>Ga0184628_10000007_pt1 | contig 103288 bp, 80 predicted proteins | sample PLM4_5_b1_FD_133149 | JGI IMG/M metagenome (GOLD analysis project Ga0184628, IMG submission 133149) | Groundwater sediment microbial communities from an aquifer in East River, Colorado, USA - PLM4_5_b1 | ecosystem: Environmental > Terrestrial > Soil > Riparian zone | place: USA: East River...
GCTGGCGGCGGAGGTGGCGGCGCTACAAGGAACGACGTGAGCTTCGCACCCTCAATCTGCTCGGTAAAAATCAGCGGGACGATAATCAGAACGATCACCAGGACAATATGGACAATCGCAGAAACGACTACCGTACTGCCCTTCTTCGTTTTGATCTTTCCAGCGGATTCGACCAATGAATCCTCGAACATGTCTCTACCTCCCTATCCAGTCTTGCAAAAAGCTATCCACCAACATGACCACGAGCGGTCGGGCATAGGCTCTATGCTTTAAAACGGGAGGGAGACTTATATCAGCGCCTCCCGGCACCCGTCAATGCTTCTTCCGGCTACTTCCGGACCTACCCCCAGCCCTTATTTCAGCGCTCATTCCAACCTTATTCTGAACGTCTTCCTCTTACCGCGCCTTCGCCGTTCGAGGCAGCTTTGCAGCAACAGTCGGCACTGGCTTGCCCTGTCCTCGAACCTTCGAGTAAATCAATACCAACGGAGACGCCACCGCAATCGAGGAGTACGTACCTACCACGATTCCGATTACCATCGCGAAGGCAAAATTGTTAATAATTTCGCCTCCAAATAAGAACAGCGCCAGCACCGTCAGAAACGTCAATCCAGAGGTCAAAATCGTCCGGCTCAGCGTCTGGTTGATACTATCGTTCAGGATGCTTTCCAGATCGTCTCTTCGGCGAATCTTCAGATTCTCGCGAACGCGATCGAAGACCACGATGGTGTCGTTTACCGAGTAACCGACCAGCGTCAGAAGCGCCGCGATGACCGTCAGGTTGATCTCCTTGTTGAATAGCGAGAAAATCCCGAGCGTAACGAGCGTGTCGTGGAATACTGCGAAAACCGCCGCCGCACCGTAGATCCATTCGAACCGCAGCGCAATGTAGACCAGGATTCCACCCAGCGCGTAAAGCGTCGCCATTACCGCCTGGCGCCGAAGATCACCACCGACACTGGGACCGACGGATTCCGAACTCAGTACTTCCGATTTTCCGGCGCCGAACTCCGCGTCCAGTGCCGCGGTCACGATTTTTCGTCCCTGGGTGGTGGCGGCGTCACTCGCAGAGGTTTCTCCTCCGTACTCAATCTGGAAATTGCCCTGGAAGTTACCGGCAGGATCTCTCAGTTCCTGAATCTGGCTGTGGGTGGCGCCGCCCTTTTCCAGAGCCTGACGAATCTTGTCCACATTTGGAACCGGGTCATTGAAGTGAACCCGCATGGTCGTTCCACCTCTGAAGTCGACGCCGTATTGGAATTTGCCCTTTTGAATCAGTGAAATCATTCCAATAACCAGAAGTACTATTGAGATCGCGAAGAAAAGCTGCCGCTTCCCAATCCAATCCACCTTAATGCCGTTGAACAATTCGATCATTTCAAGTTACCTAGTGTTAGACACCAAACGCTGCTGCTTGTTCCGTGTTTGTGAAGGTCAGATGCTGATGCTTTCACCGACCTCTTTGCGCGCCAGCACAATTTCAAAGAGCGTCCGTGAGACAAAAACTGCGGTAAACATATTGGAAACCAAGCCGATAACAAGGGTTACCGCGAACCCCTTAACCGGGCCGGTTCCAAACAAAAATAGAAAGGTCGCCGAAATCAGCGCCGCCAGGTGAGTATCGACCAGAGTAATGAAAACCCTGTTGAAGCTGGTCAACACGGCAGATGCGGCGTTCTTGCCCGCCCTCATTTCTTCGCGAATACGCTCGAAAATCAGAACATTCGAATCGATGCCCACGCCGATGGTCAAAATGACACCGGCGATTCCGGGCAGGGTCAACGTCGCTCCGAGATAGGCCATGGCACCCAGAAGCACGATGAGGTTCAAAAACATCGCAATCGCGGCATTAATGCCGGAAGCCTTGTAATAAATCAGAACAAACGCGAGCACTGCGGCAAGTGCTATAAGCGACGCCGTGACTCCCGCTTTGATGGAATCCGCACCGAGCGATGCGCCGACGATGGTCTCTTCGTCGATGGAAATCGATGCCGGCAAAGCGCCGGACCGGAGCTTCAACGCAAGGTCATCGGCATCCTTTTGAGTGAAACTTCCCGTAATCTGGCCCTGGTCATAAATTCGTTCATGAAGTACTGGAGCCGACTGAACGCGGTTGTCCAAGATGATCGCAAGCAGCTTGCCGACGTTTCGCTCCGTGATGCTTCCAAACTTCTTTGCACCGTCTGAATTCAAACTGAAACTGATTGCGGGGCGCCCATTATTTGGATCTCTGGAAACATATGCGTTTTTCAAATCGCGTCCGGTGATGCCACCGGTTTTATGGACGACGTAGTAGAGCGGGCTGCCGTCGGCTGAACGCTCAATGGACGGAAGAGATTCAAGATCCCCGGGCAGGACACCCCCGTAGGACGCCTTCGCCGCTTCCTCGCTTGGAAATGAACCCGTACCATCCACGATTTTCAATTCCAAAAGCGCTGTGGACTGAATAATGTCTTCAACGCGCGCCGGATCTTTTACGCCGGGAAATTGAATTAGAATTTGATCCGAAGTTGTAGCACCCCGCCGCTGAATCGTCGGCTCGGTCACTCCGAGTGCATTGATGCGATTGCTGATGGTGCTGATGGCCTGGTCCACGGACTGCTGTCTGTAGGTGGCGGCTTGCGCCTGCTTCAATTGGAGTGTGTACCCTCCGCCGGTCGATGATGCCACATCCCACTCTGGATGGACCTCCGTGATGATTCTCCGGAAGTCCGCGCTCTTCGATGGATCCACTCCCGTCGCGGTGATCTGATCGTCCTGCGTTCGCGTCATTTCGCCAAACGTAATGTTCTCCTTTTGCAATTGGGTTTTGACGCTTTCAATGGTCTGGTCCGTTTCCGCGCGAATGGCATCGCTGGTTTTCACACGCAGCACCAGCTGGATTCCACCCTGGAGATCCAGTCCCAGATTGATCCGCTTCTTCATGTTCTCAATGCTGGGGGGAAATCCCGAAAACAGGTAAACGGAAAGAAGGGTGAGGACAACGATCACGATCAGCCGCGTACGAATTCTTTTGCTCATAAATCTTTACTCTTCTTCCGGATTCTGGAGAGCCGTGACCGCATTCTTCGACATCTCAACCTTGACGTTCTCTGCAATCCGGACCTGGATCCGATCGTTCTTTAAACTCATGACCGTGCCGAAGATACCGCTGGATGTGATGATCTTGTCCCCCACCTTGAGGTTGTCGATCATCTGCTGAAGCTTCTTTTGCCGGGTGGTTCCGGGACGTATTAGAAGGAAATAGAAGATAACGAGGATGACAACAAAGGGAAGGAAAGTGACTATTGTGTTGGGCTGAGCGGTCGTCTGTAGAAACAAGTTTTGGACCTCATTCTTCCATTGCAGACGAGGACCGGCGTCTTGTATCAGCCAGCAACTCGTCATAACGGTGAAACTCGATAAACTGCCTTATTCGACGCATAGTGTCAAGGTAGAAGTGGATGTTGTGCATCGTGTTCAGCACCGAAGCCAGGATCTCATTCGCCATGAAAAGGTGTCGAAGATACGCCCTGGAATAGGTCTTGCAGACCGGACAAAGGCAGGATTTGTCGATTGGTTCGGGATCTTCCTTGTACCGGGCATTCTTGATCACAATGTGCCCGTCCCTTGTGAATAAGGATCCGTTGCGGGCATGACGAGTCGGCATCACGCAGTCGAACATGTCGACTCCCAGAGCCACACATTCAATCAGGTTTTCGGGGGTGCCGACTCCCATCAGATATCGCGGTCGATCTTCCGGAAGCCAGGGGGTGAGACGTTCGATCACCTCATACATCACCGGATGCGGCTCGCCCACGGCCAGCCCACCGATGGCATAACCCGGAAAGCCACGACTCATCAGATGCTCGGCGCTCTGCTGACGCAAGTCCGGGTAAACGCCGCCCTGCACAATTCCAAAAAGCGACTGGCTTTCCGGCGCAACCTTTTGGAAATGGGCGTGACACCGATCGGCCCACTCCATTGATCGCTTCATTGAGGTCATCGCGGCCGAATGCTCCGCGGGGTAGGCCAGGCAATCGTCGAGCGCCATCATGATGTCGGATCCAAGCGCCCGCTGAATATCCACAGCCCCTTCGGGACTCAAGAAGTGCGTACTTCCGTCAAGATGGCATCGAAAACTCACGCCATCGTCACTGATGTCCCGCAAGGCGCTCAGGCTGAAAACCTGATATCCACCGCTGTCGGTAAGTATCGGGCGATCCCACCCCATGAATTGATGCAGTCCTCCAAGGCGAGCGACGGACTCATGGCCAGGCCTCAGCATCAGGTGGTAGGAATTGCAGAGCAGGATTTCCACAGACAACGACCGGAGCTGATCTGGAGTCATGGCCTTCACGGTGGCCTGAGTTCCTACAGGCATGAAGACGGGCGTCTCCACGATTCCGTGCGCAAGGTGAAGCCGGCCACGCCTGGCTTTCGTACGGGGATCTTTGGTCAGCAGTTCAAACTTCATCGATCTTTATTAGACAAGATGGCAGGCAACCTGGCTCCCGTCTTCAAGCGGACGGAGTAGCGGCACTTCCTTACTGCAGCGATCGACTGCAATCGGACAACGAGGATGAAAACGGCACCCCGATGGCGGGTTGATAGGCGTCGGGACATCGCCTTTCAAGACAATTCGATTTTTTTTTGCCGCAGGATCGGGCACCGGTACTGCACTAAGCAGCGCTTGCGTATAGGGATGCTTTGGACTCACGCAGATCTGCTGGCTGGTTCCGACCTCGACCAGCTTGCCCACATACATCACACCGATTCGAGTCGAAATGTGTTCGATCACGGGAATCGCATGGGAAATAAACAGGTATGTCAGGCCAAACTGGCTCTGAAGATCCGCGAGGAGGTTGATAATTTGCGATTGGATAGACACATCCAGTGCAGATACCGGCTCATCCGCGACAATGAGCTTTGGCCGCAACGCCAGTGCTCGCGCAATACCGATTCGTTGCCGCTGCCCTCCGCTGAACTCGTGGGGATACCGGCTCATCACCGAGGACTCCAGTCCCACCGTTTTGAGTAACTCGGCGACCCGGTCGTCGCGGTCCGATCCTTTGGCAATGCCGTGAATGGCGAAGGGTTCTCCGACGATCGACCGGACTTTCATACGGGGATTGAGCGACGCATAAGGATCCTGAAAGATGATCTGCATGTCACGCCGAAGAACTCGTAGCGCCGTTGCTCCCAGCGAAAGCATGTCGGTTCCGCCAAAGCGGACCTCTCCGGATTGCGGTTCGATCAAACGCAATACCGCTCGGCCCGTTGTGGTTTTTCCGCAACCCGACTCACCAACCAGCCCAAATGTTTCTCCCTTGTGGATCGAGAAACTGACATCATCGACTGCTTTCACCTGAGCCACAACTCGGGAAAGGAATCCTCGCCGGACCGGAAAGTACTTTTTCAGATTGCGAATTTCCAGGAGTGGCTGGCCTGTTTCAGGCATGGATACAGCGAACCTCCTGACTTGAAGTTATCGGCTCCAGGGGAACTTCCGTGACGGAACATTCCGTCGTCCTCTTCTCACAACGCGGGGCGAAGGCACATCCTGCGGGCAGCTGCAGCAGGTTCGGAACCATGCCTTCAATGACGTCCAAACGAACCTTGCGCGCCATGCTTGAACCCAGTTTCGGAATGGAACGCAGCAGGCCTTGAGTATATGGATGCTTTGCATTGTGGAAGACATCCATCACCGGGCCGATTTCGACAATCTTTCCGGCATACATTACCGCGACATTTTCAGCGACCTCTGCAATGACCCCCAGATCGTGAGATATCAGAATCATGGAGAGATTGTATTGATGCCTGAGGCTGTCCAGCAGCTCCAGGATTTGCGCCTGAATCGTTACGTCCAGCGCTGTTGTTGGTTCATCGGCGATTAACAGCGTCGGACGGCAAACCAGCGCCATTGCGATCATCACGCGTTGACGCATACCGCCGGACAAATGATGCGGGTAATCCTTCGCTCGCTTCTCCGGGTCCGGGATGGAAACCGAACGCATGGACTCGACAGCTCGATTCCATGCCTCCTTCCGCGAGACATTCTCATGTGCGATAACAGCCTCGGCGATCTGGAAACCCACTTCCAGCACGGGATTAAGAGCAGTCATCGGCTCCTGAAACACCATGGAAATCTGCGAACCGCGAACGCGCCGCATTTCAGAGTCGCTGTAACCAAGCAGGTCCTTTCCATCCAGCAGAATCTGTCCACCAACCACCCGACCGGGAGGACTCACCAGGCGCGTAATCGACATTGCAGTGACGCTCTTGCCGCAGCCGCTTTCGCCGACCAGGCCAAGCGTTTCTCCTCTGGCCAAACTGAAAGATACGTCGTCGACCGCCTTTACAACACCGGCTCCCGTGAAGAAGCTCGTCTTCAGGTTTCGAACTTCGAGGATGTTACTCAAATGGTGAGAGCCTCATGAAATTCCCCGTGGACTTTGCGGAATACGTCGGAGATTTCACCAACCGAAGCGTACGCCTGCACGGCACTCAGGATGTGAGGCATCAGATTTTCGTCCGTCCGGCTCGCCATTTCCAGCCTTTCCAGGGACGTGGAAACGGCGGTGTCGTTTCGCTTCCTGCGGACAGTCTCGAGTCGAGCGATCTGTTCGCGTTCTCTTGCGGGATCCAGCTTGTGGAGGGGCACCGCAGTTGTATCCTCCATTCGATATTCATTCACTCCCACAACGACTCGTTCCCGGGATTCAATTGAACGTTGATAGGCATACGCCGCCTCCTGGATCTCCCGTTGTACCCAGCCGCTTTCAATGGCGGGCAACATTCCACCGAGATCATCAATTCTCTTCAGATATTCGAATGTCCGCTCTTCGATTTCACTGGTGAGCGATTCGATCGCGTAGGACCCGCCAACCGGATCGACGGTATTGGTGACTCCTGTCTCGGACGCAATAATCTGCTGTGTCCGCAGCGCCAGCCGTGCCGCATCCGCAGTCGGAAGTCCAAGAGCCTCGTCGCGAGAATTCGTATGCAGAGACTGCGTGCCTCCGAGAACCGCTGCCAGAGCCTGTAGTGCCACGCGCACAACGTTGTTGTCCGGTTGTTGGGCTGTGAGGGAAGAACCGGCAGTTTGCGCATGAAACCGCAGCATCATCGATTTGGGATTCTTCGCGCCGAAACGCTCCTTTGAAATTTGAGCCCAGATGCGCCGCGCAGCACGAAACTTCGAGATCTCTTCCAGAAAGTCGTTGTGCGTATTGAAAAAAAATGAAAGCCGCGGAGCAAATGAATCGAAATCCAGTCCCCGATCAAGCGCTGCCTGGACGTAGGTGATGGCATTGCCAAAAGTGAATGCCAATTCCTGGACTGCGGTGGATCCCGCTTCGCGGATGTGGTATCCGCTTATCGAAATCGTATTCCAATTTGGAAGTTCCGACTGGCAATACGCGAATATATCCGTCACCAGCCTGAGCGAAAATTTCGGAGGATAGATGTAGGTACCGCGAGCGATGTACTCCTTGAGCATGTCGTTCTGCACGGTTCCATTGATTTTCTCTGTGGAGACTCCCTGCTTCTTCCCGATTGCCACCACCATCGCAAGCAGAATCGCGGCTGTCGAGTTGATCGTCATGGACGTGGAGACGCGGTCGAGAGGGATGCCGTCCAACATCGTTTCCATGTCATCCAGTGTATCGATGGGAACACCGACCTTTCCCACTTCTCCCAGCGCCAGGGGATGATCTGAATCCATCCCGATCTGTGTGGGCAGATCAAAGGCAACGGAGAGCCCGGTTTGACCGTTCTCCATCAGGTATTTGAATCGTTTGTTGGTTTCAGAAGCAGATCCAAAGCCTGCATATTGGCGTATTGTCCAAAGCTTGCTCCGGTACATCGCGGCCTGGATTCCGCGAGTGTAGGGGTACTCTCCGGGTTGACCGGGCGGTTGCCGAACATTCTGAGGACCGTAACAGCTGGCAATTTCAATGTTGGAATCGGTCGTCAGCCGGCCGTTGGAGTGGGTGGCCATGTCACGTTAGGTTAGCACACGGAGGACTACGTCTAAGACTTGCCCAGCAGAATAAAGGGTGCCCAGTAGTAAGGGTGTGGATAGGATTCTTTTACTTCCAGAATTGCGTTTCGCAATGCGGAGGATTTTGAAAGTCCATCGCGCAATCCCTCATAGAAGCGGCGCATCAGCTGCGACGTGGACCGGTCATTCACCGTCCAGAGACTGACGACCAAAGACGGTGTACCTGCGTAGAGAAATCCACGGGCGAGTCCCAGCAATTCATCTCCCTCCCACACCGCGCTCATTCCTGTTTCACACGCGCTGAGGGTTGTCAGTTCCGCGCCAAGCTGAAGATTGAAAATATCGAACAGGTTTAGCCAGCTGTTGCCCAGCTTGAGTGAAGAAAACATCGGATTGTCCGCTCGGAAAATGCCATGGGCCGCGATGTGAATCTTTCCGGCGGCCGGTGCATACTCGCGAAGCTTGTCTTCCCGCGCGTCAGGCCCCACAAAAACCTTTGCGTTGGGAAGGAGTTCGCGCAATGCCGTTACTTCGTCGTTGATGAACGGAGTTAACTCATCCGCCACTGCCAGAATCAAGTCGTATTCCGGTTCTTTTGCCTGTTTCCGTTCTCGACAGATTTTGAGCACGGAGGCGCTGGCGCCATACGTGATTTCATGGTCATCGACAAGGTAACGCCCGCCGTCGTAGAGCGCATGGAATGGAACGTAGTGAAGCACCTGGTGCGGAACGACGATCAAGCGCTGTCCGGGCGATATCGTCGACTGGATCGGCGCAATCAATTGCCGATGAAGGTCCTGCAAATGGTGTCTGGTGGCAGCCAGCAGTACTTCCGCATGCTTTGACACGTACTGAGGCTGAAGCTGAAACTTTGAAAGCTGGAAATTCAGCCCCTTGAGCGCCGTGCGAACTGCACCGACCGTGGTGAGGTCCCGGACGACCTGATAGTGGTTACGTCCGATAATGAAGGCTTGAAACCGGTCCCCGATGGAGTAGTACTCCACAAGCAGCTCATCTTGATCCAGCATTTGCTGGACCTCACGAACTTTGGGTAGCTCCATGGTTTGGAGTGCCTCCCATCCGGATTTTTCGGAACCGACTTCTCGAAGCAATTCCAGAAGCTCGTGTTCGCGAGCAGTAATTTCGCTACGCGATTCCTTGTCCGCAACCGCAGAACGGGCAGCCGTTCCTTCGCCATTCAATCGGTTATAGAGAATGTTCAGTTCTTCGCGGCACTTTCGAATTTTTTGAAGTCTCGGGGAACCTTCGGCTCCGGCGTCCCAGACTGTTTCGAGATTCCGTTCCAGAAGATCGATCAGAGTTCTCGACTTGGATCGTTCGACGTAGTCGAAAGCCGTGAAGGTGTCGTCACGATTCAACTGAAGATTGACGATATTTTCGTAGACCTGATACTTGTCCTTTCCAAAGGACATTCGCAATTCGTCCAGGCGAATGCTTCCCCTCAGGGATTCCATGTCGTCGACTGCTCGAAGGTAGAGGCTTTCAGCTTCCTGAGTTGCTCCAGACAGTTCCTTGAGTCGTCCAAGTGTATTGAACGCTTGATAGGAAACCCAGGGCGCGTGAAACCCCTCGAGGCCGGCAATCGCCCTCTCCGCATGAGCAATGGCATGCTCCGGCTTGTCCAGCTCCTGGAGACTTTGTGCAGACAATACCCGTGCGTTGGCGGCACGAACTGGCACGTGCTGTTTGTCAAAAGCTTCGGCGGAACTTTCGGCCAGCTCCTGGGCTGCAGCAAATTGTTGCTGTCGGATCAGCAGCTGCGCTCGCCAAAGATTGACCGCTGCACACCAGATTTCGTTGCCGGCAAGTTTGAAGATCTCGCAGGCACGAAGGAAAGCCTGGTCGGCTTCGCTATCACGGAGAAGCTTGAATTCGGCAATTCCAAGAAACATGAGAGCCATTGCAGCTTCGTGACGATTGCCGAGCTCTTCGAAAGTCTCCTGCGCCCGGGCCGAAAGTGTCGATGCGTCTTCAAAGAGATTCAACTGAAGATAAATTTCCGCGCGATCCAGATCGCAATAAGCCACGCGCCGCGTGTCCCTGGCCGACACGTGTCTTCGCCGCACCTCTTCAATCATTCGAAGTGCAGTCGAGTAGTTCCCTCTCAGGAAATGCATGCGGGAAATACCGCGGTCTGCGATATCCGCCCAAAGGGCCAATCCATGCTGATCGCAATGTTCCTTGGTGCCTTTGAATGCTTCGATCGCCTCATCGAATCGATTCATGTCGGTGAGCACGTGTGCTTTTCCCATTCCAGCGGCGGCTGTCGATACCGGATTATCACTGCTCATCAGTGCAGACTGGTAATGGATCAGCGATTCGTCATATCGATTGAGCCTGTAGTAAAGATTTCCCAGTGCGATTTCCAGAGTTGTTAGATAGCGGGTGTCACTGGCTTTTTCCAGAGCCGCGCGGGCTCGTCCCTCAAGTCCCGTGGCTTCTTCAAAGCGGCTGAGGAAGGAAAGATTGTCCATTTCTCCGACCATGGTGCGGCCTGCTTCTCCATCCAGTGCGGATTCAGAGAAGAGGTCCACTGCTCGTTCGAAAAACGGCTGGGCCTCAAGGCAGCGGCGCATGGTGTAAAGAACGTGAGCACGGGATCGGTAGGCAAAAGCCCATCCTGCCGGTGTGTCGACAATCGATGCCAGATGAAGATTTGTTTCGGCGAGGATTTCCGCGAGCGCCGGGTCTTTGGGGCAGAGATCGCGAACGCGGAGTGAAAGAATTTCTATGAGTTCGAGACTGGGCGCAACACCGCTATCCGAGATGTAGGCCTGTTGCAGGGCTGCATCCCGAATCTGCGCCAGCGAGGCCAGATACTGCTCGGGACTTGGTCGACTCACTTTATTTGCGCTTCGTGCGTTACCGCTTCGGCGTCCAGCCCTAGTCCCGGTTCAGTATTGGACCGGATTCAGGAATTACCGCGATGGACGCAGAAAAGCGTGATCTGACCCTCAGGCAGATCTACTGACAGATGATATGTGTCTTTCGGTACCTCATCGAATGAAAACTCACCGACAAGGTTGGTCATTGTTCTATAGCGAACAATTCCGTGGGACTCGAGCTTAACCGGGGTGTTGTCAAAGAATTTTGCTGTCGTGGAAAGTACCTGGCCTACCAGCGTGATCCGGTCGTTCGCTTCCATCGATTCGATTTTCACGTCGACGTCCACATCACCCGCTCTGAATAAAAGCTGCCGAGGGGGGGCTCCGACACGTCGGACTCCAGCCATCAGCGGCTGCTCGAATGTGTCAAAAACCAGCGCGGCAATCATCTTCCTCAATTTTCCGCCGGTGGAAGGCTGCAACAGTGGCTGGAACAAGCTCATGCCCCACTGCACAAGTTCGGCCGGCGGCTCAAAAGACGTATCTTCTTGAAGCCGAAGGACTAATGCGCGAATTTCTGCTCCCAGTTCAGAGCAGTCCTTGCAGTTGGACAGGTGATTCTCAACCAGCTGCTTCCCGTCACCAGAAACCCGACCATCCATGTAATCCACTAATTCTTCAGTGTTTATGTGTCGCATCCATTTGCTCCTAGGGGTTCCACTACAGACTAATTGAGGAGAAGGATCGGCAGAAAATACCAGTAACTTCAATTTTCATCGTATACCCTGTCTCCGTAGTACCGTTCTTAGTTTCTCCAGACACCGAGCCCGGGTAGGTCCAACGCTGGCTACTGGCATCTGCATTGTTTGGGCTATCACCTCATAGCTGGGGTTCTTGGTATCGAAATACAACATTTCCACCAGTTGGCGACATCGTTCAGGCAGCTGGTCAACGGCGTCACGAACGTTTTGCTGCTGCTGGGCTTGAATCCGGATCTCTTCAACACTTTCTCCTGGATCTGCCGGCTCTTCGAAATCATCGTCCGTGCTGGTTTCCCGATGTTTCTGGGCACGGACGTGAATGCACTGCCGAGTGGTTGTGGTGATTAACCAGGAACTCACCTTCGAGTCGTCCTTCAGCTCACCAAGGTGTTCGATGAGCCGAAGACAAACAGCCTGGAAAACATCAGAACAATCAGCAGCCGAGAAGCTGAATCGGACAGGAATCGAGTAAATAAGTCTGCGATATCGCAGTATCAATGTTTCCCATGCCAGGGAGTCGCCCTTCAGACAAAGGGAAATCAGTTCCGGATCACCGAGACTCTTGTATTTCGCGGCGCTCACTTAACGAAGATTCCTGGCTTTCCAAAAGGAATGAATTCCGAAAGCCAGTGCGAACACGGACAGTGCTGCCGACATCGCAAGCTGCCAGAATTCCTTTTCGCCTTCCACTGTTTGACTTCGGTAGCTCTGAACGACGTGAAAAGCCAGTGCCAGACCAATTATGACCAGGAACGTACCTGTCACTTCGAGCCAAAGCTGATGGAGAGACCGGAAAACACCTCCGAACATCTGTTTCAATTTGCCAGCCATGAAAGTTAAGGAGACATCTTACTAGAAGAGGCCAATTTGCGAATTGACCAAATTCCAGCGATATGCGTACGATGGCGTGACGCCTTGCCTGCGAATAAAGGGGGCCAATTGCAGCTCGATGACAACCTGAAACACCTGATCAAGGAACTTGGCGCCGCCATCAACGACGCGCTGTCGGAGTCCAAGGGAATTAACGACGCCATACAGAACGTTAAGGACGCAGGATACGACGTCTTTCTTGTGCTGGAAGCGACGATTGGATTCAACAAGAAGCCCGGCGCGGATTCTGCAGATGAGGTCGCCGGGGTTGTCGAGAGCGAGAACGCGCAGCTCAAAGTCACCGGCCAGGATTTGAAATTCCTGCGATCCCTCAAAATCAGCGTCGAGGATCTGGACGTCCCTTAGACAGCAGCTTGTCGACACTTTGAACTACCTCCGATACGGAAATCCTTTCAATCGGATCTGCGATAAGAAAACAATCATGAGCGCCCGTCGGCCTGAAATGTTGAGGCAGGCCGATACTGAAGAGTCCCAGAGTCGGGACTCCCAGTATTGGCCCCAGATGCATTGGTCCCGTGTCGTTGCTGATCCATATCTGAGCGGACTGCACGACAGCGGCTAACTGCGAAATTGTCAGGGACGAAAAGGTGCGTATGTGATCTTTAGATCCTGACGCATCCTGAATTTTTTTCAGCAAGGGATCACCCTCAGGTCCGGATATCAGGACAACCTCCAGTCCGCACCGGCCAGCCAGATGATCGGTTACCCGCGCAAAACTTTCAGGCGGCCAGATTCGTTTACTCGTTGGAGCGTCCACGTATAACGCCGCATAGGGTCTTGGCCCAAGCGCCGTATTCAACCACTGTTGAGATGATTCCGGCACCACCATTGCCGGTGAGGAAGGTGCTCTTTCGAGGCCGAACCGGCCAGCAACTTTCATGAACATTTCTGCCACATGAATGTTTTTGTCTTCCAGGACAGACGGCAGATTGAAGCAGAAAGTCAGAGACGATTGATCGAATCGCTTCATGCCCATACGTTTCGGGGATCCAGAAAGCAAGGCGAGCAGGTTGGTTTCGCGAAATCCGTGGAAATCAATCACGAGATCGAAGCGTCTACGCCGTACTTCGCGTACAACATCCCACATGCTTTTCAAAGAAGCCAGTCGCGAGCCATCACGCATCGCGATACGGTCCACAGGGATGACGTCGTCAATTGCAGGACACATCTCCGCGAGTGGAGCCAGTCGATGGTCCGTCAGTAACGTCAGGCGGCTGGTGGGATTATTTGACTTCAGAGAAGTAAGCGCTGGCAGGAGCAGTACGACATCGCCAAAGCGTGCCAGGCGAATCGCGAGAATGTTCACGGAACGATGAGGTTTCCAGCCCGCGTTTCCGGCGCAATCTGATCGGAGGTGCTGCTGAGTATGTCCAGATACTGTCGGCTGCGCGGTCTCGAATTTGAATTCACGGTTGCGATATAGGTAAGGAAAGTCAAAACATCAATGGCGGCAGACACTGTCAGCGATTGATCCATATTCTGAGGCTGAGGGATCATGAATCCATCAAAGAGCTGCTTCAATCGCTGAAAGAGTGAAATTCGCGAAACACCTTCCGGTAGTGAATCGTAATAAATTCCCGAGGACAAGGTCTTCATCGTTTTTGCGAGATCTTTAAAAACCTCGATAACGTCCGTATCCACCAGCCAGGGAGATACCGCTCTCTCCTCGCAAATTGCGAGGCAAACCGTATTCAATAACTGCGTGTGGTGGTATATGAAACTCTTGTCGAATTTCTGCGCCGCAGCCGCCAACTCAGGATCCGGGATCCTTCTGTCGTTTTCATAGATACGCCCAGCCATCAGGTGATGACAGGAGCTTGGGCAGTCGATCTCGACTTCCCGCAGAGACCCACAGCATACAGGGCATATTCGGGTTTCCTTGGCGGGGCAGAACCGTTTGGCGGGACGCTCCGAACACAGGGGACAGCGCGCCATAGGCCGCGAAGTATAGCACACGGTTTGACTTTGATTTGGAGGCTCAGGAATAATGTCGGGTCGATTTTCACGCGATTGGGGGTGTATTGGTTTGGCCGAAGTCCGAATTCAGGATGGCGAGTCGATTGAGAACGCATTGAGGCGTTTCAAGCGCAAGGTTCAGCAGGAAGACATTATAAAAGAAGTGAAGAACCACTCTTTTTACCTAAAGCCTGGTGAGAAGAAGCGTATCAAGCAGGCACTCGCACGAAAGCGTAGTCGCAAGAAAGTTCGAAGAGTCGTTCCGGAAGAGTAGACGCTGAAAAATTAAGAAATAATTAAGTCCGTCCTCATTATCGTCACTCATATAATCCGCAACAACAGGCCGAAAGAATTTCCGGAGGCTGCATGGGTACCAACCGTTGGGATGAAGAGGGGAGGATCTGGGAAGAAGATCACACGCTTCTTGAGAAATCGCAGCTCGACAAGTGTGCACGCGCCTATGAGGCGGAGTCGCTGGAATCTCCGATACCAACTCGCATGGTGTCCAACGGCGAGTACATGCCGGCACCTCAATCAAAGCAGCAGAAAAACGTCGAAGCGCGCATTCAGGAGCTCAGCACATTCGCAAGCAGGAAACTCGGCATGGACCGGCGTCGATTTCTCCGAACGACAGGCGGTATGGCCGCCGCGTTTTTAGCGATGAACGAAGTTTACGGTCGGTTCTTTAACGTCGATCCGATCGAGATGTTCGAGACGGCTGCATATGCGCAGTCGGGCCCCCCGCGGGATCTGTTTGTATTCGACGATCAGTTGCACATGGTTCGGGGCAACCTTTCCGGTTCCGGCGGTTCGCCTGGAGAAAGGAATCCCGGAGGCGCATTGCGCGCACTTGCACAGGGACCGACCGCATCCGCATACAGGGCAAATCCCCACAATCCAGGTAACCGCCCGGATGAAAACGGCAATGTGTGGGGCGTATGGAATCCTGCGCTTGTCGGTCTTCCCAATATTTCTGCAAATTTTCAGATCGTTCAATTCATCAAGGATGTGTTTCTCGACAGCCAGGTGACCGTTGGGCTCTTGAGTAACGTAACAGCATCCCTGGTAAATGAAGGTCAGCAGGATCTTCGGCGGCCCGGAGAACCACTCCTGCATGCGGCACGAAGCGCGGCAGAAGCAACGCGCGCCGAGATGTTGACTGCCGCACAAACTGCGGCTGCTCGCAATTTTGTCAATGAGATTTCCGGTTCAACGCGGCTGCTCGCACATGGAATGCTGTATGTCGGTAAGGGAAACCTCGACAACATTCGCGAGCAGGTCGAAAAAAACAACCCCGATTCGTGGAAGGGTTACAACATTTCGTACGCCGCTAAAATTGACGACGATCCAATGAGTCTCATGAAGCAGTGGCGACATGACGATGAAGCTGTCGCATATCCGACGTTTGAATTAATCGACTCGCTCTACGGTAAGTTAAAATCCACCAAACCCGGTTTCAATAACATCTGTGTCCACAAAGGGCTCGCACCAGGACCTCCGGACCCGGTCCGAGGTCACCCTTCCGATCTTCCCAAGGCGGCGAGGGATTGGCCAAATCTGAATTTCATCACGTACCACGCGTGCATTCAGCCGGCATTCTTCATGTATGACTCCCTTGAGGAAGTGAAGGCGGGAAAACTTCGAGAGGGAGTTCCGGATATCTCATGGACTACCGAGTACGCCACGCTCGTGGCTCCGTTTCGCAACACGTATGCTGAGATTGGCACCACATGGGCATCGTCAGTTATCACATTTCCGACAGTTGCCGCACACATCATGGGGCAGTTGATGAAGTTCATGGGGCCGGATCGTGTGCTGTTTGGTTCCGATTCTGTATGGTACGGATCCCCACAGTGGCAGGTCGATGCCATGTGGCGGTTTCAGATTCCCGAAGAGATGCGTAAGAGATATGGCTATCCGGAATTCACTGAGGATGCCAAGCGCCGGATTCTTGGCCTCAATTCCGCAAAACTATACGGAATCAATCTGGAGCAGCAGTTCCACCCGGTGCCTCGCGATTATGAGAAACGCATGCCAACTGAACTGAAACGAATCATGGAAATGCCGGGATATTCCGCCGACAACCTGTCGAAGGTTCGCGAAAAATACGCCGCTCTGGGAAGCGAACCGGACAATAAGCGTTATGGTTGGGTGCGAACACAAACCTGAATCATCGATCCGAAGAAACTTCTCTTTCGACCCCAAATTCTGTAACAACTGATTAAGGCTGCAGGTATTTCTTCCTCTTACCTCCGGAAAAGCATGCATCGATGTGGGACGATTTCGAATGGTTAACCCGTTAACGACCTGATTCCAGTTCGATTAATCCCGATCGCCGCACTTTGGCAGCGTCCTTGCTTTAACACTGGTGAAGGCCAAAACGACCCACATGGGAGGTTGCCATGAGACTACTGCGTTTATTACCTGGAATCGTTATGGGTGCGGCAGTTCTCGTTTCTCAGCCAGTCGCCTACAGCAACCAGGATAAGCCGTCAGGCGATAAAGTTTCCCCGGAGAAGACCATCGTTGGGCAGCTTCTCAATGTCGACAAGACTGCAAGACTGATTTCCCTCCGAGGGCCGGATCAGAAGGAAACAATGGTTAATTACAACGACGGCACCGAGGTGATCAGTCCGGACAGAACGATTCAAGGTTTGTCCGGAAAGCTTGGTTCCGATATTCGTACCAGCTATCGAGAGGTACGAGGGATCAAACTTGCAACTCGAATCGAATTAATCGAGAAGCATTAGCCTGCTGAAGTTTGAAGTGGGGGTAAGTGCACATGCTGCTACCGCACCTATGGAAAGAAGCTTTTTCTGACGTTCGGCGCTGGGCCAGTAACGTGCAGCCGCACTCGCTGCTATTGGATTTTGACGGGACGCTCACTCCAGAACTCCCCGATCCGGAAATCGTTTTTGTCGACTCTATTGTGCGCCGAATACTGAAGGAGATTCAGGAGACCGGCCGGATTGCAATCGGCGTCATCAGCGACCGCTCTCTGGATGAAATTAAAGGCCGCATCGGAGTCTGCGAAATCGTTTATGCCGGCAACCACGGAATGGAAATTATGGGGCCTGGCGTGCGTTTCATCGATCGCGCCGCTCTGGCTGCCCGGGATGAGATTCAATTGCTGGCACTGCGTTTCAAATATGACCTGCAGGGCAATCAGGATGTCCAGATCAGGAACAAGGGGCTGTCGATCACCATTCACTGGAGTACCCCCCAGCTTCCGGAATTCCAGAAGGAAATCCGGAACTTGGTGATTGACACCGTCGCGGACGGGGGCGGACGCTTTACCGTCCGCGACGCTACAAATAGTATCGATATTCTTCCTAGTACAAATTGGACTAAGGGGTCGGCCGCAGTATGGATAAACAAACATCTCGGGGTCGACGCTCGCAACTCCATGTACGTTGGAGATGATGCCACCGACGAAGACGCGTTTTGCAGGCTGCAGCAGGCGATTACGGTCAAAGTGGGTCCAGCCGGGGATACACGCGCCCGCTACACGGTGAAAGACTCCGCGGAAGTTCTGACTCTTTTAAAGCTGCTTTTGATCCTGTCTCGAGGGCAGTAGTCGCGTCACGTGCTACTTTGCGGATTGAGGTTGTCCCTGTAAAGCAGTTATCGCCGTCACATCGATAATGTCTTCCACCGAGCATCCCCGGGATAGATCATTAGCCGGCTTTCTCAAACCTTGCAGGATGGGACCGACTGCGCGTGCGCCCGCCAGTCGCTCCACCAGTTTGTAGCCGATATTACCGGATTGCAGATCCGGGAAGATCAACGTGTTCGCCCGCCCCTGCAATGCGCTACCAGGGGCTTTCGATTGAGCTATCTCTGGAACAAGTGCGGCATCCACCTGCAGTTCGCCATCGATTGCAAGTTCCGGAGATCGCGCCTTTACGGTAGCAACGGCTTCCCGAATTCGATCGACGGACACATGGCTTGCGCTTCCCCTTGTCGAGAAGGAAAGCAATGCCACCCGCGGTTCCGTGGAAAGAAAGATTCGGGCATTTCGCGCAGCATCTAGAGCGATTTCCGCCAATTGAGTTACCGTTGGCACGGGTACGACGGCGCAATCGGCAAAAACAAGATTTTCAGCTGCCAGCACCATCAGGAAAAAACTCGACACCGTCGTCGTTCCTTCGCGGATGCCGATACACTGAATGGCTGCACGAACGGTTTCCGCTGTTGTCGTCGCAACACCGCCCACAAATCCGTCTGCATCGTTGGCACGGACCATTGCTCCTGCAAAATAAATTGGATTTCGAAGACGCGTGCGTGCTTCCATTTCAGTTACGCCTTTTGCCCGCCACTCCGGCAAAAGAATCGCAGTATATCGATCGATGGCCGAGGAATCGTTGCTGACAATTTCGATTCCCGACAGGCTGACGCCGTGGGCTTTCGCGGCTTCTGCGACGGCATCCGCCGAACCCACCAGAACGGGGACTGCCATTCGCATGTCCGCCATCTTTCGTGCCGCGCGCAGGATGCGGGGATCCTGTGCCTCGGGATACGCAATTCGCTTTGGGACGCTCGCCGCCTGTTCCCGCAGTTGCTTCAAGAGATCCATTTTCATGGTGGACTATTTTACGGAAGTCATGCCGGAAGGCCGCTCACGTTTCTTCTTAATTTCGATTCCGTGACGTTTGATTTTCTGATTCAAGGTGGACAGCGGGATCTTGAAACTGTCTGCCGCGTCGGTTTGACTCCAATTACAGCGTTCGAGCATTTCGATGATCACTCGCCGTTCGATCACATCCATGATGTCGAACAGGGAACTTTCCTTCGTAAATGCGAAAGAAGAGAGTCCTGCAAATTTCGACGGAGGCGCAATCACGGCGTCCGGCAGCAAGTCGTGATCAATCACGTCCGTTTGAGACAGGACAACCGCGCGTTCGATCGCATTCTCCAGTTCGCGAACATTGCCGGGCCAATGGTAGTCCATCAGCGCTTTGAGTGCTTCCGGGCTGATTCCTGATATTGCCTTGTTGTTTTCGTCGCGATATTTCTTTGCGAAAAATTCCGCCAGCAGCGGAATGTCTTCCTTGCGTTCACGAAGGGGAGGCAAATGAATGTTGATCACATTGAGTCGATAGTACAGGTCTTCTCGGAATCGTCCCTCCTGTACCGCCTGGCTCAAATCCACATTGGTTGCGGCGATTACCCGAACATCCACTTTGATGGTGTCAACTCCGCCAACCCGCATGAACTCACGTTCCTGAAGAACACGCAGGAGTTTGGCCTGGGTCTCCAGACCGACGGTTCCAATCTCATCAAAGAAAATCGTTCCCTGATCCGCAATTTCAAATAAGCCCTTCTTCGCTGCGATCGCGCTCGTAAACGCTCCACGCACATGCCCGAACAGGGTGCTTTCCAGCAGGTCCACCGGCATGCTCCCGCTGTTGACAGGAACGAACGAGCGGTCACATCGGGCACTTTTCAAGTGAATTGCCTTTGCGATCAGTTCCTTTCCCGTCCCGCTCTCACCCTGTATCAGGACCGTGCTGCGGCTTGGCGCAACCTGAGAAACCATGTCGAGGACCTTGATGATCGGATCGCTCTTTCCGACGATGTTGCTGAACTCGAAACGCTCCTTCAGGGCCCGCCGGAGTTGCGAGTTCTCACTCATGAGCTGCCGCTGTTTCACGGCGTTATTCACGATCACGAGAAGCTTTTCGTTGTCCCAGGGTTTCGTGACGTAGTCGAAACAGCCTTCCTTAATTGCTGCAACAGCCGACTCGATTCCAGCCATTGCCGTGATAATCACAACGGGAAGGGAAGGATCCATTCGCTTGATGTCTTTCTGAACGTCCATTCCGGATTTCCCAGGCAGCATCAAGTCCAGCAGGACCAGGTCAAAGAGATTCTCTTCCAGCCTGATAAGCCCTTCTTCGCCATTACGGGCAGTCACCGTCGAAATGCCTTCGGAGTTCAAAAGCATCTCGATGCTCTCTCGAATATCCTCCTCGTCGTCAATGATCAGCGCCGTTCCCTTGTGTTTAGACATTTACGGCCTTTCTGACCAGTGGGAACTCCAGCCTGAATGAAGTTCCCCTGCCCAATTCGCTTTCAACGGAAATGATTCCACTATGCTCCTTTACGATACCGTAACTGACCGAGAGACCCAGGCCCGTGCCCTTCCCCGCGCTTTTGGTTGTGAAGAAGGGGTCATAGATCTTCTTGACGTTGTCCCTGCTGATCCCAGCACCGGTATCCGAAACGATAATTTCGAGTTTGGAATCCACAACGCCAACTCGAACCTGCAACTCGCCTCCATCGACCATTGCATCCTTCGCGTTCAGAAAGAGATTCAAGAAAATCTGCTGTAGTTTTCCCGGATTACCCAGCATAACCGGATTGTCGACTGGCGGAAGATAATCCACGCGAACTCCTGCGGTTTTGAGCTGGTGTTCCATCAGCGACAAGGTATCGCTGATAATCTGGTGAATCGCGACATCGGAAAACTCCGTCGCGTTGGTCCGGGAAAAACTCAACAGGCTGTTCACAATTTCCGAAGCGCGGAATGTCTGCTTCGTAATTTTTTCCAGCAGCTTGTGGCCTGAATCATCCGGACTTATCTGCTTACGAAGCATTTGAGAATAGCTGGAAATTACTGCCAGTGGAGTATTCACTTCATGTGCCACGCCGGCAGCCAGCAATCCGATGGATGTCAGTTTCTCGTTCTGTATCAACTGATCTTCCAGTCGAACGCGGTCCGTAATGTTGTCGACAATAATCAGCCTGCCGCGAGTCGCCCCGGACTTATCTACAAGCGACGTCATCGAGAAATTCACGGTCAATCCGTTCCACAATTGCTTATAAAGGAATCTCTGATCCGACAACCTTTGAAGAAAGTGATTCGGAATCACGTTTTCAGTACGCTTACCGACAGTTTCGCTCCGGTTGTGTCCAGTCAGATTCTCCAGGGCCTGATTCCAGCCAACGATACGCCCTTCCACGTTTTCAACCACGACACCAACATTGATGGATTCGATGATGTTCTCGCTGAAATCCTTCAGGTCATGGTATTCCGCCGCTTTCTGTTCGAGGGACTTGTATAGAATCGCGTTCTCAAGAGCTATTCCAATGTAGTCCGACATGGTTTCAAGAAGTTCAAGATCTTCGCTGGTGAGAAAATCCCCTTTCTGTGTTTGTCCAAGCCCGATATAGGCAATAACCCTGTCCTTTGCCCGGCAGGGAATGAAATAGTTCAATCCAAACAGGTCATCTCTGAAAAAGAGATATGGCTGGTCTGTCGAACCTTTGAGGAAAGAAAGGTCTGCATCCGGAGGTACTGCGAATCCCGTAATGAATTTCGGCTTGAAGGAGTCCGCCTTCCGGGGATCTTCCAGAAATACTCCCGCACGAGTCACCGAAAGCGCTCGGCTCAGCCTGTCTACGACGAGCCCCAGCATGTTTTCTGATCGAACTTCTGAGCCCAGTGTGCGCCCAAAATCGATAAGAGTGTGGCGTACTCCATATCGATCTCGGTAGAAGAATTTGTCCAGCCAGATCTGAAACTGATCCTTAATTGGCGCAAACAGCAGTGCCGCGACGATTGTTGCAACGACGCGGACGACAGTTCCTGCGGGTTCGATCCCGGAACCCAGAAGTTCGCCGACAATCACTACCAGCGTGGCATACAATCCGATGACGGAAGCCGTCGCAAGCGTGTAGATGACACCTCGTTTGAAAATGATATCGACATCCATCAGGCGATAGCTTTGAATGGCGTATCCGAATGATGCCGGTATGAAAATCAACGGGAATATTGCCGCATCGATCCACAGTTCCGGAACGATCCCGACGATTCGGGGAATAGTCAGGATCAGAAAATATGGGAGGACACCCATGGCAGTCCCTCGGGTCACCCACTTCATTTGTTGACGGAGCTCCGGTTCCCGGGCTTTTCGATATGTTCTAAGCAGTACGCCGGCGCTCAACGCGAAACACACGCCAAAATGTATGTCACCTGCAGTCTCCAGAAAATTTCGCAGAATGATAGGAGAAGGAATGAATTCGAGAATGCGGTAAACGAACAGGAGCCACGTGAGCAAGAGTAGGGATCCGGGTGCATACAACAGAACAAGCAGAATTCTGTTTTGACGCAGCCAGTTTTTTCGCTGAGGAAATTCCAGGCAGAAGTGCAGAAACAGCGGTGGCAGCAGAGAGAATGCCGCCAGGTCCAGCCAGAATATCGTCCAGTCGAAGGCGTCGAACTCTCCGGTGAAGCTGTAGACGAACAGGACAAAAGAAGTCAGACAAACAAAATAGAAATGAACGGCCAATGGCGCTCGAAACCTGCGAATCAGAACGAGGACTCCAGCCAGAAAATAGAAAAGTCCGATGATCTCGAGAAAAAGACGCTGTCGCTTCAGCCGAGGCGGAGTTCCGGCGATTTCCAGCGTTGCGTGAATGAGAGTGTTGGCTCGGCTAATCGTATAAATGGCCTGGGACGGACCAACATTGTAGAGGACCTTCGCGACATCGCGATCGCTTGTGATTTCGCGGCCGTTGATCTCCAGAAGGATATCGCCTGGCTGAATCCCGGCCTTCTCAGCAGGTCCATCCCTTGTAACAATCTGCGCCTGAACTGCTCCCTGATTTGTCTGGATCCATGAACAACCATCGTCAGGGGCATTCCATTTTCGCTGCTGCGCGACACTGAACCCACCTGTCACCAGCAGTCCAATGCTGAACAGCGTTACGGTGATAAGTCTGAAGGAAATGACTTTCCTGTTATCAGAAACGGATATTGATGCCGCCTTTTACAAAACGGGGCGAGTTTGAAATATGGATACCGTGATTGGGGCTGGACTGTTCGAAAAGATTACGCGCATCCAGAATGGCCTGGACCTTGCCCGGGAACGTCCCCCAGGTGGGGAGCGTCTGAGCAACCGTGATACTGAGTGTCGGATCCAGGTACTCCGTGTTGGTCTGGTACGGGTCGATGGTCATTGCGGCAAGAGGAGAAACCCAATGATAGACGGCCGTCAATTCCGTGTTCGTAAAATCCACATCCGTCTTGATCCTGGCCGTAACCACATGGAACGGACGCTGCGTCATCTGGTCCATCAGCTCGTCCATGTGATATGCAGCTTTCGACAGGCCAAAACCAGTCGCCACCGTGTAACCCAATCCGGCATTAAACCCTTTGAACTCGCGATCCACGAAAATGCGTGCGCCCTGTGACCGCAAGTTGTTTCCATCCAGAATCAGAAATGTTCTCGTTCCATTTTGCAATTTGACAAACAATGTCTGACTGGCTGTGCGCTCCTTAAATATTGCGCCTGAAAACTTCGTTGTACCGCCGACGATGTGTGCGACCTGGACTTCGGCGTGGCGGTATTCCTGACGCACTGGAGGCAGATACGCTCTCTGTTCGAAGTAATCCTTGCCTCGAATTGGATCGTCTGCCTGTGCCGGACCTTCCGCTGTGGCGGCCACCCCAATTGTTGTTGTCGCATTTGGTACAAAGGAAACTCCCAGCATGGGACGGAAGTACTGATCGCTTTGCCGTCCATCGGTTCTGCCGGTTTCGGCGCCGTAGTTGAAAACCAAATGGTTCAGCAGCTCGAGTTTCTCGTCGTATTTGATCTGGATTTCCTTCAGGTCTTCTTCAGGGAAATTTCCATTGAGTAAGGTTCCCTGCCTGATGTTCACACTCGCCCGGGACTGACGGTTGTCCTGCGGAGCGAAGTCATAAGTCGCACCCAATCCCCTCGGCTGATCCGGAGATTCGTTGTATTGGCCGTCCACGGTCACTCTTGCGCGGCCCTGCAATGGCATCGTCAACGAAAAGCGTGAACCCAGGCCTTCGGTCAATCCCCTGTTAGATTCGAGCGAATTGGAATAGATCTGCAGATATCCGGAATAGTCTGCCGCGGAGAACTCATCATCCGCCACTGAACCCAACAGCCGAAGTACAGGCTGCGTGCCACGGGAGCTGCGAAGGATCCAGACCATATCCTGCGCGCTCTTTGCATCACGTGCATTCACCCGCCGGAAGACGTCCATGGCAGTCTGAAGATTCAGACTGAGTATCGCCGTACTGCCGCTGGTTAATTGAATCGCTCCGATTTGCGCCGGCAGAAATCGGGACATCGTGACTTTGACGGAGTACTCGCCTCCAAGCAGGTTCGGAATGGAGAACGCGCCGGACTTATCCGTAAAGGCCATTCGCTCTGCCGGTGATGCTTTGGCGGCAATCACGAGGACGAGAGCGCCAGCAACGGGAGCGCCACTGCCATCGCGGACTTTGCCCTGTATCGCTCCGAGATTGTCAGCGGCAATACCGGAAACCGGAACCATCAGGGATACGAGTATTCCGAGAGCTACAGCGATTTTCATGGCTCTACCTCTTGTATCGCCGCCTCGTCCGACTACTTTATCGGAGCGGCGGCAACCGAGAACTTGCTGGGCGTCACAAACGATTCCTTGGTGAGATTGTCTGTGACCTTGATTTGTACATCGTACTGACCGGGCGCGAAATCTGCGAGGGGTACGCTGTTTGTGTACTTCATCTGCAATCCGGAACCGGTCAGCTCGGTCGAATCGCTCACCAGTTTTGTAATTTCCTTCTTGTTCTGAGAAATCACCATTTCAAAAGTTGCAGAAGGCTTGCGCGTCGTCTCGTCTACGGTCAGTCCGTAAATTTCCTGCCAGACATTCAGGTTTTCGTTGCGCTTAAATACGCCCGTGACGTTGGGCTTCACCCTTTTCTCACCCAGAGCAAACATATCGGTTCCCAGCATCCGCGGAGGCATGTCCGTCACGCTGTATGCCAGAATCATGGAGCTGGCCTGCAGAGACTGATCCGGAATGCGGGGTACGTTTAGCGGATAGTCTTGCACGCCGATGCTCTGAGAATTCTTGTCTTCCACGGTGATGTGGACTTTGTACTTTCCGGGAGTCAGATAGCGGGATTCCTGATACAGAGTTGGCTGGTCCAGATTTGCCGAAAACGTATTGGCCGGGAATTCCAGAGCGACGTCCTGTTGAAATCCCGGGATCCTGCGATTGTCGATTCGATAAATCACACCCGAGATGTGGGCTCTTGCTTTCTTACCCCCGCCCTCGTCCTGGAATGCGAGATCGCGATTCATCAGCTGAATCGTGATCAAAGTGCGGACCTGGTCGCTTGTTACCCGGACATAGTTTGCCTGCACCTTGAAGGGAAGAATGTTGTTTGACAGCCGAGTTGTCGCAGGCACAAAGAGGTCGTTGTACTTGACGTCCTTTGGTTTGTACGCTTCGTTGTATTTTGCCAACATATCGAACATGTTGTTCTGGCTGTAGCTCGCCGGAAGGGCTGCCGAAGATCCAGCTTGAAGCGTGTTCGACTTGTTATACCGGTCGCCCTTATCGAGCCCCAGAGCCACTTCGGCGTCCGTGAGCCCGACTCCGGGAACGTGGCGAAGCGCATCCTTCTCACCTGGATCGTATTCCAATGAGTATTCGCCGCTCATGCTCTTGTCGACAAACTCATAAATTACATTTTCGGTCTGAGATTTGCCATCCAGGTGACGATAACGCCACGTTTCGAACGGGAATGTGTTGGTGACACCACCACCTTCCTCATTTGGCCGATAATAGGTTCCACCTGAGGGGTGACTGACAATCTCATCCGGCGGTCCATTGAGGATGTACATTTTCCCGCGATCGGTACGCATTCCGGCGATACCCGAAGTGAAGTGGTCGTTGGCGTAGTCCACCCGTTCATAGTACTGATCTCGAAATTCATTTTCCGGGGTGTCTGGCGTGGGGTCTCGGACGAGCCAGAAATTCTCACTGAAGTTCTCCCGCTCTTCGTCCTTTGTCAGCTTCTTGAAGGCTTTTCGTTCCTCATCGGTGATGATGATGGAGACGTCGTCTGCCCATCCCTTCAATACGTTGCCCGCTGCTTCCACCTTCTTGGACTTTTCCTTCTCTTTGGCTTTGGTGTCCGTTGTGACGGGAGCGACTTTGTTCTTCGATTGAGCTCCGACGGGAACAACGGAAGACAGCAAAAACAGGGAAACGATCAGCGTAATTCCTCTACGGCTCATAGACGCACCTCGGTGATAGGTAGATAGTGTCGTTTAAACGCGAAAGTATCATAGCATCAGGGGATTAAGTGTCAAGACGCTTGGCCCATTATCCTCTTTGTCCTACAATTCACTTCCATGCTCGACCTTTCGTATTTACGTGAAAATCTTGAACAGGCACGTGCGCGTTTGGCGCACCGGGGGTATGCGTTCGACGTTGAGACGTTTAAGCGTCTCGATGGTGAGCGAAAACATTTTATACAGGAGGTCGAATTACTTCGTCAGCGTCTGAAGGCCGGATCTGCTGAAATTGGCAAACTCAAGCGTGAGAAAGCAGACACCTCCGGCTTGCAGAACCAGATGACTGAGGTTTCAGAACAGATAAAAGCGCTCGAAATCCCAATGAAGGCTGCGGAGGACAAGCTTTCGGAGATGGCTGCAGTGATGCCGAACCTTCCGGATCCGTCCGTACCTCTGGGCTTTACAGAGGCGGAAAACGTCGAAGTGCGACGTGTCGGAGAAGTCCCGAAATTTGATTTTGAGCCCAAAGCCCACTGGGATATCGGTCCGGCTCTCGGGATTCTGGATTCAGAACGTGGATCCAAGGTGACGGGGTCTCGCTTTTACTACCTGGCGGGCCGGGGAGCCCGTCTGGAGCGGGCGCTGATTCAATTCATGCTCGATATTCAGACAAAAGAGAACGGATATACCGAAGTCATCCCTCCGTTAATGGTAAATCGGCAGTCGCTCTATGGCACCTCCCAGCTTCCAAAGTTCGAAGAGGACTTATTCTGGATTAAAGGTACGGACTACGGGCTGATACCCACCGCCGAAGTTCCCCTTACGAACCTGTATCGTGACGAAATCATCGATGGCGAGCGATTGCCGCTCAAGTTTGTCGCGTACACGCCTTGCTTTCGAAGTGAGGCCGGATCCTACGGCAAGGATGTTCGCGGCATATTTCGCGTGCACCAGTTCAATAAGGTCGAAATAGTCAAATTCTCAACGGCGGAAGAGTCCAACAACGACCTTGAAACTTTGACAGCGGACGCTGAAAAGATTCTCCAGCGCCTGGAACTTCCGTACCGCGTTGTTATTCACTGCGCCGGAGATATGGGATTCGGCGCCACAAAGGGTTACGATCTGGAAGTGTGGCTGCCTGGACAAAACACGTACCGCGAGATCTCTTCCTGCAGCAATTTTGGAGACTTTCAGTCTCGTCGCGCCAATATCCGATACCGGCCCGGTGGCGGGGGCAAACTTCGGTTCGCACATACTCTCAATGGTTCCGGTCTTGCCGTTGGGCGCACCTGGATCGCATTGATTGAGAACTTTCAGCAATCCGATGGTTCAGTCCGAATCCCGAAAGCCTTACAGCCGTATTTCGACAACCAGGTTGAGATTCGACGCGAAACGGTTCTGTGAGGTGAAGCTGGCATGACCCACCAATGCAGGGAATGCGGTGCAAATCTGCCGGAAGGTGCAAGGACATGCATGCAATGCGGCACCCCGGTGGATCCGGCACGAAAGACCAGCACGTCCCAGGGAACTCTGGAATTTGTTCAGCCTGCCATCGCCGGCGGATTGCTTCTGGGACTGCTCTCATCACTTCCAATCGTTAACCTTGGGAACTTGATATTCGGCGCGTGGATACTTGCCGGTGGAGCTTTAACCACGCACCTTCTCCTGAAGCAGCGGCCCTCCGGCCTCAGTTATGGAGACGGTGCATTCGGCGGCGTTCTTAGCGGATTGTTTGGCTCGATTGTCGCGACGATTCTGTTGATACCCAGCAAAATGTTTTTCGCTGCGGACTGGGAAGCCGGGCGTCAACAGGCCGAACTGCAGATGAAGAAAACGCCCGAAGCTGCGGGACCAATGCTCGACCTTGCATTAAGAGCCATGTCGCCAGAAGTGTCCTTTACGACCGAATTGTTCTGGTTCTTCCTGTATGGAATGATTTTTTCGTTGTTTGCCATGGTTGGCGGAATGTTGATGGTTTGGATTTCAAATCGACGATTGAGAAGCCGGAGACAGGCCTGAAAAGAATGCGGCCACGGACTCTGCGTCCGTGGCCGCGCGTTTGCGAAGTCCTGCAGGAGCTAGTCGAAGTCGCCTCCGTATCCTCCGCCATCGCCATGTCCATGCCCACCGCCGGCGGCCATGGGTTTCACTTTTTCTACCACTTCAGATATGCAGGCCTCTGTGGTCAGCAACAAACCTGAAATTGATGCAGCGTTCTGAATGGCAACGCGGACGACTTTGGTGGGATCGATGACTCCAGCGGACACCAGATCCTGAATCTTTTCATCTTCGGCATTGAAGCCAATGCTGATTTCCGACTGGTTTCGAACCTTATCCACGATCACGGCGCCGTCGAGCCCGGCATTTACGGCAATCATGCGAACGGGTTCTTCGAGTGTGCGGCGGATGATTCCCGCCCCCGACCGAATGTCTCCCTCGAGGGTCTTCATCAATTTGTCGACTGCTTTTTGTGTTCGAAGCAGCGCCGTGCCGCCTCCGGGTACAATGCCTTCTTCCACGGCCGCCTTTGTCGCATGCAGCGCGTCTTCAACTCGAGCCTTCAACTCTTTCATTTCGATTTCGGTTGCCGCGCCCACTCGAATGATTGCGACCCCGCCGGCAATTTTGGCAAGACGTTCCTGCAGCTTCTCGCGATCATAGTCGGAGCTGGTTTCGTCAATCTGTGTTCGAATCTGTTTGATGCGGGCTTCGATTGCCGCCCGTTTTCCAGCACCTTCAACTATCGTGGTGTTGTCTTTGTCGATGGTCACTTTTTTCGCGCGGCCCAGGTCTTCCGGTTTCACATTTTCCAGCTTAATTCCAAGATCCTCGGAGATGTAGCGGCCGCCCGTGAGTACTGCGATATCTTCCATAATCGCTTTGCGGCGGTCTCCAAATCCCGGCGCCTTGACGGCCGCCACTTTCAGGGTTCCGCGCAGCTTGTTGACGACAAGTGTGGCCAGCGCCTCACCTTCGATGTCTTCTGCAATGATGAGCAGCTGTCTTCCATCGCGCGCCACCTGTTCCAGCATTGGAATGAGGTCGCGCATTACGGACAGCTTCTTTTCGAAGAGGAGAATGACGGGATTGTCGAGGACCACGTCCATCCGTTCCGGGTTCGTGACAAAGTATGGAGAGAGATATCCGCGATCGAACTGCATGCCTTCGACAAACTGCAGATCCGTCATCATGGACTTGGCTTCCTCAACGGTGACCACTCCATCCTTGCCGACTTTTTCCATAGCTTCAGCAATCAACGATCCGATTCTCTTGTCGCTGTTGGCGGAAATGCTGGCGATCTGCTCCTGCTCCTTCTTGGTTTTGATCGGCTTGGACATTTTCTGAAGTTCCGCAACCACAAGCGCTACGGCGGTATCGATGCCCTGCTTCAATTCCATCGGATTCGCTCCCGCTTCGACGTTTTTCACGCCTTCGCGAAAGATGGCCTGAGCCAGAACCGTTGCGGTAGTGGTTCCATCACCGGCAAGATCGCTGGTCTTGCTTGCGACTTCCTTCACCATCTGCGCTCCCATATTTTCCCAGCGGTCGGCGAGTTCGATTTCCTTGGCAACGGTGACACCGTCCTTCGTTACCAGAGGCGATCCAAATTTCCGTTGCAACACCACGTTGCGGCCCTTTGGTCCGAGCGTCACCTTGACGGTATTCGCAAGTGCATTGACTCCACGCAGCATCGCGGAGCGTGCGTGTTCGCGGTAAACAAGATCCTTGGCAGCCATAGTTCGAAATCCTCCTGAGGTCTTCTGAAGTTATAAGAGCGGTAGCACTCTCTTTAGTCGAGTGCTAAATCATAGCGGATTAGGGCTGGATTGGAAAGGTCCGCCTGAACCGTCAATTCGAAGATCGGGGCTTTACTTACAGGGGCCGCGTCGGATTGATGATGGTCCGCCACATATAGGAAGCCGGACTGTCATCCCAGCCCAGTCCTTCCGAAGGCTGCTTGAAATTGCGGCCGATGATATCCATGAACGGCTCGATATTCAGCGTGACGCTGGTATCAAAGCTGTAGTCATCGTTGAGCGTGATCAACCGCGACTTCATGTACCACGGATGCTTCGTTGCGTAGTCCGCATCCCTGCGAATGTATGGTTCGGGCGTAAAGTCTTTCCCAAACAGATCGAAGTACATCGTGGGATATTCGTAACCCACGGCAGGATCGGGATAGAAACGCAGTGCCTGGTGATAGCGAATGGCCCAGGAGACTTCTTCACGGACATAAGGCTCATACATGGCAGCCGCCACGTATCCGTGGTCGGCCATCTGAATCGCCATACCAGTGTCATGCAACAGACATGCAAAGACAGTTTCTTCCGGGACACCATTCCTCATCGCACGCGCAGCACTTTGAAAAACGTGCTGGGCCTGTTCCTGAAAGCGCAGATTAAAAAAATCGATGAGAGTCGGCTTCGCCGGCATTGGCTGCAGGTTGTTCGTTTTCATTTAGCACCGGCCCTTTGCTCGACGGATTTCTTATCTATTTGGCGAAATGAGCGGGACGTCCACTCCTTGCGTTTTTCCCTCTTCTATATGGACGAGTTGTCCGCGGCTTTCGTTGCGCACAAAATCCGGATCCAGCCAGGCGTCCTTGTCCAGACCTTCCCAGGCAAAGACCTTATAGTCTCCGGGCGGAAGACCTTTGATTTGGAATTTTCCAGCCCTGTCGGTCGATGAAACTCGAAACATGTCGGTGCGTGTGATCCTCGCTGCTGGAGACTCCGCAAACAGTACAACTGCAGCACTGGCTATGGCCTGTTGCTGGTCGTTCAATACTCGGCCTTCAAGGGTGCCGGGGTTGGTACCGATCACAACATCGAGAAGCTGGTCCGGCTTCGGTTCATAATGAAGTCCACCATTCAAGACTTCCACGTCGCCAAGCCGAATCGACTTCACGTAGGCACTCTGCCACTGGGCAGGCGGCGTCAATGGATCGGTTCCATTGATCGGATTCAGCAGGTTTGGAACATAAATGCGGTAGTCACCCGGTGAAAGATTTGGAATAGTCGGTGCGGCCCCGCCGGGCGGCGGTCGCATTGCGGGAGCTCCGATCAGAGTTGGATCTCGGTAAAGCATGACATACAGGGTCGAGATGTCCGGTAGATTTTTCGGTGGTTCTCCATCCAGTGTGATCTTAACTGGAAGGTCCATTCCTGTCGCGAGCGGCATGGCGATGCCTTCGATGTCGCCGTTGCGGACCTCGACAGGCATACGCGTCGTGGTTCCATCAATGAATGTATAGAGTGTGTATCCTCCCGTGACTACTTTTGGAAATTCAAATTCCCCAGTCGTTGCATTTGCTGCTGCATTGTAGACGCTGCCAAACCAGTTATTGGGTGTCAGACGGACCTGGATGGCTGGTCCTCCCGCGCCTCCGCCTCCCGGACCAGCGCGGCCACCAAATCCGCCTCCGGGAGCGGGCGGCAACGGTGGCGTTCCACCGCCGCCTTGTGGTGGCGCCGCTGGCGTCGGAAGATTTGTAAGTGTGCCTCGCACATGATACGTGCGGACCGGCGCGACGCTAATGTCCACGTTACGAAATTCCATGCCGGGCAGCAGGTCGATTGGTGCGCCCTGCTCACCGTCGATCGATCTGGGAAAGTAGATTGGAATATAGATCTCGTCATCGGCCGCCCCCGTACCGGTTGGTTTTGTCGTTTCCGGTCTTGAAACGCTGCGCGACGTGCTGAGTCCGGCATTTGTCGTGTCCCCAACGGGTGCGCTCGGATTGTTGACCACCTGGTTGTTGACCTGCCAGGGTTGGACGACTGCGCTGACGTAGTAACGGCCGGGAGCCATCCAGAACAAACGATATTCACCAAGTTCGTTGGTGATTGCCTCCTGAAATACTCTCAATGTCCGGCGATTTTCCTGAATGGATGTCTTCATCGCCCGAACACGTGCTCCGGTTACAGGATTTCCATTCAGATCCGAAATTCTGCCAGAGATTACGGCCGTAAGAGCCAGCCCAACCTGGACATTTGTGACTGGCTGACCGGCAGCGAGAGTAATCAGCTGGCCGGGCCCACCAGTCCAACGCTGGCCGTATTCGGCGAGCGCATAACCTTCGCGACGTGCGTAGAGGTGATATTGGCCGGGCTGAACATTCGGAAAATAGAATTTGCCGTCCTCTTCGGTTGTCGTGGAAACCCACGTCGATCCACGAAGGTCGATGTAGACCTTGGACAAGGGTTGTCCGCTGGATTGAATTACCGCCGTACCTTCGAGCGCCGCCGTCTGTACCACAGGTGCCGTGGCCTGAGGCAGGGGTGAAGCCGCGGCCTGAGTGGGCATAGCCAGCAGAGCGATCCACAGCAGTACTTTCATAGCTACCTTCCCACCGGGATGACGATTAGATCCGTATCCGCCTGCATGCCTTCGCTGACCTGTATGGTAGTTCCGCGCCCTTCGATCAATGAAAGAAAGCTGGGATCCTGCCACGCATCGCGCTCAACGTCTTCCCATGCGAATGCCCGATAGCTGCCTGGGGGAATGCCCTGCATTTTGTAACGGCCGGCACTATCGCTTGTTGTTGTTCGATAGAGATCGATTCGCTGGCGCGAACTTGTAGGAACCAGCGCGATCGTTGCGTTGACGACGGACTCTCGCTTGTCGTTGATCACAGTACCGCTGAGCTTCGCGCCATTGCCGATCACGACTTCAAGTGGTTCCTGAGGTGCGAAGTTCAGACGAAGTCCGTCAGACAGTACGTCGGCGTTGCCGAGTCGAATCGATTTGACGTAGGCATTCTGAAGAAGGGCTGCCAACGAGGGAGTTCCCCATTGAAACGTACTCAGCAGTGGCGGCACGTACACGCGATAGTCGCCCTGTGCGACATTCGGCAGGCAGAATGTTCCGTTGGCCTGAACCGCGCCCTGAGCTGCTCCTGGCAATCCGACAAGATCCGGTTCATGCGTGAGCGTCACGCGCAAGCCGCGCGGTCCGGATCCATCCGTTGTTACAGGAGGACTTTCCATGATCACCCGACCCATGAGCGTATAGCCAGGCGTCATCGTGAATGACAGATTCTCTACATTCGAATTTCCGATATCGACAGGCAACCTTGCAGCTACCGGAGGAATCGGGGGCGGCCCAGTTGCTGCCGCTGCAGGGGGAGCACCTGCAGGCGGAGGCGGTGCACAGGGATTTGAGGCGGCCGGTGCGTTCGTTCCTGGTGCAGGAGGCCCTCCACGCAGTGCCGCTCCCGCGGGCGCCGCAGGCGCGCCTGGCGCCGCCATCCCAGCCTGATTCGCATATAGAAGGTAGGATCCAGGAAGCACACCTTTAAGATCAAAGTGTCCTTCGGAGTCCGTCTGCACGTTCGGCATGATGACGGTAGCAGTCCAATTGCGCGGCATCAATCGAAGCTGTGCTCCTGCCGCCGGCATTCCGGTCGCTCCATTTATTACGGTCCCGCGAACATGCCAGGATCGAACTCTGGCGTTGCGGAGCGAAATATTCATTCCCGTAACGCTGGTGGCCGGAGGCAGATCGATAGGCGTCGAGCGCTGTGCTTCGACGACATCTCCGTAGTACATCGGCACGTATGTTTCTTCGATCACCTCTCCGGTTTGCGCAATTCTCCGCATCACGATTGGAGACATCTGGTCCTCTCGATGACCACCTTCGCCGGGAGGAGGAATCGAGAACGCGACATTTTGCCGAAGGATGTCGTCGGGTATGGCTGCGACAAAGTAACGGCCTGGAGGCAGCCAGTAAAATCGATATTCCCCGAGATCGTTCGTTTGAACGACCTGAAGGATGTACAGCCGCCGCTCTCCATTTTCGTAGTAGAGCTCCATTGCCTGGACGCGCGCATGTCCGACTGGCTCACCGTCGCGATCGGTGATGCGGCCCGAGATTCCACTGGTGGGAGCCATCGTCAGCGTGACGTTCGGCTTCCTTTCCCCGTCGCTGAGCGGGATTGTGACACCACGGCCCTTGTAGCCGCGCTGAAGGTATTCAGCCGGAGTAAACTTTCCGCCGACAGCAGTTGCCACAATGCACCAGCCGCCGGCCCTGAGATTCGGAAAGTTGAATTTTCCGTCCGGACCCGCCTTGACGTTGAAGACCTCCGGCGGGTTGGAGAAATTGTTGCAGTCGATGCGCCTCAATTCGACCGAGGCGTTGGGTATGGGCGTGTTCGACCCCATTTCGACAACCGTGCCGGAAATCGAACCCGTTCCTTGCGGTTGTTGCCGCTGCGGAGCACCAGGCAATGCTGTTCCCAGTGGCTGAGGGGCGATTTGCGGAGGGTTCTGCCCCAATAGAACGATTGCCGTGAACGCCACCACAATCAACACAGTCGAAATGGAAAATTTCACCATCGCTTCGGCATCTCCGTTCGCACATGAACGATTTGGATTGGACGCATGATACCGAGTTTCCGGATTTATGGGGACAGATTCCGCAACTTACGTGGGGGTTAATTCCTTAAGCAGAACGGAAGTTTTTTGTGCCCATGGACGTTCCAGTCGTTTCAAATAGCGCGGCATCGTTCGCTGCTTGCTGAGAATCTTCTCTGCCCATTCCTTTGCTTCGGCTTTACGGCCCTGCTTCTTCAGAAAAGTCGCATAGTTGTAGAGGGTTTCCGATTTCGTGGAGAACTGCGTGACTTCGAGAAACCACCCTTCAGCCAGGTCTGTCTGATTGGTGTTCGCATAGGCATGGGCAAGGAGAGCTGCCGCCCGGTATGTGTCGTATTTTCGTTCCGAGCCCACGACGTACTCGAGGTCGGCGACCGCATTGGTGAAGTCCCCAAGTACAAGTTCACATTCCGCCCTGCGGTAGAAGGCATGGACGGAATCACTTCGCACCTGTATCGACTTGTTATATGCCGCAAGAGCCTCCGAATGCCTTGCTTCATCAAAGAGAAGGTCGCCCAGCTCTTCGAAGTTTGCAGCTGAAGGGTTGTCGAGAATTGTCGTTTCTACAGTGCGTATACGGGATTTCCTGCCGAGACCCGTGAATGCATTTCGAATCAGGCCGGCATCAGGAAGCACTTCAATCAGGATGTAAGCGGCCGCACCCAGCATTCCACCCATCAGAATGATCAGGTACCAGTAGCTTTCCGGACGTCTCCGCACGGCGTGCACGAGCGCCAGAATCTGCAGAATGTAGCCCCACGGATAGAAAAAGTAATTGAGTCCGAACATGCTGGTTGCCCCGGCCGCGAAGGAGTATACAGCGACACGAATCCCGCAAGATTGATTACCTGCGAGCCCGGGTGTAGGATTCCACCTGTTCCTGTAAGTGCATCCTTAAGGAGGACGAGACCATGTGGATCGGCAAAGCAAGAAAGTGTTTCCCGCGAGTCTTCACTACGGTTTGTTTCACCCTGCTCCTCCTGGCTATGACCACGTCAGTCTGGGCGCAGGCCCAGAACTGGTGGGTGCTTCCGTCGACTGGTGCTGCCGAGCGAGGCAAGATGGAAGAGATCAAGCTCAAGAAGAAGGTTTTCCTCAATGTCACATTTGAGACCTCCGGCCCGGGCCAGATCTCGAGTTCATCGGAACAGGCAGACATCCGAAAGAATGTTTCGGACGCCTTCAAGGCCCATAAGGACCTCACCGTTGTATTGAATCCCGCAACGGCCGATTTTGCGGTGATCGTGAAAGCGTCCGCGTCCACGGGCGGCGCTGAGACCGAACGACCGGCCAATTTTACCGTTTCGCCGGACTCGGACTCGGAGATTTCCGTGGATGTGACAGTCGTTGTGCCCGGCGCAAAACTGGCGGATGGCACCTTCAAATCGCGAGCGGTCTGGCAGGTCTCGAGTCCCAACGTTCAAATGGAAGCTGGGGCCGGTGCGCGATTCGTCGTCGACGGATTCCTTTGGGAATTGAAGAAAATCCGGACGGCTAAATAACAGGACAGAAGGCTCCCGGCTCAACGGGAGCCTTCCTCTGCCAGGTCTTAACCGCTATGCAATCCCGACCGTTTGTACTGATCCTGCTTTCAATCTCTACCTGGGTTTCCGCTGCAACGGCTCAGATTCCTTTAAGGGACGACCAATTCAGACTCGAACTCACCACATCTCTTGTTTCTGTGGAGGTCGGCGTCTATGACCAGAAGGACAAGGCCGTTACGAATCTGGGTAAAGATGATTTCCGTGTGTTAGAAGATGGGGTACTTCAACCCATTCGTAACTTCACTCCGGTCTCTGGCGGGTATCGCATTCTTCTCCTCATTGACCACAGCGGCAGCATGCAGCGCTACTGGCCGTTCCTGCTCGACGGTCTCAATCTGTTCATGAAAAACCTCCGTCCCCAGGACCAGGTCGCCATTGCCACATTTGACAATAACGTTCAGGTCGCAATGCCGTGGCGCAGTGCCCAGGAGGGAAATGCGTTAAAGGTCGGAATCGCACCGGACGGAAGAGGCACAATAATCTGGGATTCCATCCGATGGGCCGTACGTGAGGTTATCCGTTCCAGCGGGCGAAAAGGGGTGATCGTATTTACCGATGGCGAGGATGCCGGATTGGACTTCGATAAAGTGATGAAATACGCGGCCGAAAGCGAAGTTCCTTTCTACTTTATCGGCGTGACCACGGAGAACTCAACGGGTGGTGTAAGGATGAAGCAGTTCGCGCAGGCAACAGGAGGAAAAGCCTACTTTCCGAAAAGCCCGAATGAACTGGGTCCCCTATATTCGTCCATCGCACGTGACCTCGGCACGTCGTACACAATCGCGTATGCCCCCCTGAAAGCTCCCGGTGACAATAAATTGCGACGAATTGAGATCCGTCCAATTGACGTAAGGCTGCGGGTGATTCAGTCTCGCACAGGTTACTATGCGAAGTAGCAGTGCGGTGCTAGACTTGTGGCCAACTCCATGCGATTACTGCGGGTTCTGCTCATCATCCTTTGCGGCGCTACCTGGTTGTCGGGGCAGGTTATTCCCGTTTATCAAGTCGTTGTAGACTCCGATCCCGTTTCCGTCAACGTAGTCGTTTCCGATCCGGCTGGCCGATCCGTGATGGGGCTGACGCGCGAAGATTTTTCGGTTTTGGAAGACGACGAACCGCAGCCGATCCACGACATCAAGCCGGTTGGAATGCCATTCAATATGCTTGTCCTTGTCGATAGAAGCGTTCGAGAAAAGAAGAGTCCATGGCCCGATATCGTCCTGAAGTCCGTCGATCGCTATCTCAAGAGCATGCGAGGCCCGGACCGCCTCGCCGTTGGACTATTCGATACGCGCGTCTCCGTTGTGCTGGATTGGAGATCTTCAAAGAATGGTGTTCGCCAGAACGTTTTTATCAGTCCGTCGGACCGGGGCACGGAGTTTTTCGAAGCGGTGAACTGGGCACTCGACGAACTTCGAAATGTGAAAGGTCGCAAAGGCGTCATCATGTACACCGATGGACGCGACATTTCCATGTATCCGCGGATGGTGAAGCTTGGAGGACAGCTGCAGCCGGAACCCAACTATTCAGTTCCAGCAGTTGCTGATGCGCGATTCCGTGAAACACTCGCGCGCGTAAAGGAAAGTCAGATTCCGTTCTATTTCGTGGCCATTGACACGGACGTGCAGCTGACCGGCGCTAACGCTCAGGCCAGGTATCCCGGCTGGGTCAGCTTTCTTGGGGCTGCGCGTTCGAGAATCGAGGACCTTGCCGCAGCTTCGGGTGGAAGTGTAATTTTTCCCAAGAAAGTGGACGAAGTGGCACCCTTCTACAAGCAAATTCAAAGCGAGTTGGGAAGCGCTTACGTGGTCTCATACAAGCCAACCAAGCCCGGCGGAGACGGACATTTCCGTCACATTGAGGTAAGGGTTCAGGCTCCCGCCGGACCCTGTATCATCGTGGATGGAAAATGCACCATTGATGTCACCGCCCGCGACGAATCGCTTCAGGTGAAACAATCTCAAATAGGCTACTACGCACGGTAGCGGTTTCCGAATCAGGAGGCAGCGGCAGCCGCCGCCTTGAATGAAAATTCCCCCAGTTTGTTGACGTTGGCGATCACATGCTCTCCCGGTTGAATTTCACCATCCAGAAGTTTCATCGCCAGCGGGTCCGCGAGTAGTTTTTGAATGGCGCGCTTTAGAGGGCGCGCTCCAAACGCCGGATCGTACCCTTCCTGGAAAACCGCATCTCGCGCTGCAGGCGTGAGCTCCAGCGTGATCCTGCGATCGGCCAGGAATTTACGCAGCAGGGCAAGCTGTATCTCGATGATCTTTCCAAGTTCGTCCTTACCGAGGCTCTTGAACGTAATGATGTCATCAATGCGATTCAGGAATTCCGGCTTGAAATGCGCCCGCAACATTTCGCGCACGTTGTCTTCGCCGGTACCCGCGGCGACGTTGGAAGTCATGATGATCACGGTGTTCTTGAAATCAACAGTGCGGCCTTTGCCGTCGGTCAGGCGGCCGTCGTCGAAGATTTGCAGCATGATGTTCCAGACGTCGGGATGCGCCTTTTCCACTTCGTCGAGCAGAATTACCGCATACGGCCGCCTCCGCACACTCTCCGTCAGATATCCGCCTTCCTCGTAACCCACATATCCCGGAGGCGCGCCTATCAGGCGTGATACGGAGTGCTTTTCCATGTATTCGGACATGTCGACGCGTACCATGGCGCGTTCGTCGTCAAACAGAAATTCCGCAAGAGCCCGAGCCGTTTCTGTTTTGCCGACGCCTGTGGGGCCAAGGAACATAAATACACCGATAGGTCGATTTCGATCCTGCAGTCCTGCCCGGGATCTGCGAATGGCATTGGAGACTGCTTTCAATGCGGGTTCCTGGCCGATGACGCGCATGGAGAGAAGCTCTTCCATCTTGATTAGTTTTTGAACTTCGCTTTCGAGCATCTTCGAAACCGGGACTCCTGTCCACTTGGCCACGATTCGTGCCACGTCTTCTTCGTCGACCTGCTCCTTCAGCATTCGGGCGCTCTGGTCCATGCCTTCGATCTGCGTATTCGCGTCCTTGAGCTGGCGCTCCAGTTCCTGACCTTTCCCATAGCGAAGTTCCGCAACTTTCGCGTAGTTCCCTTCCCTCTCCGCCTTTTGTTCCTCGACATGAAGCGCTTCGATTTGTTCCTTGACGCCACGGACGGACTGGATCAGCTCCTTTTCATGCTGCCAGCGCAGTTTCATTTGCGCTGACTTTTCGCGAAGTTCGCTGAGTTCCTTTTCGATCAGATGCAATCGATCGCGTGACCCCGGGTCATCTTCCTTACTCAGGGCCTGCCGCTCGATTTCCAGCTGGACGGTCTGGCGCTCAATTACATCGATGTCCACGGGAAGGGTGTCCATTTCCATGCGGAGACTTGCGGCGGCTTCATCGATCAGATCGATGGCCTTATCCGGCAGAAACCGATCGGTGATATATCGGTGCGACAGCATAGCGGCCGCGACAATTGCGGCATCTTTGATCTTCACGCCGTGATGGATTTCGTAACGCTCCTTGAGACCACGAAGAATGGAGATCGTGTCCTCCACAGTGGGCTCGCCGACATAGGTCTTCTGAAACCTTCTCTCGAGCGCCTTATCCTTCTCGATGTACTTCTGGTATTCGTTCAGTGTTGTTGCGCCGATGCACCGCAGGTCTCCACGTGCCAGCGCCGGCTTCAGCATGTTGGAAGCATCCATGGATCCTTCGGATCCACCGGCGCCAACCAGCGTGTGCAACTCATCGATGAACAGGATGATATCGCCGCCGGATTCTTCGATTTCCTTCAAAACGGCTTTGAGACGGTCCTCAAACTCGCCGCGATACTTGGTGCCGGCAATCATGGATCCCAGATCCAACGCAACGATGCGTTTGTGTTTCAGAGACTCCGGAACATCGCCGGCGATGATGCGCTGCGCGAGGCCTTCAACGATTGCGGTCTTCCCTACTCCCGGTTCACCAATCAGCACGGGATTGTTTTTGGTTCGTCTGGAAAGCACTTGTACAACACGTCGAACTTCCTCGTCTCGGCCGATGACGGGATCCAGTTTGCCTTTGCGCGCAAGCTCGGTGAGGTCACGTGAATAACGTTGCAGCGCCTGATACTTCTCCTCGGGATTGGGATCTGTGATTTTCTGGCTGCCGCGAATGGAAACCAGAACTTTGAGAATGCTGTCTTTCGTGATGCCTTGAGCCTGCAGCAGCCTCGAGACTGCTTCGCCTTTGGCGTTGGTCAGTGCGATAAGCAGATGTTCTGTACTGACGTAGTCGTCCTTGAAATTGTCGGCTTCCTTCTGCGCGTCCTCCAGAATTCGATTCAGGGCGGGACCCATATGCAATTCGTCCTGTCCCTGAACTTTGGGTAATTTGGAGACTGCGGCGCCGAGATCCCGAGCCACTGCCTGGACGTCGGCGCCGAGCTTCTGCAGAATTGGCAGAACCACTCCATCCTTCTGCTGGACCAGCGCGTAGAGGAGATGCTCGGCAGTTATCTGAGGATTGCCGAGTTCCTGTGCGTGAGCCTGCGCGGCTTGTAGCGCTTCCTGACTTTTCAGAGTGAACTTATCTGCTCGAATCATTAGTCACCTATTTTGATCTGCTTTGCTTTTACCTGTTCCTTCTTAGGCAGCGCGATCTTGAGAATTCCATCTCGGTAGTCGGCTCGAATCTTCTCTTCATCGACAATTGTCGGAATCGTGAAAGCTCGACTGAACCCGCCGTAGGAGCGCTCAATACGATGATAGTTGTCCTGATTGGTTTCCTTCTCGAATCGACGATCCCCTTTAAGGGTCAGCACGTTGTTCTCGAGCTGAAGTGCGATGTCCTTTCGATCAACGCCGGGAAGTTCCGCCTGAACCATGATTTCACTATCGGTTTCGTATATGTCGACTGCAGGACTCCAGCTGGTTGTCGCGGAAGGTTCGTCGTTCTTCCACCCCCGAACTGCCGCATCTTCAAATGCGCGATTCATGCGTTCCTGCAGAATGCTGAATTCTCGGAAAGGGTCCCATCGTGTGATGGCCATATTTAAAACCTCCTAAAATCTGAGTCGAAGGCAAGCATAAGAAGTGAGTGCCCTACTGTCAAGATCTGATCTGAAGAATAAAACATTTCAGGTATAAGGTCTCTGGAACTGAAAGAAGGACCGGATGGTCTGCGGCCTGAATCCGCCGTTCAATGACTCGTGCCCAACAACCGGCGTCCTGGGCCGCTTCGGCCAACATTTCCGCGAAGATAGCCTCGGAAACGTGGTGGGAACAGGTACATGTAATAAGGATGCCGCCATCCTTTAATATGCGCATCGCGCGATTGTTGATTTCCTTGTAGCCCCGGATGGAATTTTCCAGGCTGTCTTTGCTTTTGGCGAAAGCCGGAGGGTCGAGAACGATGGTGTCGTATTTTCTACCCTCTGAGGAGGCCTTCCGCAGGTAGTCGAAGACGTTTTCTTCGGTGCATTGGACATTTCTGAGGTCGTTTCGACGAACGTTGGATTCTGCAATCCGAATATTGGCAGCGGAAATATCGACCGCTTCAACACTTTGGCAGACTTCTGCTATTTGAAGAGCGAATCCGCCGCCATAAGTGCATCCGTCCAGTGCCCGCCCATGTGCGTATTTTCGAGCGGCGCGATGATTTTCACGCTGGTCCAGGAACATGCCGGTCTTCTGGCCGGTAAGCAGGTCGACTTCGATTTGCTTACCATCTTCTTCCACGACGATAGTTACCGGGACAGGATCGCCAACGGTGTGCTGTTCGAGTGGAAGACCTTCCAGTTCGCGAACTCGAGCTTCATTTCGGAACACGATGGATCGGGGTTTGTATTGCTCCTGGAGAAGGGAAGTGATGAGGGGCTCAAGCTTGTCGATGGCCTGACAGAGGTTTTGAACAACAAGGATTTCACCATATCGATCGACGATCAGCCCCGGAAGCAGATCGCCTTCGGAATAGATCCGGCGGCTCAGATTCGGATCGATGCCGAGCCGATTCCGGTACTGGTCCGCGGCGTTGATACGATATCGAATGAATTCTTCATTGATGACAACGCCTGCCGCACTACCTCGAGTCAGGAATCGCAATGCAATCTGCGATTTTGAACTGTAGAGCGCCTTGCCGATAGGAGTACCCCGTTCGTCTCGCACGGACACCACTGACCCCGCTGGAATAGATTGTCCGGAATCGACAACGTCGCTTCGATATACCCAGAGATGGCCACCGCGAATGCGATCGGCGCCATGTCGGCGGATGCGTACTTCTCCGGATTCCAATGATTCAGCCAAGTGAAACCTCCCCGCATATTCTACAGACCCCGGCCATCGCCGCGTGCGATCATCCAATCTGCTGCCATGCATATTTCGGAATTTGACTACGACCTCCCTCCGGAGCTGATTGCCCGCGAGCCTGCTCATCCGCGCGACGCTTCCCGAATGATGGTGCTCGACTCTGGATCCGGGCAGACTGTGAATTCGAACTTCAGTGATCTTCCACATTTTCTCAATCCAACAGACGTCCTTGTCCTTAACGACACAAAGGTGATGCGGGCCAGAACAACGGCACGGCTTGAGAGAACCTCGGGTACCTCGCGCGAAATTGAAGTGTTTTTTGCAGAGCCGCTTGGGGAATCTTCAGGCAGTTTTTGGCAGGTCCTATGCAAACCCGGGCGACGCATCCGTCCGAAGGATCGCGCGATATTCGGCGGTGGGGAACTGACCGGGGTGTTTCAGGAAAGTCTGGGCGGAGATATTCACGTGCTCGAGCTGCAATCATCCGAACCGGTCGCTCAGATACTGGAGCGATTCGGCCGGATCCCACTGCCACCATACATCGACCGGGCGGTAACCGCATCGGACGAGAACGACTATCAAACTGTATTCGCCACGCATTCCGGCGCCGTTGCGGCGCCGACAGCCGGATTGCATTTTACAGAAGGGGTGCTCGCCGGAATCCGTGAGCGTGGAGTCACGATTGCGACTATCACCTTGCATGTGGGTATCGGAACGTTTCTTCCAGTTCGGACAGACCGCGTGGAAGAACACGTACTTCGGCCCGAGCGATTTGAAATATCCTCCTCGACCGCGGCAACTCTGAATTCTGCTTTACGCGACAATCGCCGCATCGTTTCTGTAGGGACCACCACAACACGAACCCTGGAATACATGATGAGGGAGCATGGCGAGATTCGTGCAGGTTCAGGGAAGACAGACCTCTATATTCTTCCGGGTTTCGAATTCAGAATTACTGGCGCTCTGCTAACGAACTTCCATCTTCCAAAGTCGACGCTGCTCATGCTGGTCTCGGCATTTGCCGGGCGAGATTCGATTCGCAACGCGTACAAGCGAGCCATAGAAGAGCGGTACCGTTTCTACAGCTACGGAGATTGCATGTTGATACAGAAGTAGCCGTGGCTATTTGTGCAGGCTGCGAACGTAGTTCACGAGATTCCAGATATCCTCATCGACAATACCCGGCCTGCCATTGAGACCCTTCATTGCCAGATTCGAACCACTACCGTCTCGAATGACTCCGAAAATCTCACCATCTGTCGATCCAAGACTCCAGGTATCGTCGGTGAGGTCGCCTGGAGGAATCTTGCCAGACTTTTCCAATATGGAGGCCATTTCGCTCACGCCGTCTCCAGCAGCTCCATGACATTCCGAACAGAGCCGGATATAGAGTCTTTTGCCGGAGTCCAGCGATTTTGCAGTTGGGGCTACGGGGTTCTTCAGGGTTTTGAAATCCACGCCCGCGGAATTGGCTCCAGGTGTTGTGGCGGACTGACCATTGGAACAACCACTGCTGATGCAAATGGCGATAAGAAGTAACGTCACCAGGATTCCGGAAAAACTATTTCGCATGACGCAAAAGTCTAACAAGGAATGCCGCATCATGGAACGAGACTGCGCAAATCGAGAGAAATGACCACGCGCGGACTTTTCGGAGCCGCAACTGGCAAGGGTTTGCGAAACGGACCTTCACAAACCCCCTGCCAATTCGAGGTTGTTTCTGTTCGAGCGGCTCAATCCCTTACCTGACGGGCTTTCTCGCCCACGTCGAAGTTGACAGCCCTTGCGGTTTTTGTATAATGCCGCTCGGTCCCAGATACAGTTTCACGCAAAGGAGCGGATGTAATGAGCGAAGAACTAGGAAAGGTGAAATGGTTCAACAACAAGAAGGGCTTTGGATTCATTGAGAGGGCTTCGGGTGGAGATGTCTTCGTTCATTATTCTGCGATTCTCAGCGAGGGATATAAAACGTTGAAGGAAGGCGACAGTGTGAAATTTACGATTACGGAAGGACCAAAAGGATTTCAAGCGGAAAACGTCGAAAGAGCGTAAGTTTGAAGACCCTGCGAATTGTTGAGTTATTCGCAGGGTCTTTTTGCATCTGAACCATGAAATTTACATGAGTCATGAGCCGGCCCGGCAGGTTCAGCTTCGCCGGGATCTCGAACACTCCCACCAGCTGCAGCAGGGCAAGCCCTACCTTGTCGTCAAAGACCCTGTTACTCGCCGATATTTTCGATTCACAGACACGCAGTCCAAGCTTATTGAAATCTTCAAGGGCGAGCCGAAAGACTTTGAGACCATCGCTGCTCGTGCATCCGACAGGCTCAATGCCCATGTCAGCGCTGGAACAATTGAGGCATTCTGCGCTTCGCTTGAAGAGAAATATCTGCTGGAAACTCCGGAAGTTCGAGAGAAGCTCGGAGCGATTCGCGGTCAACAGCTGCAGGGTCGAAACTTCCTCTATTGGAAGATCGCATCCGTCGATCCCGAGCGCATTTTTGCGTGGCTTCTTCCCAGGACAACGTGGGCGTTCACACCTTCGTTCCAGATCTTTGCGCTGCTGATGATTTTCACTGGATTCACGATAACCTGGCTGAACTGGAGCAGCTTGTCCGGCGCGGCACCGGCACTCTTCAGTGTATACGGCCTGTTGCTGATATGGCCTGTGGCATTCATGGTGACCACCATCCACGAATTCTCACACGGATTAACCTGCCGCCACTACGGAGGCAAGGTGCATGAAGTGGGTTTCATGCTCATCTATTTCTCCCCGGCGTTCTACTGCGATGTCAGCGATTCGTACATGTTTCCGAAGCGGACCAACCGCATGGCAGTGGCCCTTGCCGGAGGATTTTCGCAGCTTACCGTGTGGGGAATCTGCACGATGATTTGGCGGATAACGGATACAGACGCGTACATCAATAAGGTCGCTTTGATTGTGGTGGTCTTTTCCGGTCTTCAGACTCTGGTGAACTTTAATCCCTTGATCAAGCTCGATGGCTACTACATGCTCAGCGATTTTCTCGAAGTGCCGAATCTTCGCGGGAAGGCCCTTCGATCCCTGTGGGACTGGATTGCCGGAAATGGAAAGTCTTCGTGGTCCAATCGCGAGAAGCGCGCGCAGCTGGTATACGGTGCGGCATCGGCAGTTTTTTCGATATCTCTGTTAGTGTACGTCTACTCCGCTCTGTATACTTGGGCAACTTCAACGTGGGCGCTGGCAGGGCTTATTGTGTTTGGAATATTTGCAAACTTCACACTTCGGAAAGCATTGGTCGAACCCTTGGAAGGTGTGAAGGCCGTTGTGACTCGAGCCTCTGTTAAGCGCTACCGGAACATCGCCATTCTGGTTACCGCACTGATCCTGACGGTGGTTGTCCCATGGGAGCTGAAGGTTTCCGCCCCATTCAAAGTTCTTCCGCGCGATGAATCCATAGTGAGAGCAGAGACCCAGGGCGTCGTCATTGAAATTCGTGTGAAGCAGGGCGACGTCGTGCACAAAGGCGATCTGCTGGCGCGGATCAGCGATTTTGAGAGAAACGATCTGGCTCAGCAGTACTTTGGGGAGCTCCAGACGGCGAAGCGGCAGTTGGAGATCATGCGCAATGGAACGCGGCCGGAGTCCATTGCCGTGCAGGAAGCACAGGTCACGCGCAAGAGAATGGAGCTCGAAAATGCGCACAAGATTACCGCCCAGCGGGCGCTGCTTGAAGCGAATCTGGAAGAAAAGAAATTAGTCTTCGATCGGGCGGAGGTGGATTTCGTACGAAACAAGACCATGCTTGAGAAGGGCATCGTCGCCCGTGACGTGTACGAGAAGGCGGAAACAGCGATGAAAGTGGCAAAGGAAGCTGTTCGAGCAAACCAGGAAGCCATTAGCGCACTTGAGGAAAAGGCAAACAATGACGCCGATCGCATCAGGCTGGAAATCGCTGAAGCGGAGGAGAACCTTACGCTGATGAAAGCTGGGAGCCGGCAGGACGACATTATGAAGGCCGAGGCGGATGTCACTCGGCTGGAAGGGATGGTTGACAACATCGCGCGAGATCTAAAGAAGTCGGACATCGTCGCGCGGATTGACGGCACGGTGATGACAGAGTACGTGGAGCGGAAGCGTTCAACGCATCTGGACGAAGGTGAAGAGTTGATGCGGCTGGCCGACACGTCGACCGTGGTTGCCGAGATGATGGTACCGGAGAAAGAGCTGGGAGATATTCAGCAGGAATTTCCTGTCCGGATTCAGCTGGCCAGTTTTCCGACTCGTTACTTTGAAGGCAAAGTGGACTATATCGCTCCATCGGCGCATGCCGTCGACGGTCGACAGGTGGTAACCGTGCGCGCATATCTCTCAAATAAGGATGGAGTCCTGAAGCCCGAGCTCACTGGTATTGCAAAAATCTACTGCGGTGAGCGCCGCATCATCGAGGTCATGACTCGCCGCATCGGTCTGTGGGTTCGAACGGAGTTCTGGAGCCTTCGACCCTGAAGGCGGAGTCGACTACCATGAGGGCAAAATTTTTGCCAAATCTTTTTGTATTTTCGCTAAGTTCATGTACTCTGCTGCAGTGACAGGCGCTGCCGAAACCCTTTCCCAGGGTGCAATTTCGCAGAAGGCGAAAGCGCAAAGTCTGGAGACTAATCGCAACGGATTAGACATCAGGCCGGTGAACCTGCCACAGGCGAGGAAACAAAGGATTCGCTTCCCCACCAAAAATTCCTGATTACAAAAGGCAAATCCGTCGAAAGCCGGAGACGCAAAGTTTCGAGACTAACGTCACAAATCCATCCAGCCAGGGTGAACCAAAGACCAAGTCTGTCGAGCCGCCAGGAGAATTAGTTGTCTCAGTTTGGGGTGGCCCCGTGTCTGCCGGGCCGTTTTGAATGAAGGGAGATCTCGATGAATCAACTGTTCGCCGTGATCTGGATATAAAGAACGCATTAGAAAGCGTTCATCACATAAACAACTGACAAGAAACCAATTGACTCTCTACCGTCCCAGGAGGAGAAAGTATATGACTGAGAATACCGGAATACTGAATGTTGAAATTCTTCAAATCGAAGAGCTCGAGCAGAAGATCGCACCCGACGATAGCGGCATGTGGGATACGCTCGGCTAATTCAGCCCAGACTTTTACTGCACCGGCTGGCTGCAGAGAATCTGCAGCCAGCCGGCAAGGCTCACTTTAACTTATGAGTTGGGCAGGACTACCATATCGTTGCAAGCTGTATCTCATAGCCGTCGGTCTTCTTTCCGTTCCCATTGCTATCTTTTCCTTCCGCGCATCGCCAGCCCAATATGAATTGCCTTGGATCCTACTAAGTATTGCTTCTTTTTCCGTTGCTGCCATAAATCTGAGTCTCCCGCAAATTCCGTCAATCGTCATATCAATGGGCGACGTGTTCACGTTGGTAGTCCTGATAAATTTTGGCCCCGGCCCGGCCTTAATTACATACTGGGCAAACGTTATTGCGACCTCTCTGGCGCGTCATATCAAGCATCACGGATTTCGTTTTTTCGATCGTCTTAATATTCATCGGCTCTTATTCAACTTGTCTTGTTGCGCCGCTTCAATCTTTGCGATGCAATCCGCTTATGTATGGGCCCTCGCGAACTGGGGTAATGATCCCTCCGCCAACGTGCTTGCATACACAGCCGTTGCAATTGCTTGGTTCTTTGTAAACACAGGAACACTTTCGGTGGCTGTGTCCCTTGCTTCTGGCAAACCGATATTTTCTGTTTGGCGCGAAGGTCTGAGTCTGTACCTGTTGAACTTTTTTTGCTCGGCAGCAGCGGCTGGATTGCTTTCCATTCTCTTCAAGAAAATCGGATTTCCAAGTTTCTTCCTCTGCATTCCTATTGCAGTAGCGGTATATCAGCTTTATTCGTTCTATGTTCAAAGGTTCCAGGACGCCGATAAACATATTGCAGATCTGAATAAGCTTTATCTTCAGACGGTCGAGACTCTTGCCTCCGCAGTGGACGCCAAAGATCGATACACTCACGGTCACATACGGAGGGTTCAGGCGTTTGCAATGGAATTGGCAAGCTGCATGGGAATTACCGGACAAGATGAATTGATGGGAATGCGTGCGGGCGCACTCCTTCATGACATTGGCAAAATTGCTATTCCCGAATACATCCTGAATAAGCCGGCCGCACTGACCGAGAGCGAATACGACAAGATGAAGCTGCATCCCGGGATCGGGGCGAACATGCTTAAAGGGATTGAGTTCCCGTTTCCGGTGATTCCGATGGTGAAATCGCATCACGAGAGATGGGACGGTAACGGATATCCCGAAGGGTTGGCTGGAGAAGCTATTCCAGTTGGTGCAAGGATACTTTCGCTGGTGGACTGTTACGATGCGTTAACCACAAATCGGCCTTATCGCTCACCCATGCAGAGAGAAGAGGTCATCACATTCTTTCAACGGGAATCCGGCAAATCTTACGACCCCAATATCGTCAAGACATTCCTGGAAAACCTGCCCCGCCTCGAACAGGCCGGAAAAGAAGTCGTAGTCGACGACACGGATTTGTGGGGCATTCGTGAACAACTCGGAAAACAGAATGCAGTGTTGCGTCCACTGGAAAAGGTGCAGCCTATCGTCACCTATGGAAAGGCCTTGCGCGGCGACGCTCAGTCGCAGCGGGACCTGTTTGCTGTATTTGAGTTCGCCCGTGCTGATATTCAATTCCTGGCGGCAAAAGACGTCCTCTTGTTTATGGGCAGCAAGCTCAAAGACCTGATTCCGTTTGATGCGGGAGCATTCTATGTCGCCGACCTTGAAAACAGTAGTGTAGTCGCCGAGCATGTAGTCGGTCCGGACAGCGGACCGATCCAGAATTTCAGGCTGCCTCTTGAGCAGAAGCTTTCCGGCTGGGTCGCTGCAAACAACCAGTCTTTATGTAACCTTCCTCCATTTCCCGACTTCGTTCATTGGGAAGGGGAACCTCCGAAATTCGAGTATTCGGTTATCGCTCCCATGAACAAGGGCGGAGTGGTTCTGGGTGCCGTTTCGCTCTACCGGAAAGCCAAAACCAAGTTCACCGATGACGAATTCAGAAGGCTGGAGCTGGTAGCTTCTCAGACTGCCATTGCATTATCCAAATGCAGAAATACCGAGCAGGAAAGCGGCATGGTGGATAAGCTCACCAGCCTGCCCAACGGTTTTCAGCTTTATCTGATGTTTGATCAGGTCGCCTCGGATGCTGTCCGCTTCGACTATTCGATCGCCCTGCTCACAATACGACTGGACGACGTGAAACTTCGTCGCCGTTGGGGACATGCAGTTGGAGATGAAGCAGTCCGGACGGTCGCGAACTTCCTCACCGCGGAACTCCGCGAGACCGATTTGCTGGTCCGATATGCAAACGACGAATTCATAATTCTTGTGCCTCGAGTAGACCTGGATCGCGCGGAAGGTTTGAAGTCGCGCTTTCAGGACGAACTCGATCATTTCAAGTTTCAGGTACGCCCTGGTTCGACAATTTCATTGCCCGTCTCCATCGGTATATCCATGTTCCCTCCCGACGGATCAAACCTCGAATCTTTGATCTCCATTGCGGAATGGCGGATGCGTGAAGACGCGGAGTTGCGAGTGGCTGTTCGAAGCAACATCCGAAACATGCCTACCTCCTAATAACTCTCGCTCTGGATTGTCCAGGAGGAGACATGAAGGAATTTCCACACCGCCAATACCAGCTCATAGAAAAGCTCAAACAGTCGTCGACCGCTTCAACCTTTGTAGCGAAACCGCACAACGTCGGCGACGATTCGCTCATACTCAAGCTCTACAGCGGAACAACCGCCAGAACAAAGCCCAAGGCTCTCGAAGATGACGTTCACTGGCAGAGGGGGCTTGCTCACCCTCACCTGCTTGGGATAACAAACGCAGGGATTTCGGGAAGAAACAGTTTTTTTACAACGCGCCAAATTTCGAGCGAGATTCTCGACCTTTCAAAAGCGACTCCGACGCAAATTACACAGCTTCTGGATGCAGTCTGTTTTCTTCATAAGCACGGAAAGTCTCACGGGCGCATTAAGCCCTCGAACGTGTTCTTCGTTCAGGGAAGCGTTCGCCTTGCAGATATGCGAGTTGTAGATAGCGACGGATCTTCCAATCTCGACGACATTCGATTTTCCGCACCTGAAGTCCTGTTGGGGGGAATGCCGACATATGAAAGCGACTATTACTCACTAGGCGCAGTTCTCTACCGTATCTATGCCAGACGTGATCCATTTGACGATTCTCTCCCCGACAACCTGAAAGCCAAATATCTACAGGCTAGAATCCCAACCGTACGGAAGCTGAGTGGAATCCGAGAGCCGATCGCAGCAGCCATAGACGGCCTCCTTCATAGAAACCCACGCCGCCGTGCGGTCGCTATTGGGGAACTGATTCGAGAGATGCCATTTGCAGGCGAATCCGCCTCCAGAGTGCCAATGATTGGAAGGCGCGATACATTTGACGAGCTCTATGCCCGAATTTCTTCAACAGCCGCAAGATCTCTCACGGTAGAACTGATCGAGGGTGATGCTGGAATTGGAAAGAGTCGTCTAGTAGAGGAACTCCAATTTCGATGCAACTTCCACAATACAGAATTCTATTCCACCTCATGCATCGAGCGGACTGAGCCGAATCTGGCACCAATTACCAGACTGGTTCAAATGATGCTCAACAAGCACTGCAGTTTGAGACGTGTGGGAGTTCGAGCTCTTCTTGGCAGTTTTGAAAGCAATTTGGCGTCTCTGTTTGAAGGCACGACGGAGAGACCTCCAATATGCGGCGTCGAACCTCCCAGTGAGCGCGTCGTTCAGGATCTAATTGGATTGATTACCGCTTTCTCTCGAAAGGAATCTCTTCAGCTGTGTATCGAAGACATTGACAAGGCGGAACCGGCAACGCGAGGCTTTATAAGGCAGCTTTGTTACCGAGCATCGGAATTGAATGTCCGCCTAATACTTACCTGCCAAAATTCTGCAGCTGCAGTCCTTCCCGGCGAAATTGAAGTGTTGATTGGACGGGCCTTTACTCGACTGTCATTAGGCCCCCTCACGAGAAGTGAATCCCTCGATCTTAGCCGTTATCTGGAATCCAATCCTGGAAGGCAAAAGCAAATATTGAGCCGTGCTGGTGGAAATCCATTGTGGCTCGTCGAGCACGCTAGAAACGAAAACAATCAGGCGCTGACGGCAAGTGTATGTGCATTGATTTCTGAGCAGGGAGACGTTGTTCTTCTGAAGCTGGTCCAGGTTCTGGCTATCAATCGAGCTTCTTCTTCAGCCGATCTGCTGACGCGAGTGGCAGGTTTGGATGCAGAAACTGTCAGGGAATCGCTTACAAAGTTGAGAACAATAGGGGCAGTTCGTGAATCAACCCATGGTTTTGAGCTTCGGCTTGAAAGTCTTCGCTCTGCGATTGAATCCAAGTTGTCCGCACGTGACAGACGTAAGATTCACGCAGCTCTATATGAGGCACTCGCTACCGAAAAGTCTGTTGCTGAGGACCGCCTAGCTGACGCCGCATCCAAAGGAGGACTTAGGGAGAAGGCCTCAGTACACTTTGCTGCACTGGCACGGCTTGCCGCAAAGCGAGGAGACAATGTTGCCGCAGTTGACTATTTCGACAGGCTTACGCCTCACTTGAGAAGATTAAAGAAGGAATTTCCGCTCGATGCACAATGTGAATTTGCAATATGTCTTGCAAGGACTGGAAAACCAAGAAGGGCCGAGCAGATCTTCGAACGTTTGTTGGCAGATTCGGAAATAAATGAAGACTTGCGCATTCGATTGGCACTCCTTGCAAAGAGCAGTGAGGCGGACTGTAGTCGCTTGGACCAGCGTTTGAATTTCCTGCAGCGAGCAATCCAATCCTCACAATATGGTCAAGAACATGCTTCGATTCTTCTGAGCCGACTCTGTAACGCTAGCATCACAGCCGGCGACCTAATAGGTGCTACTGATTCTCTTCAGAGGGCGCAATACCTTTTAAAGGATCGGCCTAGTAGGAAGGCGGAAGTACTTATGAAAGCTGCAGAATGCTTTCTGTTGATGAATAGAGGAAGCTTTCGGGAAGCTTCAGAGCTTTATCGAACCTTATCGTGCGAGACATGGAGTATGTCCGCCGCAATTCTGACGAATAGGGCAGTATGTCTCGAACATTTGGGGAGCATCCGTGCGGCAATCGTTCTTCAACAGAAGGCATATCGATTCGCCACCAAAGCGGGACATCTCTTCGCTCGACTCCAGTGTTTAGCCAACTTGGGCACATTTAGCGTGAAATTGGGAGAATTCAAAGACGGAGTTCGCTATTTTGATGAGACAAAGCAGCTTGCGCTTGAAATGTATCGGACTGCCGGAGCCGTCAGCAGAGGAATTGGAGCAGAGCACGCATGGTTGAATTTGCTGGAAGGACGATACGAAGCAGCCCTCAGGAATCTGAGATCCGCCCTTAATTCCGGGAGACTATTCAAACGCGAGCGACTTCAAGTCCAACTCCTCGAATGCGAAACTCAGATGTCGCTTGGCGTAAACATCAAGGTTTCAGAAATTGAAAAGATTGCTTCTGAGGGTTCATGGTCGGACTCTCCACTCTACGTGGTACAACTGGCATTATTACGTTCTCGGACAAAGGAGGAGTCAGGGGATGCGTTGTCCATCCTCGAAGATGCCTTGGAAACCGCTGGGAAGGCGTCTCTGTTGTATGAAGTATGCAGGCTTGAGCTTGAAATAGCCGATCGGCTCAAGGAATCGGATCCCGCTAATGGGAAATCTCACGCCCAAGAGGCACTTCGAATCTCGAAGAAGAATGGGTACCAGCCGCTACAGTGCAGAGCGTTGCTTTTGCGTGCGCTGTGCAGTCGTCACGATAAGGAGAAGGAACATTATCTCGGTCTGTGCCTCAAGCTTGCGACCAGTGTTGGAATTCCCGAGATCGTGAGTGAAAGTTCCTATCATCTCGGCGTGCTTTGCGAATCAACGAACCAACCTGCTGCTTCCCGAGAATATTTTGCAAACAGTACAAGGGTGACTTCCGAAATTGCAGACCAGGTTCCGACCAAATTCCGATCCACGTATCTCGCCAGGCCGTGGCGAAAGGACGCAAGAAGGCGGTATGAGCAGAATCTCCTGGATCGGCCGATTCGGCTCCACTCCGCAGAGATCGATCCGGGGATACGGGATCATCACTATTTTAGAGCTCTGTATCGGATCAGCATTGCTGCGTCCTCGTCGCGAACAACGGAACAGTTTCTTCGGGACCTGTTGCCTGCGATGGGCCTCAACCGCGAGGGTGTTGTCGCCATACTGACGCTGGACGGTCACACCTCGTGGCATGCTCATGGGGTTGTTCTAAGTGATCCCCTCCGTCATCGCGTCCTGTCCGTCGCAGCCAAAGCCAGGGGGCAGGCTCGCTTCAACTCCAATGATCGATGGATTCCCTTCCGGAGTCCGCAGTTTTCCGGAGGTATCTGTGTTCTGAGTCGAAAGAAAAGCCAGATGGGCGAGGAAGAGATGGAGTTCTTCACTATACTGGGCATATTTGCAAGCAGCGCTCTCGATCAGATCCACAATCGAGCAGCATCCACACCTGTCCCCATATCAACCGAAGCGTTTCATGGCATCGTGGGGAACTCTCGCCCGATCCGAGACCTTTGCGCCCATATCTCCAAAATTTCAAACAACACCGCCACGGTATTGATTCAAGGCGAAACGGGAACCGGCAAGGAGCTTGTCGCGCGCGCGATTCACAAACTGAGCGCACGCTCCAGGGGTCCATTCATTCCAATAGACTGCGGAGCCATTGCAGAAGGACTCCTGGAAAGTGAGCTATTCGGATCGAAGCGCGGCTCATTTACGGGAGCGATTGCCGATCGTCCGGGAGTATTCGAGGCTGCACATACGGGAACCTTGTTTCTGGACGAGATATCCAACATGAATCTTGCCATGCAGGCCAAGTTGCTTCGAGTTCTTCAGGAAAAGGAAATTCGCAGAGTTGGAGAAACGCGGAACCGATCCATAGATGTCCGGCTGATTGCCGCTTCAAATACAAACCTGAAACAGCTCGTTGCCGAAGGCGCCTTCCGCCAGGACCTTCTCTTCCGCCTGAATGTCATTGGCGTCAGCATTCCTTCTCTTCGCGCGCGCCGGGAAGACATACCTGTACTGGCTTCCCATTTTCTGAAACAGCTGAATTCCGCTCAGAAAACCAGGAAGGTCTTTGGTCCCGGCGCACTCGAGCCGCTGCTGACTCATCACTTTCCTGGAAACGTTCGCGAACTTCAGAACGCGGTGGAGCGCGGATTCTTCACTTCTTCCGGACTCACCATTCTCGAAATACCCATTGAGACCTCTTCTGGCGATGAGGGCGTCAATGAAGCTCGGAAGTGGCTGGCCGACCTCGCCGATGGGAGACGAGATTTCTGGAAAGAGATTCATGACCGATACAAACGTCGGGACATCTCAAGGGAGAAAGTCGTCGCTCTCATCGACCTCGGGTTGCGCAAAACCCGTGGGTCATACAAGGATCTTGCTTCGCTTCTGCACATCGATGAACGGGAGTATCGTCGGCTGATGGACTTCCTTCGTCGAAATAATTGTCTTCTCGATTTTCGTCCGTATCGAAAGATTGCCTCACTTTCATGATCACCGTCGTCGCCGCCGTCATCTGTCGTGATGGAAAAATTCTGATCACTCGACGTCTCGACACCGCGCATCTGCCCGGCCTCTGGGAATTTCCCGGAGGCAAAGTGGAGCCCGGTGAAACACTCAAGGCTGCACTGATGCGAGAGATCCGCGAAGAAATAGGATTGAGCGTCATCGTTTTCGACCAATGTTTATCGATAGAGCACGAGTATCCGAGAAAATCCGTGTCGTTGCATTTTTTCAATTGCGCCATCGTCTCCGGTGAACCACGCTCGATTCAAGTCGCGGATTTTTCCTGGGTCACTCCGCCCGAACTTACTTCGTATCCGTTTCCGGAAGCCGATCGAGAGATCATTTTGCGTCTTCAAAAGCGATGATCCGAGTGTGAAGCACGCCAAAGACCTTATCCGTCCATTTGAAAAATCATTTCGATTTCGTGATTTTTGTTTTGAACTTTTATGTGACATAGCTTAAAAATATTTCTAACAGAAAGCTTACCCGGAAGAGGTGAGCAGTAGTCGTAGAGAAAAGAGAATTGGAGGTGAATCCAAAATGGCAGCAAAGAAGAAGGCTCCTAAGAAAAAGGCCGCAGCGAAGAAAAAGAAGTAACTTCGCCGGAGAATAAGAAAAGCCCCGCAGATGGCGGGGCTTTTTTTTGCTCTGAAATATCCGCGATCAGTGAATCGTCTGCGTCTTCTTCCTCAGATAGTCCATCAGGATGTACTGCCCAAGATCCACCGCCGTTGTGAAGTACGCCTTGCCTCTGCAGATCTCCGTCACCTTCTTCACGAACTCCACCAGCGATCTGTCGCTTGCCAGCATGAACGTGTTGATCAGGATCCCGGACTTCCGGCATATGGCCACTTCCTTGTACGTTTCCTCGAGAATCATCGGATCCAGACCAAACGCGCTCTTGTAGATTTTTCCGTTCGGCAGCGTCATCGCCGAGGGCTTGCCATCCGTGATCATGATGATCTGCCGCATATCCTTCTTCTCCGCCATCAGGATCCGACGCGCAAGCCTCAGGCCTTCCCGCGTATTCGTGTGGTATGGCCCCACCACGACCCGCGCGAGCTGCTTCATTGGAACCTCTTCCGCCGAATCATGGAACAACACCAGTCTTAGGGAGTCTCCCGGATACTGCGTTCGTATCAGATGCGACAACGCCAGGGCCACACGTTTGGCCGGTGTGAACCGATCCTCGCCGTAAAGAATCATGCTGTGACTGGTATCGAGCAGCAATACCGTCGCACAGGAACTTTGATACTCCGTCTGTTGCACCATCAGATCGCTGTATTCCAGCCCCAGCGAGCCTCCCAGACCTTCGCGTGCCACAGTCCGCATCAGAGTCGCGCTGATATCGAGATTCAACGTATCGCCGAACTCGTATTCTTTGGATACCTGGTAGGCTTCAACTCCAGTTGAGAGGTGGGCCGTCTCGTGATGGCCAAGGCTGCTGCGTCCCAGCGATCCCAGGAGATGACGCAGAAGACGGAAGCCGAGGAAGTCGATGGATTTATCTGTCAGATCGAATTGTGGTGAGTCCGAAGCATCATCTTCATACCCTTCACCATCACCCTGTCCCGTGTCCTTCCGGTTTTCTGTCTTGAGCCAGCCTTCCTCGATCAACCGCTTGATCACTTCCGAAACCAGAGCATCCAGCTTCTGAGACTCCTCGGACTCGCGATCAGAAAGCCATTCCTCCAGCATCGACTCGGGGATTCGTCCCATCTCCACCAGTTTCTCGATGATGGCCTGGCGCAGGGACTCCATATCCATTGTCGAATTGCCGGCTCTCCCCGGATTGAAGTTGAATCCGCTATCGAGAAAAAGATCCGACAAGTCGTTGAGCAGATCCTCGAGGCTCAAGCCGTCCAGCGGCGATCCCACCCACTTTGTAAATTTTGTTGTTGGCATATCAGCTGCCTTCCACACTTCGAGTCGTTCGCTGCCGCCAGATATCCGTGGCACCCAGTCCGATCCACGTCAGCCCGAGAGCCGCGAAAAAAACTTGGGGCCACGACGCAGCTCCCCGGGCGTATCCCAGCAGCACGGACCCTACCACGATCCGAACTCCCGCCTGCAGATACGGAACCCGCCATCGTCTGCCGGCCGTAGCAAGCGCTGCAGCAATGACCAGCATGCGAATGAGATTCGATTTATCCATAGTCCGAGCGGGTGCCTCCGCTAGTTCAGCGGCTTCTTATAACGATTGATGTCCTTGGTGTAATCGCGATACATATCCGCCGAAGCCTTCCGCTCCATTGCGGCATAGCCACGTTCTTCTGTTCGGCCGACCTTGTCGATGGCATGGAGACCCTCCAGAATGAACTCAGCGGAGGCAACACCGCCTCCGAGACTTGCAGCCCTCTCTATGAGCCCGGGAACGACCTCCATCGCTGCCATGACCGTCCTCGACGAATCTTCGTCGGAAAACTTCACATTGCCGCCTGCCTCAAACCATTCGATCGTGTCCTTGAAGTCCGCTGATGGAAAGAATCGCCGGAACACCATCTGCACCGACTGCCGGATCAGATCGCGGGCAATCGTTTCCGCGCCTTTCAACTCACCCTCGTACTCGAGCTCGATTTTTCCCGTGATCGCGGGAATCGCGGCGTAGATATCTGCAACACGCGGGACGATTTCCGTATCTCCCGAAACGATGGCACGGCGTTCCGCATTACTCACCACATTCTCAAGACACGAAATCGGCAGCCGCTGGCTGACACCGGACCTCTTATCGACGCGCTGATCGGACCGAGCTTTGAATGCGATTCCCTCCACGATCTGCTGAATGTAGGCCGGGACCTTCAGCTTCGGATTGCCACGCGCCGTCCATGCTTCCTGCGCCGTAATCGTAACGGCAAGGTCCAGGTTTACGGGATAGTGCGTTTTGATTTCTGAACCGATGCGATCTTTCAGAGGTGTGACGATCTTGCCACGCGCCGTATAGTCCTCAGGGTTCGCAGAGAAAACCAGAACCACATCGAGAGGTAACCGGATCGGATAGCCCTTAATCTGCACGTCGCCTTCCTGCATGATGTTGAACAGGCCCACCTGGATCTTTCCGGCAAGGTCCGGAAGTTCGTTGATTGCAAAGATCCCTCGGTTCGCCCGAGGAAGCAGACCATAGTGGATGCTCAGCTCACTGCCGATGGCATGGCCACCCTTCGCAGCTTTGATCGGATCGATATCGCCAATCATATCCGCGATGGTCACGTCGGGAGTCGCGAGCTTTTCGACGTATCGCTGCTCACGCGCCAGCCACTCAATCGGAGTCCGATCCGACATTTTTGCCACCATATCCCGGCAGGCCCGACAGATCGGAGCGAATGGATTGTCATGGATCTCGCATCCGGCAATCACTGGAATCGATTCATCCAGAAAGTCCACGAGCCCTCGCAGGATGCGCGACTTCGCCTGGCCTCGCAGTCCCAGCAAAATCATGTTGTGGCGCGAGAGCACGGCATTGACGATCTGCGGCACCACGCTATCGTCATAGCCAAGAATTCCGGGAAATACCGGTGACCCTTCGCGCAGCTTGCGCATCAGGTTCTCTCTCATTTCGTCTTTGATGGAACGATGCCGATAAGACTTCAGTTCGCCAAGTGTGGATGCAAGCATGTTTAATCCTCAGAACAAATAAGATGCCGTGAAGAACAGAAAATTTGCTGCGAAGTGCGCCGCAATGGAGCTTTCAATTCCGCTCCGCAAATAGATCCAGCCTAGAATCATGCCCCCAAAGAAGGCCGCAGTAAATCCGTAGTCACCATGGGCGAGGCCAAACACCAGCGACGACAGGACAAGGGCGAGCCCCCACGGCAGAAACTTCACCGTGGATGGCCACAAGGGTGTCAGCTTCGAATACAAGCGACGAAACAGGTAAAGCATCGACGACATGATGAATAGACGATAGACGGATTCTTCCGTCAGGCTGCTTTCCATGGAAATAATGAACGCATCATATCCATTCTTCATCTCGCGGATGCGCGGTAGAACGAACGGGCTGTAGCGATATGCGAAGAAGAAAAGGTAATTGATCACGCCGATGACCAACCCGGGAAGAATTCCCCAATTTACGATTCCGCGGACCCCGTCCGCCCAGTCCCTGGATCCGATAAGCAGTGAACCTTCGATTCCACTGTCTCTCGCCATGAAGAGACCGAAAAAGCCATACACCTGGACGACAACGAAGCGCGTCACCATTCGCCAACTAACCGCTCGCAGCGCATCGCCGGCCTGAATCGCCGACAGGCCGGCGACAACAGCCGTTGCAAGAGCCAACGCCGCGGAGAATCCCAGGATTCTTTGGAGCCGCATCGGATGATGATACACCATGCGGTAATCGTCCCGTTCGATACTGCTGCGAGCCGAAGAAGGACGGTTGGGACTACTCCAGGACGCGGGCTTCAAACGCGGCAACAGACTCGTCGCTCAGCGTGTATTCCACCTCGATTGGCTTGCAGCAGACCTCGCAATCTTCAACGTAGGTTTGGTGAGGTTCGGAGGCATCCAGAACCATGGAAATCTCCTGCCAGCAGTATGGGCACGTGAAGAAATGCTCCATCAGAATCGTTTCCGCAGGCGAAGGTCCAGGGCGAGAACGTCATTTTCATCTTTCGAGGCAAGTACAGAAACGTTCTTTGTCACGAAATACTCGATCTGAATGATCTGCTGTTTGTTGGATGTCAGATCCCGGGAATACGTCACAGACAGATCCTTGGTCACCTGCTGCGAAAGCGTAATTCTTGCCGTCGTCGAGTTCTGGGCGCCAACGACAAAGGGATCGATGCGGACTATGCGCTCCAATCCCAACAGGTTGAACTTCGAACCCACACGCGATACCAGCATGTCGGACAGAATCGACGCGGAGCTGTTCTGAAACGCCTGTTCTCCGGTTAGCTGCTCCGCCTTATCTTTTACGGTCTGCTGGTATTCGTCAGTCGTCTTGCCGCCCGATATGAGATTAACGATCTCCAGCTGCGGAAGAGGCGGTTCCGATCGCATATTCAGCTGCAGACGATTTATCCGCCCCGAGATGGACAAGAACACCTGATAGTTCCGGATAGACGTTTCCGCCTGAATATCAATTGAGGGATCGATCCGCACAGGGTTTACGAAATCGATATTGCCGCGGGTGACGTCGTATTTGCGTCCCTGGAACTGCAGCGTGCCGTTGTTGGTTTCCACATGACCCGTCAGTGCCGGATTGGCAAGCGTTCCCTTGATTCCAAGATCGATTCGAGCTTCGGCAGTCGCCAGCTCGTTATGGATCGAAATATTTCGGCTGCCAACGACGCGCAGGGACAGCTGCACATTTCCAAACGGCGAAGCCGTTTCCGAATTACCGACGGAGTCGAAGAGCGCGATGAACTCTTCGAAGTTATTGTTCAGAGTCAGGCTTTGAATTTGAAGCTCCCCGCTGACCGAGGGCGAAGCCAGAGTACCTCCCACTGACAGGTTCCCATCGATCACCGTTCGGATGCCATTCGCATACCGAATTCGAACACCACTTGTATTGATTCGGAAATTCAGGGCACCGATTGTGTCGCCCTCGATCGCCCCCGTTCCCTGGAGGCGAATGGTTCCGCCGCTGGCCCGCCCTTCCACGTTGTTCAGTGTCATTCGACGTTGATCGAAAATGACGTCTCCCTTGAGTGCTGTGAGTGTCGTCGCGACGCCCTGGCGGGCAATGGAAAGATCAGAAAAACTGGCCTGGCCCTGCAGGTCCGGCTTCGCAACCGTGCCGCCGATCTGGCCTCTGAGATTCACAGATCCCCCGATGTCCCAGACTTCATTTGAAGCCAACAGCCCTGCATCGACCTGGCCGGTCACAGTCAGATTCAATCTTGCGCCAGGCGTCAAACCAATCGTTCCCGCCATGTTCATTTGTGCGCCGGTGGAGCTGACCAGGGAAACATCGGTCAAATTCAAACGCTCCGAATTGAAATCGAAAGCGAATGGTTTTGTGGAGCGCAGCGTTTGGCCCTGAATGGCGATCTCCAGGGGATTGATGTGGCCTGTTCCGGCAACGTGACCGATGTCCTTCAAGGATCCCTTCAGTGACGCGTCGCCACTCACAACCAACGTTCCCCGGTTGAAACCCGCCAGCTTTTCAATCGAATAGTTCCGGAATGCAGCATCGGCTGTAAAGGGATAACCCGCTCCGGCCGTATCGATCTGGGCGCTGAGATCCAGATTCCGAGCTTCAGAGATCTTGAGATCGATACGGGTTCCGCTGGTATTGACGTCCACGCGCGCTGTGGGGAACGTCTCGCCGTGGAAGCTCAGGTTCTGCAGGCGTGCGCTTCCATCCACTTCCGGTCGCGTGCGTGTGCCGCTGCCAGTGAGATCCGCCTGCTGAATGATTCCCTGGACGGCATCCGGCATTCCAAAACTGCGCAATCGATTCAGGTCGACGGAAACGATGTGCACCGCAAATGTCGTCGCTTCCGACGTCATGTTGTATGTCGCACGTCCCGTGAGAGTGGATCCGCCGTCTGACACAGTGAGGTTTTGCAGCGTCAGCGCCGGATCATCAAACTGAACGTGGGACTGTATATCCCGGAGCGTCTGACCCTGCAGGGTCAGACCGACAGCGCGAACATCGCCGTCAAACCTCACCGGTTTGAGCGATGTCAGATGAATTGCCCCGGACAGAACTCCACCAAACTGCTGCTTCACGAACGGCGCAGTGTCTTCGGCGCGCAGCTCGGAAGTCTGTATGCGCAGATCCAGCTTTGCGCCGTCGAGCGCTGCTGTGCCATTCACCGTGATCTGCGATTGGCCCTGAACGACACGGACGTTGTTGAGCGTCGCCGTGTTGGCCATTGTTTCAACGCGGGCCATTCCCGACGCCTGCTGTATGGTCCAGTCCCGATACTTATGCTGTCGCAGATCGAATGAACCTTCGGCAATTGGAGACTTTACCGATCCGCTCAACACTCCGTCGAATGAACCCGTGCCATTCGCAGCTGCATATAGAAACCGCAGATTGGACAGATCCGACGAAGACATGTGAACGTTCAGTCTGAGGTTATCTGCTTCGATCGGACCATCGGCCACGATGGAAGTGGAAAGAAAATGAATATTTGCCCGTGAAACATCGGCGTGTCCCGGCCGGAGTGCATAGGCCAGAGTCCCATCCAGCGGCAGCGAAACTATTCCAGAGGCGGGCTTGCTTGCCGCAGCGGCAAGTGAGGCATCGCCGACGAATTCGAATCGCTCCATTCTGCCTTCAAACCAACCTTGAACGTTTCCCGAGGCGCGGGATTCAATTCTGTATTTCGGATCCCACGGGAAGGCGTGCGACAGGGAGGCGCTGTCAATATCCTTGTATGACAGATTCACAGTGACACGCACAGGCCCCGGAATCGGGTTCACAGAGATCTGCCCTTCCGCCGTACCGCCCAGGACACCGGCCGAAAGGTGATCAACAGTCAGCCGCTTTTCCGGATAGCGGTAGTCATAGTCCCCACGAAACGCGGAAGCACTCCAATCGGAAAATCCGACGTTTGCCCCTTTTGCGTTTCCTCGAGTGTGGAACGAGCCATTCGAGAACTCCAGCATTCCGGCCAATGCGCTTTCGCCCGTGAATGTCTCCTTCGGGTAAAAGTAATTCAGGAACGGAAATTCCGCACTCCCGCTGTAGTCCAGTCTTCCGGCCATTTTGCCAGTCAGTACGTCATCGATCCGTCCCTGGAGTTGAATCCGGGATTTCCCGGACGAGACAACCACATGTTTTGCGAGCAACGTGTTTCGGGTGAAGTCGAAGTCCGCCGATAACGAATAGGGAATCGGTAGCTGGGACGGGCGACCAAGAACACCGTCGTACGACACATGAGCCGTCAGAATCCGATTCGTTCCCTGATAGCTCAGATCCGAATCGAGATTCTTCAGGACGAAATCGATATCGACGCGACGCTCGTTGACAAATGCCATTCCCTGGGCGACCTTGAAATTTTCGATCGAAAGCTGAAAATCCGACCTTCCCTCTGCCTGAGGAATTGGGCTTGGGAGATTCGTATTGCCTTTCGAATCGACAGTCAGATGAAACTCCGGCCGAGTTACCGTCAATTCGAACAGATCCAGCCTTCGCTTAAGCAGACTGCGCAGATTTACTCCGGCTTCAATGGATTCCACATGTGCCAGCGGCGGCCCCTCTGCCGGTTCGGTGCCCCGAACCGTGAGATCCAGGACCGAGACTCGCTGAGTCCACCAATTCCAGTGCAACCGGCCGAGCGTGACGCGCCCTCCAGTTTCATTTTCGATCGCACGCTGGACATACTGCCGTGCCGTTTCCTTGAATCCGGGAGAACTGATGTAGATCACCATTCCGGTGATCGCCGATATCGCGATAACGGCGACCATGCACACTGCAATAAGGAGTGTCTTCCTAGTAAAAAACTTCAACGTTTCCCCTTGCGTGAAGGTCTCGCAGAGACTCTTCAACTTCCTGGCTGATCTTTTTTTCGGAAAGGATCATGCGGAGATTTTCTTCTATTGTCTTCAAATCCGGGACTGTAATTCCTCTCCTTATTGCCTCCGGTACGAAAACAGTCTCGTATTCCTTTTCGATTTCCTCGCTACTGACAACAATAAATTGGCGATAGCGGATTTCCAGATACCTTCGCCGCTGAAGCTTGTGGACAATGGCATTCCGGACGGCCGAAGGCGCGACTCCGCGTAAATCCGAAATTGCCTTCATGCGTTCATCTACTTCGTCGTCGGAAACGTCGAGACTTGGAAACTGTGACATTTCCTCTTCGAGAAGAGCCCGGTCAATCATGGATTTCAGAAGCTCTTCGTTGGTTTCCTGGGGATCCCCGAGCACCTGCTGGATTTCATGTTCCAGCCGAATGTCGCTCAAAGTAATGATCCGGCCATTGACAACTGCGGCGATCTTATCGATGACTTCGGCGCATGCAATGGATTCCGGGTGACCGGAATACAGCATCACAAACAGCAGCAGTATGACGATTCTTCGATGCATATTAGAACGGATGCCCCAGTGTGAAGAAGAAAGCAAATCTCCTGTCCGGTACGGCCCGTGTGGGATTCTGTTTTGGGTTGAGATTCAAACCGAAATCGACACGAATTGGACCGATAGGCGTAATGTAACGCAGCCCGGCGCCGACGGAATGCGTGAACTCCGTCACGTCAAAATCGGCCGGGCGCTCAAAGACGTTCCCCGTGTCATAGAAAACGGCTCCACGGATATTTTTGAGCCTAAGGATCGGCACGGGCACCCGATACTCGATGTTGCCGATCGTCATAAGTTGTCCTCCGCTGAGAGGACCGGCCTCATTCTGCTGGAATCCCCGTAGCGTCGTCGATCCGCCTGCGAAGTATCGTTCCGAAATAGGCAACTCGATGTCGCCGCCGTATGGCTGCTTCCATCCGACGCGCGCCGATGTAGCGATGACGCCGCCCCGCACGGGCGTGTAATAACTGGTCTGGTTGAACAAGGACACGAAGTTCACCTCCGAGCCCCAGTGCTTGTCGGCGACTTCAAGACTGGTGGTAACAAAATTCCCGCGTGTGGGGTTACGGAGGCTGTCACGACGGTCCGTGATCAGTGAAGAGCCGAGACGTGCAATCTGAATCAGACCCTCGGTGCGAAGAACGATCTGGGGACCTTCAAGATTGACGGTTTCGTAGCTTGCCAGCAAAGACAGCGTTCGCGTCTTCGAGAGGTTGCGAACGGTTTGCAGCGAGACATTGACTTCATTCGATCGATAAATGCTCTCGCCTCGGACCTGGTGGTCTGTCTTATCCAGCGAGAGGGAAGCAATACCCTGGATATCGTGGTTGAACAGACGAGGCTCACGGTAAGACGTCTGGAATTGTCTTTCAAGGTGACCAACCCGAATACGGGCGGCAATGGTGCGGTTAAGACCGAACAGGTTGTTGTCGGAAACTTCGAGAGTTCCACGCACTCTACCGGCGTCCGAGACTCCAAGTCCGGGAGTCACCAGAATCGTCTTTGCCTCTTCCACCTGAATTAGCAGATTCTTGTAGCCTCCAAGATCCTGATCGATAGTGGCGATTTCCACGCGGTTGAACAGTCCCAGGGAGTAGAGCTTCTGCTGTGCTTCGAGCAGGCCTTCAGGACTATATGGGGCTTCGGAAAGAAGCCCGCTGGTCCGCGTGATTACCTTTTCCGCTGTGTGTGTATTCCCGGACACGAGAATCCAGCCAATCCGATATTGAGCTCCTTCGGTGATGTCAAACCGCACATTGACGGTGTTGTTGGGAGTATCAAAGTCCAGGTGGGGTTCAATGCGAGCTTCCGAATAGCCATGTGAATAGTACATCGCCGCCAGGGCATCGCGGGCATTGTCAATGATCGCGGCCGAATACACCTGGTCTGCCTGAATTCCGGATTCGCGCCAGAGTTCCGGTTCGGTAAACGCCTGATTGCCGGTGAATGTGATCTCTTCCAGGGTCGATCTCAGACCTTCACGTATCTCGATCGTGATATCGATGTCGTGATCGGCGGTCTGTTCCTGCTTGAACTGAACATCCGTGCTTTGAAATCCGGCTTTCCTGTACATCGTCTCAATCATCTGAATGTCCGCTTGAAGCATTTCGGGACTGAACAACCCATGGCTCGATAGTTTTCCCTCGCTGGTCTTCATCTTTTTGAGGATGTCAGCTTCAGTAAAGTACGCGCCGCCAATAATTCGAAGGGAACGGACGCGGTGTTCGTCGTGTTTCGTGACGACGTACTCCACGCGGACGGACTGGTCGGGTCCTTCGGTCACATTCGCGGTGGTCGACGCGTCAAAGAACCCCAGCTGCTGGTAGTACCCGACAATATGATCCCGGCCTTCATTCACGAGTTCCGAATCCACTGCGCCTTCTTCGAAGATTGGAACCAGAGTGCGCAATTTTTTGTCGGAAATTTCTGAACTCTTACCTCCTTCTTCAGTGACCTGAACAATCGTTGTCTTGCCGGGATCGACCTGAATATCCAGATCCACCTTGTTTGCGGCGGGATCATAGGTGCGTTCAGCCCGGACTTTGGCGGTCAGGTATCCACTGTCGACAAACAACTGACGAAGCCGGGTAACGCCCTTGTCGATCTTTTCTGCATTGAATTCGTCTCCGTCACTGATTTTCAAGGCACCGCGCATCTGTTTGTCTGAAATTAACTTTTTTGCACCGTTAATCGAAACGGTGCGTATCTTCGCCGGAGAATTGGACGAGTTGACCTTGAGCACGACGGTCATCAGGCGCGTCTTTTCGTCGGGGGAATATTCCGGGTTGACGGCGACATTGAAGTATCCAACTTCTTCAAGCAGCTTCACGGTGTCGGCAACGAACCGCTCGACCGGTGCCGTCGAGAATTTTTTCCCGTATGGTGGGGGAAAATAGGAAGTAATCGGCCGTTCAAGCAGATTAGCGGGCTCCAGACGGATTGAGCTGAAGTAATACTGCGCAGTGACGAGAAAGGAGATCTCGGTTCCACCGGGCGCCGCTGTGGCGTCTACGGCTATGGACCGATAGCGGCCCGTACTATAGAGGGCCTGAATCGAAGCTCGAATATTGTCCGGGGTGATGGACTCGCCGGAGTGGATCTCGAGCAGACGCGAATCCTTTGGATCCGCCGGGAGCGGCAGCAAAACGGAAACTGCGGTCGTGCCGTAATACTGTTGCTGAGCCAGCGCCAGTGAAGGAAACAGGAGCAGGATCAACAAGGCCGATGCCTTCATATGACCTTCGACGCTCCTTGTAGTCCTTTAGGAAGTTTGGAATTTGCTGGGAAGTATCAGGCTTTGGTGATTTTGCCCGACCGGATGCAGCTGGTGCACACGCGCATCCTCTGTGGGGTCTTTCCGACAACCACTCTTACCTTCTGAAGGTTTGGATTCCATCGCCGATTAGTCCTGTTATTGGCGTGGCTGACCCGGTGGCCGTACATAGGGCCTTTTTCACATATTTCACAACGTGCCATGAAGCCGATCTCCTTAGATAGATGACGGGAAAGTATAGCACAGGGGGCTGAAATCCCCTTTTCCGGTGTACAATCCCCCGCTATGAAACGCGCACCTTTATCGCCACTTATTATCGGTTTGCTGATTGGAATGACTCTCGCTGCAGGTTGTAAGTCCACTTCCACTACTACTGCGGAGCTTGCTGCCAAAGTTAATGGCAAAGACATCACCATGGCGGACCTCGACAAGCAATTCAAGGCTCGCACTCAGGGCGCCGGTCAAACGCCTGCACCCGAAGAGGTCCAGGACCTGAAGATGCAGCTGCTCAACCAGATGATCAACGACGAAATTCTGCTGGAGATGGCCATCAAGGATGGGATTGCCGCCACCGACTCCGAAGTCGATCTGAAGTTCAATGAATTCAAGAGCCAGTATTCGGCGGAAGCTTTCCAGGAACAGCTCAAGGCCCAGGCGATGACAGTTGAAGACATCAAGCGCGAGTTGCGAAAGACACAGTCCATTGAGAAGCTGGTGGCCAAGGAGATCACGGCAAAGATCGCCGTGTCCGAAGTTGAAATCAAGGACTTCTACGACAGGAACAGGGCGAGTTTCAATCTTCCTCCCGGATATCATCTGCTCCATATTCTTGTCACTCCCGCGCCGGAAATCGAAGTGAAGAATGCCAAGCACGACGATGCGAAAAATCCTGCCGATGCTCTGGCAAAAGCGCAGAAGCTCGAACGCGACATCCGAAGTGGACAGGACTTTGCCGTTGTCGCGCGGGACTACTCCGAAGATGCGAATTCCGCTCCCTCGGGTGGAGATCTCAATTTCCAGCCCCTTGAAGCTTTCGCCAATATCGATCCTCGGCTGGGAGATGTCGTGAAGCAGCTGAAACCAGGAGAAACTTCAGGAGTCATCCAAAGCCGGTACGGTTACCACATTGTGAAGCTTATAGAGATGGACAAGGGTGGACAGAAAGAGCTTTCCGATTCACGTGTGAAGGCACAGATTCACCAGGCAATCACCAACCGCAAGGACCAGACTCTCAAGAATGCGTTTTCGGAAGTGGCACGCGACAAGGCCCAGGTCACCAATTACCTCGCCGAACGAGTTCTCGAGACAGCTGGAAAGTAGACACTCCGGCAATAGCCCTGCTCCACTCCGGCATCAGGCTGTGAAGTGGAGCAGGGGGCTGCACACTCCGGCCTTTTATTTCAAATCTAAAGTTCAAACCCCCGACATTTATCTCATCAGTATTGGTTGCCACGGTAAAGCATCTGTGAAATAGTCCCCGCTACGGAATCCTCAAAAAGTTAAGAGTCGTAACGAGGCGCCATGGAAGACAGCCTCTTATTTCTAAACAGCGCTGTTTCGTAGAGGATGATTCGACGGACTCAATCACCGCAAGCGATCTGCGCACTGAGGGAGACTCCATTATGGCTGAAATATTCCTCACCAATCTTCCCCACGACTGTTCCGATTATGAGTTGCGGGAGTGGGTGGAATCGCGCGGAATCGAAGTGAAATCCACACGCATCATTCTCGATCTTGAAACGGGCGTTGCTCCCGCTTTCGGGTATGTTGAAATCAGAGACCCTGATTTTGTGAAGACGGGAGCCGCATCCCTGAACGGACGAAAAATGCGATCCAACAAAGTCATGGCGAAGCCGGTTCAGATCGTACCTCGCAACTTTGATCGATCGACGGTCAGTCCGTAGCATTCCCCATTCAAAAGAAATTCCGAAGCCTCGGCACAGTGGTGCCGAGGCTTCGGGAAATCAATCGGATTCCGGAATCTCCTCCACGACTGCAATCAAAGCCCCGGCCTGCACCGTCTCTCCTTCAGTTACCGCGACCTTTCCAATCTTACCTGCCATCGCAGACTTGATCTCGTTCTGCATCTTCATTGCTTCCATAACAGCAATGCCCTGACCGACAGCGACAGTGGCGCCTTCTTCCATTAAAATACGAACAATCTTTCCCGGCATCGGCGATCGGATTTCTGCGGCGCCGCCACGGACACTGCTTCGGACAGTGCGCTGAAGCGACTTGCGCGAATCCACTATTTCGACCGGAATGCGATGTCCCGCGATGGTGACCATGGAGATGTCGCCTTCCGGCATCACCGATACTTCGATGGAGCGAGAGCCCCAGCCCAACAGAAAAATTCCAGGCTTTACCGCAGACACCTCAAGCGAATAGGTCCTGCCGCTGATCTCTGCCTGGATTCCAGCCGGAGTCCGCTCAAATGAGACTTCCGCTGTTGCCCCATTGATGATCGCTTTGTATTGCATCAGCGGCGCAGGCCCGCCCGCCGGCCCGTCGTCTTCCAGAGACTGACCGGCGGCTTTTCGATTGTCTCCGGCTGCGCAGGAGAATTCGTCCGTTCGAAATCGGCGAAAATGGCACTGAGTATTGCCAGATCCACTTCTTCACGCGAAGGCGGCCCTGGGGGTGTCCGGTTACTCAACCACTTTTCAATGAAACCTGTGTCGAACTTGCCGACGCGGAATTCGGAATCGGTGAGGACTTCCATAAAGAAATTCAGATTCGTTTTTATCCCTTCCACGCGGTACTCGCGAAGAGCCCGTTGCATCCGGTCCATCGCTGCATTGCGTGTCGGTCCCCACGCCACGAGTTTTGAAATCAGTGGGTCGTAGTCAATCGGAACGGTCCATCCCTCGTAGACGCCGCTATCGTCGCGAATGCCGGGGCCTGCGGGCGTTTGAAGCAGTCGAATGGTTCCCGGCGACGGGAAGAAGTTGTTCTCGGGGTCTTCCGCATAAACGCGACATTCGATGGCGCAGCCGTTCATTGCCACGTCCTTCTGAGAGAATCCAAGTTTTTCTCCAGCCGCGACGCGTATTTGTTCCTTCACCAGGTCGAAACCCGTGACCATCTCGGTAACCGGGTGTTCCACCTGCAGCCTGGTGTTCATTTCAAGAAAGAAGAACTGACGATCGCGATCGACAAGGAATTCAACTGTACCCGCGTTCGTATAGTCGGCCGCCCGCACCACGTCGAGCGCCGATCTTCCCATGCGGGCACGAAGGTCCGCATCCATAACGGGTGAAGGGCATTCCTCTATCACTTTCTGGTGGCGTCGCTGAATCGTGCATTCACGTTCGCCAAGGTAGACGGCATTCCCGTGGTTGTCGGCGAATACCTGAATTTCGATGTGCCGCGGCTCCACGACGAATTTTTCGATATAGACCGCGCTGTCTCCAAACGCGGCCATCGCTTCCGCGCGCGTACTTCTTAATGCTTCTGAAAGTTCGGCTTCGGATCGTACCAGTCGAAGTCCCTTGCCTCCACCGCCGGCCGAGGCCTTCAGCATCACGGGATAGCCCACCGATGCAGCAATGGACTTTGCTTCTTCGTCCCGCTCGACCGGATCCACTGTGCCGGGAACCATGGGGACTCCGAAGCGGGAAACGGCTCGTCTGGATTCGACCTTGGATCCCATGAGCGCGATGGCTTTCGGAGACGGTCCGATGAATGTGATTGCAGCGTCGGCACAGGCCTGCGCAAACGCGGCATTCTCCGCCAGGAATCCATAGCCGGGATGAATCGCATCGGCAGCAGTGTGCTTTGCTGCACGAATGATGGTATCGATGACGAGATAGCTTTCTCTGGCAGGAGCCGGTCCGATGAAAACCGCCTCATCGGCCATGCGCACGTGCAGGGCACCTCGATCCGCTTCCGAATACACCGCGACGGTCGAGATTCTCATTTCGGCGCAAGCCCGGATCACTCGGACTGCAATTTCGCCTCTGTTCGCAATCAGAATCTTCTTAAACATGATGCAACCGGCAGCCAGTATACAGTCCTGTTGCGACTTGTGGCGTGGCGAGATCAGGGCTGAATTCGGAACGCATCGACCCAAATCCAGGACGCGGCCGAACCGGCGCTGTGGGTCTCAGTGACCTCGACCTTTAGCGTATGGGATCCCGGCGAGAGACCGGTGATCGAGTATTCGGGCGCCTGATTTTGTGCAGGAGATCGATATGTGTCCGGAGTGCTTAGGATGACTCCATCCACATAAACATTCGCGATGCCGGACCACTCATCGGAATATCCGATCCACGTGATTCCCGTGCCCGCAAAATGGACCGTCGCACTGGCCCCTGCATCCATGGCTAATACGGCACTGCTTCCGCTGTTGAACGAACCGCCGTTGAGGTACCACGCACCGGTGTAAACAATCGAGGAATGGGTTTCCTCGATATAGGTCTCAGATCCGCCTCCGCTGGATTGAATGACGATACTCAACTGTTTTGTTGCGGATTGAGAATCGGCGTCAGCCACCTGCACGGTGAAGTTGCTTGTACCCGCGGACTGAGGTGTGCCGGAAATCATTCCACTGGACGAATTCAGCGACAGTCCCGCCGGCAAGCTTCCCGATGCAATCGACCATGAATAAGGTGTGGCGCCGCCGGTCGCCGTTAGCGTCGCGCTGTACGCGGACTGCTGCGTTCCATCCGGAAGCGACGTCGTGCTGATGGTTACCGCGTTCAGGTTGATCGTGATCGTCAGGGACCGGTTTGTCGATAGTCCGTTGGCGTCCTCCAGTCTCACGGCGAAGCCGGTGGTTCCGGTCGTTGTTGGTGTGCCGGAAATTTCACCACTGGTGGAGTTCAGGGTCAGTCCCGGCGGCAGGCTGCCCGAGATGATCGACCACGAGTAAGGGGTTGTCCCACCGCTGCCGCTCAACGTTGCACTGTAGGCGGCATTCTGAACTCCATTAGGAAGTGAAGTTGTGGTAATTCCGAATCCCGAATCGTTGACGGAGATACTGAATGCCTTCGTCGTTGTCTGAGACTGCGCATCCGATACCCGGACGGTGAAATTGCTCGTGCCTCCGGTAGTGGGCGTTCCTGAAATGACGCCATTACCGGATCCCAGGGACAGACCAGAAGGCAAACTTCCTGCAACGATAGCCCACGTGTAGGGAGTCTGTCCGCCGCTGGCGGTAAGCGTCGTGCTGTAAGCCATTCCTCTCGTGCCGTTCGGCAGGAACGAATTGGTGATGCTGAATCGCGGATTGACCGTGATGCTCAACAACTTCGTGGCTGTCTGGCTGCTGGAGTCTGACACCTGAACCGTGAAGTCAAAGGTTCCCGTCGTGTTTGTATTGCCCTGAATTTGACTGGTACTGTTGGTTCCAAAGAAAAACAATCCGGGTGGCAGGCTGCCTGCGATGATGGACCAGGTATAGGGCGGAGTTCCCAGATTGGCAACAAGTGTCCCATTGTAGTAATCCTGTACCGTCGTTTCCGGCAGAGAGTTGGTAGCAACAACGGGTCTGGGGTTAATCGTAATGCTCAGCGCTTTGATTGCCGTCTGTGACGTCGAGTCGGCAACCTGAACCGTGAAATTCGAAGTGCCCGGCGAGTCCGGTGTTCCGGAAATATGACCGTTGCTTGAAGCCAGGCTGAGTCCGCTCGGCAGTGTGCCGGAAACGATGGACCATGTATATGGTGCGGTACCTCCGGTCGCGGTGAGATTGGCATCATATGCACCATTTTGAGTAATGCTGGGCAGAGAACTCGTGGCTACTGCGAGTCCGGGTTGAATGACCGTGAAGTTCAACGACTTGTTGATTGTCTGTGCATCACTGTCCCTTACCTGAATCGTAAAGCTGCTCCAGCCTGTTGACGTGGGAGTGCCCGAGATCGTCCCGGTGTTTGAATCCAGCGCCAATCCAGCCGGCAGGTTTCCAAAATTGGACCAGGTGTAGGGCGCTCTGCCTCCCATGGCCATCAAGGTGGTGGAATAAGACTGGTTCTGCCTTGCGACAGGAAATGCGCTCGTAACGATCGAAGGGAATACCGGCCCACTGCCCATGGATCCGAGCCACTCAAACGCGTCCACCCATATCCAGGAGCCGCCGGAGACGGAGTTGCGAGTGCCCGTTGCCTCAATCGTCAGCGTGTGCTCGGTGTTCGTGAGACCGCCAACGGTATAGAGGTGCGACTTGTAAGGAGCTGCGTTCGAATATGTGTCTACCGCGGAGACAAAGGTTCCATCGACATACACGTTGGCAATTCCGGAGTATGGGTCTTTCAGCCCAATCCAGGATGCCTGCGTTCCTGTGAACACGAAGCTGGCGCGCGCCCCGGAGTCCATGGACAACTTCGCGCTTCCGCCGCTGTTGGCCGCGCCGGCGTTGTCATTCCAGAGTCCGGAGAATGTGACGGAGGGTTCGGTCTCCTCTGTCCAGACGTATATCGTAATGCTGAGATCCCGAGTGGCAGTTTGCGACGCTGCGTCCGTCACCTGAAGTGTGAAATTGCTGACGCCTGTGCCTGTGGGCGTGCCGCTGATGGTTTGCGATGCGGAATCCAGAGTTAATCCAGATGGGAGGCTGCCTGAAACCAACGACCATGCGTAGGGTGGAGTGCCACCCTGAGCCGACAATTGACGACTATATGCGACGCCTCGTCTGCCGTCCGGCAGGGGCGGAGTTCCGGAAATCGTGATCGTCGGGGCCTGCGCACCTATAGTGATGCTTAACGCTTGAGTTGAACTTTGCAGGTTGGCATCTGCGATTCTCACCATAAAGCTGTAGTTCCCCGGAGAGGAAGCTGTTCCGCTGATAACTCCGGTATCCGAACTCAGATTTATTCCCGGCGGCAAACTGCCGGAGATGATCGCCCATTTGAAAGGTGCCGCTCCGCCGGACCCGCTAACAGGGACAAAATATCCGACGTTTTGATTTCCTGCCGGCAAGGACGTCGTGGTGATCGATGGAGCTCCAACGGGAGCGTCGGCCCTGAACGTCGCGAGCACCGCGCTCCAGACCTGAACATCATTTGTAGTAAACGCCGCAGAATATGACCCCGCGGAATTCACAACCACTGCCTCGACGGCGGCCCTCGAAGATCCCCCGTCCCTTTGATACATCACATATCCTGGTCCTGCCGTCACCGGATCGTAGGTGGTCGGCAGCTGCCCGGTTCCTGCGAAGAGAAGTTCATAAGGGTGAGTTGTAGGAGGCGTGCTTCCGGAGTTGTCGTTGGTGCCGAATCCCTGTGCATGCGCGATCTGATCGAGAGGATTGCCCGTGCGAATTCCGGCATATTCAAATGCCGCCAGCCATGGATGATCGTTATTGTCCGAAAAGTCCGCTCTTACCGTGATGGCCCCGCCCACAATGCCGGACGCATAGAAAACGCGTATCTGGTGCGAATCCTGATCCTGAACCTGCCTCACGGCTTCGACATAGGAATTGCCGGTCGTATCCGAAATCGTAACCGTTTGCGTTGTCGTCGACATGCGTACGAAAACCAGCATGGTATTGCCCGCGGTTGTCTTCCCCATAGGAAGCGAAATCGAAGGCACGCCTGTTGCGCCCTTGGAATACGACTGCACCAGCGTCGCTCCGGAAACATTTGCAGCCGAGTCCATACGTCCTATCCGGCCATTGCTGTCCGCAAACCAGACGATGCCGCCCGAGAGGGCGATGAGGTCCGGAACCGCACCTGAAAACGTCGGACTCATATTCGGAACTGGATACTCATTGAGGGTGCCGTCGGTCGACATCTTTACGATCCCGCTGTGCTGCGCGATCCACAGAAATCCATCCGGACTGCTGGCAATACTCCGCGGCGAGTCCTGTGTCAGGAGCGGATATTCCGTAATAACGCCGGAAGTGGTGATTCTCCCGACTTTGCCGGCGTTGGTTTCCGTAAACCAGAGAGCTCCATCCGGTCCGGTAACAATGTCCGCAGGTCCTGAAAAGGAAGTAGGTATGGTGTATTCCGTAATGGCGCCACTCGTCGTGATCCTGCCGATTCGATTTCGGTTCCATTCTGTGAACCATACTGCCCCGTCCGGCCCAGCGGTTATTCCCAGTGGGGCCGAGGAAGCGGTCAATGGGTATTCCGTGAGAACTCCGCTGGTCGTCAACCGTCCGATCCTGCTGTTGTTGCTCGCTGTAAACCACAAAGCCCCGTCGGGACCAGTCGCGATCCCGTAGGAATCGGAAGAGGTTGAAGGCAGCGTGAATTGAGTGACTTCACCGTTGGTGGTGATGCGTTGTATTTTACCGTTGCCGGTGAACCAGAGCGCGCCATCCGGCCCGGTGGTGATGAACAAACCTCCCCCAGCGTTGGGATACTCCGTAATCGTTCCGTTGGAACTGATGCGTCCGATCTTGGAACGCTCTGCAAACCAAATGGCTCCGTCGGGTCCGCTGGTAATGCCGACAGGAAAGCTGCTGGCCGTGGGAATGGAATACTCCGTAAACGACACTGTGCCGTTTTGGGCCAGAAGCGATGTGCCGAAAATCAGAACAAGGAAGAATGCGGCGGACCACCGCGCAGGACTGGAAAAACCAGAGCCACTGGATACGATTGTCATGGACAGCCCCCCATACCGATTCATGACATTGCACATGGCGGCCCAAATCGGTGTCCCGTCCTGGCTCGAGGAATTGTCAGTTCTTGCAGTCAGTTGAACAGAACTTCATCACACATGGGGCGATGGCCGAGGACGCCGGCTCCTCTAAAAGAGAATTACGCATCCCTCGAAGTGGCACAGGAGTTCACTTGCGTGGTCACTCGTAGCGGAGGCATTCGATGGGATCGAGATTCGCTGCTTTTTTTGCGGGCCAGACTCCGAAAATCAACCCAATACTGGTGGACACGGCCAGGCCGCTGATGACGGCCCAAGCGGGGACCGTTGCGGGAAGTGTTGGAACGAGGAGCTTGATGGCATAGCTGATTAATATGGCAACGACAATACCGAGCACGCCGCCAAGACACGTCAGTGTCATTGCTTCGAACAGGAACTGCCTAACGATATCGACTTTGCGCGCTCCTATGGCTTTGCGGATACCGATCTCACGTGTGCGCTCGGTTACGCTGACCAGCATGATGTTCATTACCCCGATCCCCCCAACGAGAAGACCGACCGAGGAGATCGCGATTGCAAACAAACCGATATAAGCAACGATGCTGTCGAACTGTTCGATGATGCGATTCGCAGTCTGAAGATCGAAATCGTCATCCTGGTTGTACTTCAATCCGCGCTGACGCCGGAGGACGGCTCCCACCTGACTGAGACTGGCGCCGAGCGTACCCGTTCGTGTGCGCATCTGCAGCATCATGTCCGTGGATTGCGGAGACAGTTTGCGTCCTGTCTCAAACGGTATGTACAGGGCATTGTCTTCCTGGCTCTCGCCGAAAAACGTGGCCTTGCGTTTTTCCAGTACGCCGATGACTTCGAATGGCCGGCCCACCAGTTCCACCTGAGATCCCACAATTGTCGTCTGGTTTGGAAAAAGGGCTGCCACGACGTTGGGACCAATCACGATGACGTCGCGCCGATGCGAGTTGTCGGATTCGGTAATGAAGCGTCCCTCAGCGACGGAAACGTTGGTGACTGCGGCATATGCCGCCGAAACGCCGGACAGTTGCCCTCTGCGATATTTCTCGCCGCGATATCGCAACGTGCTGTCGAGCCGCCACAGAAACAGCACATTGGCCAGCTCTTCAATCGAGGGCACCTGCTGGACAATGGCCTCACCATCCTCCGGCGTCAGCGCTTTGCGCGTGTATTCGCTTCGGTCACGGTTGCCAACCCGGGGTCCCGTTGAGAGATGAAAGGCATAAATATTGTTCGTTCCGTATTCTTCGATCATCGAGGTGATGCTCGAACGCAGCCCCGTGAGGATTGAAGCTACAAGTACAACTGTGATGATGCCCACGACAATGCCGAGCACCGTCAGCGCGCTGCGAAACTTGTTCGCTCGCAGGGAGCCGAGGGCCATCAGCACGGTTTCTGTCGGGAAAAATTTCCCCAGCTTCAGATTCATCGTTCAGTTCTTCGCCATCGCCACGATTGGATCGAGACGAGATGCCTTCCATGCCGGATAGATGCCCGCGATCATTCCAATACCTCCGGATACGATCAAAGCGAGCGCAATATAACCCACCGTGATCGTCATCGGGATCGGAGTGGACGTTCGCACGATCCATGAGATGACCGCGGCTACAAGCAAGCCGATCACTCCACCCACAGCTGTCAACAGCGAGGACTCAATCAGGAATTGCAGCAGAATCTGTTTCTTCAGGGCCCCCACCGCTTTTCGCAGCCCGATTTCGAAGGTTCGCTCGGTGACGGATACCAGCATGATATTCATCACGACGATTCCGCCGACAACCAGCGAAAGAAGCGTCACCGGTGTAACGACGGCAGCGATCGCTCCGGTAAATCGATCGATCTGGCCGTTCAGCGCATCGGTGTTGACGATGCCGAAATCATCGTCATCGTTGCCCTTCAACTTGTGGTGATTTCTCATCACGATGCGGGCTTCCTCGATAGCGGCCTTCAATGCTTCTGTCGAGGTCGCGTTGCCGTGGAGTTGAATATCCCGGTCGCGCCCCCATATCTTGCCGAAAGTCGTAATCGGAATGTAGACATGATTGTCAATGGATTGCCCGAGGAATGGTCCGCGCATTTCTTCCACGCCAACTATCGTGACGGGCATGTCGCGGATCTTCAGGGTCTTTCCGATGGGATCGACACCTTCGAAAAACTTGAGTCGGACATCGCCGCCGATAACGGCGACAGGAGAGGCATGTTCAACTTCATGGGGGGCAATAAAACGTCCGATGACAAGGGTCTTGTCTCCGATCTCGCCCATGTTGGCGGTGATACCGACGATCTGGGTGCCGAACAGTTCTTTGCCGCCGTACTTCAGGTCGATGTTGCTGTCGACCTGGGCTCCGACTTCCTTGCACTTGCTGCAATTCGCCGCAAGCCACTCGTAGTCCGCAATCCGGAATTCCTTGTTGCGCTTTACCGCGCGATCCCAGTCTTCCTCCGACCATTCGCCCTGGTGGGCGAATCGATCCATCATGAAATGGTTGACACCCAGGATTCGGGATACCGTGGACACGATGTAGGAGTTAAACCCGCTGATCGAAGCTCCAACAACCACAACTGAAGACACGCCGATAATGATGCCGATCAGGGTCAGGAACGCTCGCATCTTTTGCGCAAAAATCGAACGTACGGCGATTCCGGCCGCATCGGCATAAAAGTAATAAAGCTGTTTCATCTGGGCACCACAAGGTACTACGGTCGTGGGAGCCGAATAGTTTCGCGATATCTTAACAGTTTCTCAGCATGGCGAACGGCCATTCCCGTGGCAAAATATCGGGTGCTTCCCGGCGCGACACCGGATCTACGTAGGAAAGGATGAATCGAATGACGCAAAAGGTTGAAGAGTATGAGGACATCCCCGGAACCTGGGTGTTCGATGCCCAGCGTGCGCGCAAAGGCTATCGGTTGAATGAGTTCCTCTATTCGTTGATGAAGGCCGAGAACCGTAAGGAGTTTCTTGCGGACGAGGGCACATACACGTTGAAGTTTGGCATGAGCGAAGACCAGCGTCAGGCGGTCCTCAACCGTAATTGGAACAAGCTGCTGGAACTGGGCGGTGTGTCGTATGCGCTCGCCAAACTCGCTTTCACGGATGGCAAGTCCTATCAGTTCATGGCATCGCAGATGACCGGGATGGCCGAGAAGGAATACGTGGAGATGATGCTGGCGGGCGGGCGTTCGCCCAATGGCTGGCGGTCCAAGTCCGAGCGGAAGGGGAAAGACTGATGGCGAAAATCATTGCCGGGGTCGGTACATCGCACACACCCGCCATCGGCGCCGCGGTCGACAATGGAAAAGCCGGGGAGCCCTATTGGGTGCCGCTGTTCAAAGGCTATGAACCGGCGAAGAAGTGGATGGCTGAAACGAAGCCGGACGTCGTCATCATGGTCTACAACGACCACGTCAACGCCTTCGACTTCAAAATCATCCCGACCTTCGGGCTGGGATGCGCAGACGAATTCAAAATCGCGGATGAGGGGTGGGGCGCCAGGCCCGTGCCGGTCGTGAAAGGTTATCCCGAACTGGCATCGCACATGATTCAGTCGCTGGTGCTCGATGAGTTCGACATGACGATCGTCAACGAGATGCAGGTCGACCACGGGCTCACCACGCCGATGACACTTCTGTTCGGACAACCGAAGGAATGGCCGTGCCGTGTCATTCCGCTTGCCGTGAACGTCATTCAATATCCTGCGCCGACAGGTCATCGTTGTTACATGCTCGGGAAGGCGATCAAGAAGGCAGTCGAAGCCTGGGATGAAGATCTGAAAGTCGTCATCTTTGGGACCGGCGGCATGTCGCACCAGATTCAAGGACCGAGAGCCGGCCTCGTCAACTCGGAATTCGACAAGTCCTTTCTGGACGGACTCTCCAATGACCCCGAGAGGCTGCTGCGGATCTCGCCGCTCGAATACCTGCGTGACGCAGGCGCCGAGGCGATCGAACTGGTGATGTGGCTGATGATGCGCGGCGCTCTCGGCGATAAGGTGAAGGAAGTCTATCGCTTCTATCATGTGCCTGCGTCGTCCACCGCGGTGGGAACCATTATTCTGGAAAGCCGTCCGTAGGCTTCAGTGTGAAGCGGAGAACGTTCATCGAAACGGGTGCGGCGGCCGGGGCGGGACTCATGCTTCTGACTTCTCGTATAGCGGAAGCTGCACCGAAGCTGCGCGTGACCGGTTTCGAACTGATTCCTGTGCGCGCGACGTCACGAACGGTGTGGCTGATCGTACGGCTTCGGACGGATGTCGGGTTGACGGGTCTGGGCGAAGCATCCGACGCGTTCGGTTTTGCGAACACGACGGCACAGGACGCCGCTCGAATGCAGTCCGAACTGCGCGGCTTTTTCGACATCGTGAACGGGAAGTCGCCCCTGGAGATTGGAGCGTATCGCACACGCGGGGGGCCGATGGCGGTAAAGGGCGGTCTTATTTCCGCGACGGCGTACAGTGCGATCGAACAAGCCCTCTGGGATCTTGCCGGCAAAGCCCTCGATGTTCCCACGTACACACTGTTCGGTGGCAAGCTGCGCGACGTGCTTCCCGTTTACGCCAACATCAACCGCGCCACGACAACACGAACTCCCGCTGGATTCGCGGCAACGGCACAGCTGGCCGTCGCCGACGGATTCCGCGCGGTGAAAGCTGCGCCGTGGGACGGATTTCCGCCGGCGGGATCCCCAGCTTCCACAATCGAGACAGCCGTTGAGAATGGAATCGCGTGTGTCGTCGCTATGCGCGATGCCGTTGGCCCCGACGTTGACGTGATGGTGGACTGTCACAGCTTCTTCGATGTTGCTCTTGCGGAGCGCGTCGCGAAGCGGCTTGAGCCGCAGAAGCTGGCGTGGTACGAAGAGCCGGTGGCGCCGGAGAAAATAGAAGAGACGCGCGAGATTCGGCGGCGCATCATACAACCGATGGCCGCCGGTGAGGTTCTGTATGGTGTGGAGGGATTCGCGCCGCTAATCCGTAACAAGACCGTCAACGTCGTCATGCCCGACGTCAAACACTGCGGTGGTCTGCTGGAACTAACGCACATTGCCGCTGCCGCCGAGCAGGACGGCGTGGACGTCGCGCCCCACAATCCAAGTGGTCCAATTTCCACGGCCGCAAACGTGCAGGTCTGCGCGGTGCTGAAGAATTTTCGTTTGCTGGAATTCCAATGGGGCGAAGTCGGCTGGCGCAGCGACCTGGTGAAACCTCAGGAGCGATTTGAGCGCGGAACGCTTCGTGTGCCCGACCGCCCCGGTTTTGGAATCGAACTGAACGATGCCGTAGCCCGCGCGCACGCCATCTGACGATTCACGCCAATCGACGTCAGTTCGACAGCAGTTCCAGTTGCATCGATGAGTGAGAACCTGCACTTAAGGTAATCGAACGAGCCCGGTCCGCATATTTCCCAATAAAGTCCGAATTTAGCCAGGGTTCACCGGAAGGAATATCCTGAAAGGCCAGGAGGGTGTATGAACCTGGCATGATGCCGTTTAAAGAGTAATGACCGTTGTTGTCGGAGTTCGTCGTCTTAAACAGACTTGCATTTTGCCGGCGATTTGGCGGCGGAACGAGAACCACAGTTGCATTTTCAACTGGTTTGCGATCGGCGGTCTGAACCGTTCCAGTCAGCGTGGCTCCCGACATATTCACAATAATGCGGACAGGAGTGATCTGTTGTGACAGGACGATACCGTCGTCGTAGACGCTCTGGCCCGACTGGCGAATGTCCGCAATATACGCCGATTCCGGAAGTCCTCTCAGCGACAGCGAATACCGTGATTCGGGCAGATTTGGAGCTGCCGCCTTACCATTACTGTCCAGAGTCAAATCATCCCGAAAGAAAAGGAGTGAAAAAGCTCTCACATCCAGAATTCGGAAATTCAGATGAAGTGTATCCAGCTTGATTGACGGCGGTGAACCTTCTATTTCAACCTGCGCTTCGAGCGTCGTGCCAGGCCGGATCGGCACCGAGAGTCCGTTCACATCGCGGTCCAGGACATCGACTGGAACGTGACCAACACGTGGTGCAGCCAGGCTCGCATCAAAATACGTCGCATACAGTTCGTAACTACCCGGCTTCACATCGCGTATTTCAAATTCGCCGTTTGGCCTGGCTTCTGCGTGTTCTGCATTTGACTTAAATGTTTCCAGATCAAGGGAGACTGTCGGGGAATCGTTCCGGCGAACGAGAAGGAAATTGGAAATAGATCGGTCGACTTCAGACCCAACTGGATTGATGACCGTTCCGCTGACGTTGTAGGTGGGAATAGTGGCTGTTCGAATGTCGAAATTAGCTCCTCCATATTCATCGCCATTCACCAGCACACTCACGGCCCCTGCCGGATCGAGAACTCCTGGATAAAAAGTGCGTGCCCATGCGTCCTGTCGGTCTGGAGTTGCATTCGGGGACTTGGGAACCGCTGCGATGAAATACTGACCCGGTGTGACCCAAGCCACTCGGAACTTCCCAGCAACATCGGTAGTCGCTCTGAAACTCGGCGCGAATTGCGGTCTGCCATCCGGATAAGTTAGCTGGTAGGTGACAACGTCAACGCCCGCCGCCGGCTGTCCTTCCGGATATTTCACGAGGCCACTGACGATTCCTCCCCTGGTCATGAAAATATCCAGGTGAGAAGAACGCGCCCCCGCATCGAGAGTCACGAGTCGATTGATTATTGCTGCTGACTCCGCATTGGCACTCGCGAAATATCCTTCCCGCCTTGCAATGAGTACGTATCGGCCGGGAAGAAGGTCCTTGAATGAAAACGCTCCGGAACTGTCCGTTTTTGCCAATGTTGGAGACAGTGGACGCAGGAGATCCGAGGGTATTCCTGTCCTGCGGGACGCGCCCGAAAGCGTTGCCGGTGTGACCGATTCGCCCCGCGACATGGCTGCAACATACTGCATCGCATCTATTGCCTCTGGGGTTGACGGTAGATCCGGATTTACGCGAACGAGGAGAACGCTTGCGTCTGCTATCCCATCGGTCGTTCCCCGACGAAGAATTCTACCTTCAAGAACCAGCCTGGACGCCTGGGATTGTGGCTGCTGTCCACCTTGCTGAAGCCGTGCGGCGGAGCAGCAAATCGATATGAGAATTAGGATAATCGGAAATCGTCTTTTGACCGCCACCATGCGCCGTTACTGTAATGCGACACCGGTCCGCGCGTCCATTTGTCATTCCACGTCGAACTTGCGGCCGTGGATTTCAAGGCAGAGATCTGGAATTTCAAGTTTCAGGTAGCTTGCTAAGGCGTGAGAATTTCCAGGTCTGGCGCGGTGTGGGCGAAGTGAGACGGATTGCGTGTGATGATGCGCGTGGCGCGTTTGCTGCGAGCGAACGTGGAATGCAGCGCGTCGTAGATACCACCACCCATGACCCCGCGGCTACGGGCCTCGCGAATGGCCGTTTCATAAACCGCGAATGGCAAATGCTCAATTTTCAGGTTTGCCTTGAGACCAAGGGTTAATTCTGCTGCCGCGTCCACTGGTACTTTATAAAAACCGGTCAGCGTGGCGAACGTTTCCGCGAGCGCGTGAGCATCGGTGACGCAATCGGTGTAGTGCTCAAGAGCTGCAAGGCATTGCCGGTGCTCCGGATGCTTTTCAAGCAGGGCGCCGACCAGGATTCCTGTGTCGACGAAGGTCATCGTTCGTAACGGCGAGAGTGTTCGACGGCATCAGCCAATGGCAAGGAGGGCACAGCGCCCGTCCACACCTTGAGCTTGCCACGTTTGACGACTTTGCCGCTGGAAGTGGATTCGACTTCGAGCACGATGCGTCCGGGCGCGGCAGACGCCCTGAGCCTTTGTCTCGGTCCGAAACCTGCCGCCCGGCGCAAATCCTTCGAAAGGATGATCCGATTTGACGGGTCAAGTTGAACTTTTGATTTCACGGCAAAATCATGGCGTGAAAATGCCGCACATTCAAGACATTTCCCTTCTCTCAATCCACGTCGAACTTTCGGCCGCGGGTCTCCGGGCCGAGCCAGAGTGCAGTGAATGCGAACATGGCGGAAATCAGCATGGCGACGGACATCACATTAACGAGCGTCATGCCGCGATCCTGAAGCAGTCCGAGAGCCCACGGCATCATCGCTCCGAGTGCCGCGCCTGCGTGGTAACAGAAGCCCGGCCCAACACCGCGTACGCTCGTCGGAAACCGTTCAAGCGTGTAAGCGGGCGCCATGCCCCAGATGCCCATTCCAAATGCGCCCATCATCAACGCACCGATCCAGAGAGTCAGTGAAGTATGCGCGTGAAGGTAGAACGGAAGAGAAGCAATCCCCAAAACCAATGTGATACTTCCGGCGCCGCGCCGTCCCAGAACGGTTTCCGAGAGGCGTCCCCATACCGCCGTGCCGACGATGGCGCCGACGTTGAACGCAGCAAGATAGGCCAGCACCGGCCGGCCGGCATCGCGCAAAAACGTCGGATACCAGAAGTTCACGGAGTAGTAGATGCACATGAACGAGCCGATCACCGCAGTTGTCTGAACGGTCGTCCACAGGAGCCTGGGTTTGAAAATCTCAAGGATCGATACCCGGGGCTCGTTTAGAATTCTGCCCTCGAGTTGCGCCTGACGAATGTGACGCTGACGTTCCAGCCAGACGGGGCTCTCGGGTACGCTCCTTCGAATCCATAGCGTCAGCAGGGCAGGAATGATTGCCGCCCAGAACATCACGCGCCATCCAATATCGGGGTTTCCGGAGAACAGCGGATAGACAAACTGAAACACCGCCGCCGCGAACAGATATCCCCAGTACCATCCCCCCAGCAACAGGCCGGACGCCAGTCCGCGTAGCTTTGCCGGCCAGTGTTCGAGCACCAGCGGCATTCCCGCGGCCCACTCTCCCCCCATGCCCAGGCCGAAGAGCGCGCGCAGTGCGAACAACATTGCATAGGATGTCGAGAAGCCGGCAAGGAAGGCAAAGATGGAGAACCACAGTACTGAGAACAGAAGAGGGAGCTTGCGGCCCCATTTGTCCGACGCTGTTCCGGCCAGCGTCCCGCCGAACAGCCGCATGACCAGCGTCACGGTACCCAGCAATCCGGCCAGCGCACGATCCACCGTAAAGCTTCGCTGGATATCGATGATGATGAAGGTAAGAACGTTGAAGTCGAACGAGTCGACGATCCATCCCAGGAACACGGCCCAGAAGGCCCGCCACTGATCTCGCGTGACCTGTCGATACCACGGCAGCTCTGCGATTAGTCCAGACGTACGATCCAGCCTTTCAGTTCCGGTCGCGCGGCAGGATAGCGTGCCAGCACGAGCGGGTCGTGTCCCGGAACCACGTGTTCGCGAGAACTCGCCAGGGCGTACGCGCGGCGATATCCTTCCAGGACTTCGGTCAGGTTGAAGGCAATGGGATACGGAATCTCCCGCTCCATGTTCTCGTAGTAGTGCGACGCATCCGAAGCCAGGACGACGAAACCACGTCGTGTGTTCACTCTCACAATTTGCATTCCCATGGTGTGGCCGCCGACGTGATGCGTCGTGACTCCGGAAGCAATCTCCGTGTCACCGTCGTGAAACACAAGCCGCCCGGAATACAGTCGCCGGATCATGGCGCAGACATCATCGGCTTCAAATGGCCAGCGCGCGAAGCTGTGCGTCATGGCGCGCCCGGTGCAGAAGTTCATCTCGCGGTCCTGCACGTGATAGCGGGCCAGCGGGAACATGTTGTGATTGCCGCAGTGGTCGTAGTGCATGTGCGTGATGACGACGTCTTTGACGGTGGCGGCATCGATGCCGAGCTCGCGCAATCCGACATCCGGGGATTTGAAGTACTGACGCCCCCGTTGTCGCGACATGGGTTCATCGAATCCCGTGTCGACAACGATGGTCCGGTCCCCACACACCAGTGCCCATACAAAATAGTCCATCGGCATGGGCGCATCGTCGTGCGGATCGTTGCCGAGAAAATTTTCGCGCGACCTGCGTTCGTGCGATGCGTACCGAACCGCGTATATCTGCCAGACTTTCGTCTCCATATTTGCCGCGCCACTCTACCATGAAAGGAGATTCGCCAGATTGCGGCGCAATAAATTGGGGACGGGCCCCGAATTCTCTGTGGGATTATTGCAAGCTCGACAATTGCGGTTTCGAATTCGGCTCCAGTCCCCAAATTATTCAGGAGGTCATGATGGATAAGGAAACATTTGAAAAAGGATTAGCGATTCGCAAACAGGTGCTCGGTGCCGAGTTTGTGGACCAGGCGTTCGCCACTGCCGACGATTTCAATCGGCCCATGCAGGAACTTGTGACGGAATACTGCTGGGGCGCCGTCTGGGGGCGACCTGGACTCGACAAGAAAACCCGCAGCCTGCTCAACCTCGCCATGCTCTCGGCGCTCAATCGTCCACACGAGATCAAGGTTCACGTGAAGGGCGCGATAAAGAATGGTTTGACGAAAGACGACATCAAGGAAGTCTTCCTGCAAGTGGCGATCTACTGCGGAGTGCCCGCGGCAGTCGACAGCTTCCGCATCGCCAGAGAAGTGTTCAAGGAAATGGGTATCTGATGAAATCACAACAAGCCGTAGGTTTTGTGGGAGTGGGTCGAATGGGCAGTCGCATGGCGCGCCGGCTTCTGAACGCCGGCGTCGCGCTCACCATTTACGACACGAACGATGTCGCCGTGAAGGAATTACAGTCATTGGGCGCCACGGTTGCCGAGTCACCGAAGGCAGTGGGATCCGCTTGCGAGGTTGTGTTGGTGTGTCTGCCCACTCCGCCTGTGGTTGAGGCTGTCGCTCTGGGACCGAACGGTGTATCGGACGGCAGCAAAGTGCGAATCCTGGTGGACATGTCCACGACGGGTGCCGCCTATGCCAGACGCATTGCGGATGGTCTCGCTGCAAAGGGAATCGTCGGAGTGGATTCTCCCGTCAGCGGGGGACTCGCAGGAGCAGCGGATGGAACACTTGCGGTAATGCTTTCCTGCGCTGAGGATCTAGTCCCCCGCCTGACTCCCATCCTGGAAAATCTGGGAAAGGTGTTTCACGTCGGCGTCAAGCCCGGTCAGGGGCAGACGATGAAGCTGCTGAATAATCTGCTGTCCGCCACTGCGCTGGCAATTTCATCCGAAGCCGTGGTGATGGGCGTAAAGGCGGGTCTCGATGCGAAACAGATTATCGACGTACTAAATGCCGGCACAGCGCGCAACAGCGCCACGGCATTCAAATTTCCCAAGGCTGTTCTTACGAGAACTTTCGACATCGGATTTCCGATGACGTTATTGAATAAGGATGTGCGATTGGCTCTCGAGGAAGCCGATGCTCTCGGAATTCCAATGATCGTCGGAACCGCAGTCCGTCAACTCATTGCGGTCGCAGAGGCCAGCGAAGGCCCCAATGCCGACATCACCGAGATGGTGAAACCCATCGAGCGCTGGGCCGGCGTGACGATCAGGTAATGGTTGTATAGATTCAGTGGACGTGAATTAAAGGAATATCGATGTTTGTCAGGTTCAAACCTGCACTGATGGTCACGCTGATTCCGCGTGTTTCGTACTCGCTCATGAACTCCGCATTCTGTTCCGCTCCGCTCGGAAGGTTCTCCCAGGCGAACACTCTATAAGTGCCAGGAGCGAGTCCGGTGAAGCTGAAGTTCCCATTTCCTTCCGGAGAAATGGTCGCGTTCTTATAGAGCGAAAGGTTCTGCCGGCGCGGCGGATCGGGGACCAGAGTTACCGTCACAGGGGAAGGCCTCCTGGCCTGTCCATTAGTATTGATTCGACCCTGAATCGTTCCGCCTCCGGAACGAATGATCACTTCCAGCGAATCTGTGGTGTCGCTTGAAAGAGCAACGAAACCGTCGTCAAAGACGCTTCGGGTCCCCTGCCGGATGTCTGATACGTAGTCGCTGGGAAGAAAACCCGAAAGCCGAACCGACACGAAATAGCCGCCCTCCATCAACTCCGAGATCGAAGGCCAACTGCTGGGTTTGAGGGAGATATCGAAACCATTCCTTCCCGAAAAAGATTGTGAAGGCTGGCTGTCTTTTGGAATCAGGTTTACTCCGAGCATTGAGGCCTCGGGGAATGGCGTCGTCGGAGGCGACGCTGAGCCGTCACGGGAGGCGCGGATCGTCAGGGCGGTCCCCTTTCGAATTACAGGTTTAATGTTGCGTATGTCTTCCGTTCCCACGTCAATGTGTGTCGGGCTCATGTGACGTTCGACATGAGTATCTATTGTCGTATCGAGGAACAAAGGGTAGAGATCGTATGAGCCTGGCGGGACATTCTGAATTTCAAAAGGAAACTCGGTTCCATTGCCGGTGCCGCCCTGTTTTGCCGCATTCGGAATTTCCTGAGGGAAGTCGAAATAGAGCCCCGTGTTCCGAGGCACTAGATAAAGCGAAGAAAGAGTGTGCAGCAGCTTTCCGTTCGGCTGGGTGTCGCTGCCGGAAAGCGTGTTGATGATGATTCCGGAAATTGTGACACCCATGTTGGCTGGAATACTGAAATCGATTCCGGAAAGTTCCTGTCCCTCCTGAACGGTTACTGGAACTGCGGACCTGGGACCGAACACTCCGGGATAGTACGTCTGATTCTGTTGAGGTAAAGAACTGACTGTCCTTATGTAGTATTCGCCTGCATGCAGATGTGTCAGCTGATATTCCCCAAGTTCGTTGGTCTCCTCTCCCGTCGAACTCGCAACTAGAGTACGTTGTCCGTTCTGGAATTCCACTTGATATGCGTTTATCGCAGTGCGGACAGGCTGACGATTAGAGTCGAGGATCCGCCCGTTGACAGTGCCTCCCGTCAGCATCGTGAATGCGAGCTGCTGGATCGGTTTCTCGCGCGGGCCGACATACACAGAGACCTGAGCAACGCTGCTCGAGGGCTCTTCGAAAAAAAAGTCGCCCTGACGTCGAACGACGATCGTGTACGAACCCTCCGCAAGGTTCCGAAATTCCGCGCGTCCTGAAGCAGCGGTTTTGACGGTAAGCAGAGTACCTTGAAGTTGAAGATAAATAGGAACGTCTGGGCTGGGTGTGCGCGTGTCGGCAGCTCGCAATTGAAGTTCGATATTTGGAATCGGCTCTCCAGTTACCGCGCGTTTCACGGTGACTTCGATGGAACATCTGCAGTGATCGGCATCCAGCGGAGCCGGCTGCTGTGGCGACTGTCGCTGCTGAGCAACGAGAGCAAGAAACAGTAAGAGCGTGAATGTCTTCATGGAGCCCGGGCGGTAGTAAAACGTTTTTCGAAGAGAAAGTCTATTCCCCGGTCTCAGCTATACTTCGCATTTATGAAAAAGCATCGCATGTTGATTGGCGGCGAATGGGTGGATGCCGCATCCGGCGACTGGTTCGAATCCATCAATCCATTCACAGCGAAGCCCTGGGCGCTGATTCCCCGCGGAGGCAAAGCGGACGCCGACCGCGCGGTGGCAGCAGCGAAGACCGCGTTCTCCAGCAGTGCATGGCGTGGCATCTCGGCCAGCGCCCGCGGTGCATTGCTGAGGCGACTGGCCGACCTTCTTGCCTCAGAAGCGGAAGCGCTTGCCGAACTGGAAACCACCGACAACGGCAAGCTGATTACGGAAATGCGCGCGCAGCTGAACTACGCGCCCAAATGGTTTCACTATTTCGCGGGGCTTGCCGACAAGATCGAAGGCCGGGTTCTGCCCACCGACAAACCCGGTTTCTTCAACTTCACTCGCGAAGAACCTTTAGGAGTGGTCGCCGCTCTGACGCCTTGGAATTCGCCACTGTTGCTCGCGGCCTGGAAACTCGCTCCGGCTCTTGCGGCGGGCAACACAGTGGTGTTGAAACCTTCCGAGCATTCATCGGTTTCCGCGCTGGCTTTCGGCCAGCTCTTCGAGAAAGCAGGATTCCCACCCGGTGTCGTGAACATCATTACCGGATTCGGCAACGAGGTGGGCGAGCCGCTTATAACTCACCCCGACGTGGCGAAGGTCGCTTTTACGGGTGGTGACAAAACCGGACAGGCCGTTTACGAGCAGGCCGCGCGTGGCATCAAACGCGTCACGCTGGAGCTTGGCGGCAAGTCGGCAAATATCGTATTCGACGATGCGGACCTCGACCAGGCCGTGAACGGCGTCGTCTCCGGAATCTTCGCAGCCACCGGGCAAACCTGTATTGCCGGGTCACGCGCACTGATTCATCGCCCGGTCTATGACGCATTTGTCGATCGATTGCTGGCGCTGGCTCGCAGCGCGCGCATGGGAAATCCGTTGGAACAGACGACGCAGGTCGGTCCAATCACCACTCAACCGCAGTACCGGAAAGTTCTCGACTACATGGACGTGGCAAAAGGTGAAGGCGCTGTCTGTCTTCTGGGTGGCGGTCCCGCAACGCGGCCGGAGTGCGGCACTGGATGGTTTGTCGAGCCGACCATCTTCGCCGGAGTCAAAACGGAAATGCGCATCGCCAACGAAGAGGTCTTCGGTCCGCTACTCGCGTTGATTCCGTTCGATGACGAAGAAGAAGCTGTTCATATCGCCAACTCCACCATCTATGGCCTGGCTGCCGGCGCCTGGACGCGAAGCATTCGACGGGCTCTGATGATGTCCGAGCGACTGGAAGCCGGAACCGTCTGGATCAACTGTTATCGCGTCACCAGCTACATGACTCCGTTCGGTGGCTTCAAGCGGTCCGGCATCGGCCGTGAAGGCGGGATGGAAGCGATACGGGAATACCTGCAAACCAAGAGCGTGTGGATCGACATCGAAGGCAACACGCCAAATCCGTTCGGCCTGCGCTGAAGTGATTCGAAGCCGGACAAAAAAACAGCGTAATTCGCTTTCCTCGCGTCTATGCTATTAGTGCTCTGACGGGTCCTTGGGTATTCGGCGGTAATCGATGAGAAGAATCGGAATCACATTCCTTGCGGCGCTCTACGCGACCCTGATCCTCTCGAGCACGGTGGCAAGGACCACCGCCTGGGCCAATCAAGAGTCCGAAGCGCTACTCCAATCCTGCGGCGCTGAAAGTTCTTCGCGAATCACTCACGCCGACAAATCCGATCCGGTTCCATCGCAAAAGAAATGGATCGAGTCGGGTTTCGCCGTTGAATTGCCTCAGGAAGCCACGCTCGGACCAATCCTTTCCAGTTACCACACGTTCTTGTCGATCGCGGAATACCATCCCGCTCACTTCGGTCCGGGCAGTTCCTCGCGCGCTCCTCCATCCCTATCCTGATTTTTCATCTCACACGCATCTAAGGTTCTCAAACGTCTGCGCATTCGCGGCCGGCGAAGGCTTGCCGCGGGAAATCTGAATTTATGACGAGAAGAATGAATTCCAAATTGGGGTTCGCTGCGATTGCAGCGATGGGTGTGATTGTTTTCGGCTGTACGCATGAGCGGCCAGTAGCTTCCACTCCGGTAGATATTCCGGTGGTGGTCGCAAAGGCGACGCAGCAAGCCATGCCGGTGGAGGTGACGTCGGTTGGCAACGTGGAAGCGATATCCACGGTATCGGTCCGTTCCCAGGTTTCGGGGCCCTTGCTCGAAGTCCACTTCAAGGAAGGCGACTTCGTACACAAAGGGCAATTGCTGCTCACGATCGATCCCCGCCCCTACCAGGCTGAAGTGGATCAAGCCAACGCCGCCATCGTTCGGGATCAGGCCGATGAGCAGCAGGCCAAGGCCAGCCTCGCCAAAGACAGTGCTCAGGAAACCTATGCCCGCGGCGAATCGCAACGGTATGCCAGCCTGCTGGAAAAGGGGCTCATTCCCAAGGAGACCGCGGAGCAGATGAAGGCTCAGGCATCGGTGGCATCGGAATCCTTAAGCGCGGATCGCGCAGCCATTGACAAAGCGCGTGCCAGCTTGCTGCTGGACCAGGGCGCACTGAATGCGGCAAATCTACAGTTGAGCTACTGCAGCATTTATTCACCAATCGACGGCAGAACGGGAGCAGTGATGCAGAAGCCCGGCAATCTGCTGAAGGCCGCGGATGTGCCGATTGTCGTGATCAACCAGGTGAACCCGATCAATGTGAATTTCACGGTTCCGCAACAGTACTGGCCGGAGATCAAAAAACAGAACAGCGTGCAGGGACTCCGTGTCACCGCCATGGTGCCCCAGGATTCCGGGACGCCCCTTCAAGGCTCCGTCAGCTTCGTCGACAATTCGGTGGATCCCGCGACGGGAACCATTCATCTGCGCGCAACCTTCGACAATTCACAGAATCGGCTGTGGCCCGGACTTTTCGTGAACGCGGTGCTCCGGCTTTCCGAGCAACCCAATGCCGTGGTGGTACCCATGCAGGCTCTCACGCAAGGTCAGAACGGAACGTTCGTGTATGTCGTGAATCCCGGCAATACGGTCGAGACACGGCCGGTGCAGTCCAGCCGAACGGTTTCCGGACTGGCGGTCATCGATCATGGAGTCGAGCCCGGCGAAGTCGTTGTCATTGACGGCCAGACTCGGCTGACGCAAAGCGCAAAGGTCCAAATCAAAAACAACATGGTCACTCCGGATGATTTCGATGGGAACCTGTCCGACAGTGCGGAAAGGGCAAACCGATGAGCATTCCAGAAGTCTTCATATGTCGGCCGGTCGCGACGACTCTGGTTATGATTGGCATTTTGCTGTTTGGCATTGCCGGCTATCGCGATCTTCCGGTGAGTGATCTTCCAAACGTCGACTATCCGACAATCAACGTCCGCGCCACTTTGCCGGGCGCTAATTCCGACACGATGGCAGCCGCGGTGGCGCTGCCTCTCGAGAAACAGTTCTCGGCAATTGCCGGACTCGACTCCATGTCGTCGCAGAATGTCCTGGGGAGCACCAACATCACTTTGCAGTTCAATCTCAAGCGCGACATTGATGGCGCCGCACAGGATGTTCAGACCGCCATCACTCAGGCCGCACGGCAATTGCCCGCCAATATGCCGGCGCCACCGTCGATCAGCAAGGTCAATCCCGCCGACCAGCCGGTTCTCAACCTTTCCCTGTCGTCGGCGACGCTTCCGCTTTCCGCCGTGGATGAATACGCCGAGACCTTGATTGCCCAAAGCATTTCGACAGTCCGTGGCGTGGCGGAAGTTCAGGTGTATGGAACGGCGAAATACGCCGTGCATGTTCAACTCGACCCGCACGAAATGGCGACGCGGCAAATCGGCATCGATGAAGTCAACACTGCGCTGACCAACGGCAACGTCAATCTGCCGGCGGGAGTGCTCTATGGTCCTCAGCGCGCGGTAACGCTTCAGGCGACGGGACAGCTTTTCAAATCCATCGATTATTCCCGGCTGATTGTGGCCTATCGCAACGGTTCACCCGTGCGGCTGGCCGATCTCGGGCGGGTTGTCGACGGCGTGGAAAATCCCTACAACGCGACATGGTATTACAGCAAGGATCAGCCACGAGGCACGCGTGCCATTCAGCTCGCTATTTCCAAACAACCCGGCACCAATGCGGTGGAAGTCGTCGACGGCATCATGCAGATGCTGCCGAGCCTCCAGGCTCAGCTTCCGCCGACAGTGCAAATGAGTACGCTATTTGATCGGTCTCTGACGATTCGCAATTCCGTCGATGACGTCAAGTTCACGCTGCTGCTGGCGCTGTTCCTCGTCATCCTCGTGATATTCCTGTTTCTCCGGAATCTGTCGGCCACGGTGATCCCCAGCCTGGCTCTGCCCTTTTCTCTCGTGGGCACATTCGCGGTGATGGTCCTCTGCGGTCTTTCGATCGACAATCTTTCATTGATGGCCCTGACGCTCGCCGTCGGTTTCGTCGTGGATGATGCCATCGTCATGCTCGAAAATATCGTTCGCCATATGGAGCAGGGCAAGACGGCATTTCAGGCCGCGCTCGATGGCGCCAATGAAATCGGTTTCACGATTCTTTCGATGACGATTTCATTGTCGGCGGTATTTCTGCCCGTGCTTTTTCTCGGCGGCGTGCTCGGCCGGCTCCTCAACGAATTTGCAGTTACGATCATGTCCGCGATTCTGGTATCGGGATTTGTTTCTCTGACGCTGACTCCGATGATGTGCAGCCGATTCCTCAAGCATCACCATTCCGAAAAGCACGGACGTCTCTTCAATTATTTCGAACGCATGCAGGATGGGCTGACGAGAGTCTACGATCACTGTCTCCTCGCCGTTCTTCGGCATAAACCGGCAAGCATGATTGCTTCACTACTTCTGGTGGCCGGAACAATCTATCTTTATGACGTCATTCCGAAAGGATTCCTTCCAAGCGAAGACATCGAACAGTTCAACGCCACGACCGAGGCAATTGAAGGCATTTCGTTTGATGCGATGGTGGAACATCAGAAGCAGGTCGCGGAAATCATCGCGAAGGATCCTGCGGTAGCGTATGTCATGTCCACAGTGGGCGGCACAGCCCGGAGTCTCAATCAGGGCAATCTGAACGTTCGTCTGAAGCCGAGATCTGAACGTCCACAGGTGGATCAGGTGATTCAGGAACTGCGGCCAAAGCTGGCGACGGTACCCGGAATCTCCGTCTTCATGCGCAATGATCCACCAATCAACATCGGAGGTGTGCGCAGCAAAGCGCTGTTTCAGTTCACGCTCCAGGGGCCGGACACCAGCAGCCTCTTTCGCGCATCGCAGGACTTCGAAGGCCGCATGCGCGCATTGCCGGCCATCCAGGATGTCAGCAGCGATCTTCAGATTCGAAACCCGCAGGTGAACGTGGTGATCGACCGGGACAGCGCGTCGTCGCTGGGCATCACTTCCAATCAAATCGAAACGGCGCTGTACTCGGCATATGGGTTGAGGCAGGTTTCCACGATCTATGCGCCGAACAACCAGTACCGCGTGATCATGGAGCTCGCTCCGGAATATCAACACGACGCAAATGCTCTGGCCATGCTTCATGTGCGCTCGAATACCGGTGCGCTGATACCTCTGAGTGGCATCGCAAAGCTGACAGACAGCCTGGGCCCGCTTTCGGTGAATCATCTTGGCCAGCTGCCGTCTGTGACAATCTCGTTCAATCTCCGTCAGGGCTATTCCATCGGTGAGGCTGTGAGTCAAATCAATAGCGCTGCCGCGAGTTCCCTGCCTTCCACGATTGGAACGAGATTTCAGGGGAATGCCCAGGCGTTTCAGTCGTCCCTCACCGGCCTGGGCATGCTGGTGCTTCTCTCCATCCTGGTGATCTACCTTGTGCTGGGTATTCTTTACGAAAGCTTCATTCACCCAATTACGATTCTTTCCGGATTGCCATCGGCCGGTTTCGGCGCGCTGCTGTCTCTATATGCCTTTCATATGGCCTCCCTGAAAGGATGGGTGCCGCCAACATTGGACATGAATCTCGATATCTACGGATTTGTGGGAGTAATCATGTTGATCGGAATCGTCAAGAAGAACGCGATCATGATGATCGATTACGCGCTGGAGCAGCAGCGCAACCATCGCAAAACGCCGGCGGAAGCAATTTATCAGGGATGCCTGGTGCGGTTTCGACCGATCATGATGACCACGATGGCTGCATTGATGGGTACACTTCCGATCGCGCTGGGCTTCGGCGCAGGAGCGGAATCGCGACGAGCGCTGGGTGTGTCTGTCGTTGGCGGACTCTTCTTCTCCCAGATCGTCACTCTCTTTCTGACGCCGGTTGTTTACATCTATCTTGAAGAAGTCAGACAGTGGTTCGCCCGGCGATCAGGTAAAAAGCATGGGGTTGCGTCTACCGAAGCGGCATCGCTCCCGGAAGTGGTCTGAAGCTTCTTGAAGGTGGATTAATCGGGGGCCAGTATACAATCCCAGCATGACCGGCGCCTGCGTGTACCGAATTCATGATCTGCATTTCGCCTATGCTCGAACGGCGGTCCTGAATGGCATTTCGACGGAGATCGGCGTTGGCGATTTCGTGGCCCTGGTTGGGCCCAACGGTGCCGGTAAATCGACTTTCCTGAAAATTCTTGCGGGACTGAATCGCCGGTACACGGGCACTGTGGACTTCGATGGTGTGTCTCTGTCAAAAGTGACGGCGCATCAGCTGGCGAGGCGCGTCGCTTTCGTTCCGCAGGAGACGCACGTGGTGTTTCCATTCAGCGTGAATCAGATGGTTCTGATGGGGCGCGCCCCGCATCAGTCCGCCAGTCTTTTTGACAGCGGAATTGATTTAGAGCGGGCTGAAAACGCCATGCGCCAGACCGATACTCTGGAGCTTGCGAAGAAGTCATTTACCGAACTCAGCGGCGGCGAGCGGCAGCGTGTCGTTCTTGCCAGCGCGCTGACGCAGGACCCGGAAGTGCTGCTGCTTGACGAGCCCACGGTCTATCTGGATCTCAAACATCAGATTCATTTTTACGATATTGTCGAAAGGCTGAACCTGGAACATCGAATGACCATTGTCAGCGTGACCCACGATGTGAACCTTGCCGCCCGTTATGCCCGCCGCATGATGGCGATGCGTTCCGGAAAATTTGTGGCAGATGGCGTTCCGGAATCGGTTCTCACTCCCGAACACTTGTATGAAATCTTTGAAGTCTCCGTCTCCGTTCTCAAAAGAACCGATGGCCGAGGCAGCTACATCATCCCGTCCTGAAAGAGCCGGCGGTCTATCGGTTCGGCGGTTCGTCACCGTTGTTGGACCGTGCGTCCTGCTGTTTGCCGCGGTTCTTTTCATTGCACCGCTGATCGGCGATCGAGGACTTTCTCTCCGCGGTATTTTGTCCGACGGTTCAACAGAGCGCGACATCCTGGTTCTCGTTCGCCTGCCCCGCATTCTTTTTGGCGCTCTTGTAGGCGGCGCTCTGGCCGTGGCAGGAGTTTTATTTCAGGCGTTGCTTCGAAATTCACTCGCCACACCATTCACTCTGGGAATTTCCAGCGGAAGTTCGCTGGGCGCAGTCATTGCGATCTGGCTCGGACTGGATGTCGCGTTCCTTGGCCTGCCTGTGATTCTTTTTGCGTTTGCCGGTGCCCTGCTGACAGTGATACTGGTTTTCTTCATTGCGCGATCCAGCGGTGGCCTTCCCACATTCACTCTGCTACTGGCAGGTGTGACTCTGAATTTCATATTCGGAGCCCTGGTGCTTTTTTTTCACTACTCATCGAACTTTGCGCAGTCTTACATGATGACAACCTGGATGATGGGCAGCCTGAACGTCGTTGGCTATACACCGTGGGTGAGAGCAGTCCCAATGGTTGTAATCGCGGTCGCAGTCGTCGTTGCTCTATCGCCGAAGCTAAATCTTCTGGCGGCAGGTGAAGACTGGGCATCGACGCGGGGAGTGAATGTGCACCGGTTGAAGATTTCTTCCTATTTCATCGGTTCCGCCCTGACCGGCGCCGTGACTGCATTCAGCGGACCAATTGGGTTCGTCGGACTCGTCGTTCCTCACACGCTTCGCATGCTGGTCGGTCCGGATCATCGCTTACTCGTGCCAGGTTCCTTTTTTCTCGGCGCCGCCTTTCTGGTACTGTGCGATACCGCTGCTCGCACGTTGCTGTCGCCAACGGAAATTCCGGTGGGAGTGATTACGGCGTTGCTCGGCGGTCCATTTTTTATCGCGTTGCTGAAGAGAAAGCCGGGGGAATTGTGGTGAGCCTTAGGAAAATATTTCGGACAAGTCCCTCTTCCGAAGGGAGAGGGTGGCCCGAAGGGCCGGGTGAGGGGTGCAGAGAAGCTTCCCTTGTCCGAAATATTCTCCGGAGCACCGCGGTTGGCCTGATTCTTGTCATTTCTCTGTCTCTCCTCGCCCAAAACGTTCCCACGTCCGTTCTCTCGACCGACTCGATGCGCACCTGGCTGACGTATATCTCCTCCGATGATCTCGAGGGGCGCGGGACGTTTTCTGAGGGCCTCGGTCTCGCGGCAAACTACATCGCCGATCAACTCAAGGACGGTGGCGTTGCTCCTGGTGGCGACCATGGATCCTACTTTCAGCGCGTTCCCGTCCTGGGCATCCGCAACAATGATCGCTCCACGCTGACGGTTGAAGTGAACGGACTGTCTCGAACATTTCGAGACGGAGAAGGAGTCACTTTCCAAAAATTTGTGGGTGGACCGCGCAAATTCACAGTCGATCAGGTCGAGTTCCTTGGATATAACCCCGAGTCCACCAGAGCTTCGGATTACAAAGGTAAGGTTATTGTGTGGCTCGACTTTCCAGATGTCACCACGTTGCTTGCCGCGGAAGAAGGTGGGATTTCCGCCGTGCTCACGCCCGGGCCGACGTCTGCTACGGGTGACTCCGGCGCTTTGACGCCGGATTTCATCACGTCGCAGCGCCTGGATTTGCCACGGATGCCGAGCGTTACCGTGGGGCAGGAATTACTGGACTTCCTCTTCAGCGTATCCGAAACGAACTACAGCCAGATCCGTACCCGAAGCAGCAGATCGGAAGCTTTGAAGGCCTTTTCTCTCAAGGGGGCGAGGCTGACCTTTAATATCGATCCAAACTATCGCGTGGTGAATACTCAATTCACGCGCAATGTCGTCGGCATTGTCGAAGGCAGCGATCCACAACTCAAGAGCACTTACGTTGCATTTGGAGCTCACTACGATCATCTCGGATACGTGACTGGACCTCTCTACGGAGGACTGACGGATCGCATCTACAATGGCGCTGACGATGATGGTTCCGGCACGACGGCGCTGATCGGTCTGGCCCGCGCTTTCGCGAAAGGGACGAAGCCCAAACGGTCTCTTGTATTTGTGTGGCACGCCGGCGAAGAGCTTGGTCTCTACGGATCCCGATATTTTGCCGACAGCCCGCCAGACGCTGTTGGCAGCATCAACAATATCGTGACGCAGCTGAATATCGATATGATCGGCCGCAATCGCAATAACAATCCCGCCGAGGCGAGTACGGTATATGCGGTTGGCGCCGATCGCATCAGCACGGAGTTGCACAACACGCTGGTGGATGCCAACTCCAGCCTGACGCGGCCTCTCGCGATCGATTTCGAAATGAACGATCCCACTGACGGTGAGCGCATTTACTATCGAAGCGATCACTTCAGTTATGCTTCGAAGGGAATCCCCATCATCTTTTTCTTCAGCGGCCTTCATCCGGACTATCACCAGGTGACGGACACTGTAGACAAGATTGATTTCGACAAGATGGCGCGCGTCGGCCAGCTTGTTTACGAAATCGGTCGCCGCGTGGCGAACCTGGATCATGCGCCGGTGCGTGATTTCAAAGGGCCTCGCGCAGGCCGTGGGGCCAGCGGTAAGCTGTCGGCGAATTAGCGCGAACAAGGAGAATCGGTGATGCGGTTTATCAGTCTTTCGATTGTGATTACAGGCCTGCTGTATGCAAGTGTCGCCCTCACGCAGTTTCCGCCGGGCCCACCGATTCCTCAGGCCCCTCAGGCCTCGGCGGTAAACGCCGAGGGCGCTGCCGTATTTCAGCGTGAGTGCGCAAGCTGCCATATCAATCCGTCACTGGATTCACGCGCTCCGACGCGGGAAGCGCTTGCGGGGCGCACGGCAGACGCGATCGTTGCTGCTCTCACCGACGGCGCGATGCGTCTGCAGGGTGTTCGTCTGAGCGTCGCAGAGCGCCGTTCGGTCTCGGCATTTCTAACAGCAGCGACAACTCAACGGCCACCGGCTGCTGTTGCGGCCGAATCTGCAGCCATGTGCAAGACCGCGACGCGCGTATCCGATCCCAACGCCGGACAGCACTGGAATGGCTGGGGCGGAACTGCCACGAACACACGCTTTCAAACTGCCGAACAGAGCGGATTGACCGCCGCGCAGGTTCCGAACCTGAAAGTAAAATGGGCATTTGGAATCGAAGGTGTCGTTCAATTCCGCGTCCAGCCCGTGGTTGCGGGAGGCCGAGTCTATGTCGCCAGCGAAACGGGAGCTGTCTATTCTCTGGACGCGAAATCGGGTTGCACGTATTGGGTCTTTCGCGCCGAATCCGGTATCCGGACAGCGATTTCTGTGGGACCGAATGCCGTCTATTTCGCCGACGCGAAATCCAACGCCTATGCCGTCGATGCGGCTACAGGCCGGCAATTATGGATTCGCAAGGTCGAGGACCATCCCTCTGCGCGCGCGACCGGTGCACCGACACTTCATGAGGGCAAACTCTATGTACCCATTACCGGGGTTGCGGAGGAGAACACGCTCTCACGCCCGGACTACGAATGCTGCACGTTTCGCGGAAGCGTGACGTCGCTCAACGCGGAAACTGGCGCCGTCATCTGGAAGGCCTACACCGTTGACGAACCGAAACCGCGAGGCAAGAGCTCCACCGGCGCTCAACTTTACGGTCCGGCCGGAGGCGGAATCTGGAGCGCCCCCACAATCGATGCACGGCGCGGTCTGGTTTATGTCGCAACGGGTAACGGCTATGCCGATCCTGCACAGGGCACCACAGATGCCGTTGTCGCGTTCGATCTTCAGACTGGAAAATTGAAGTGGGCCAGTCAGGTTGCCAAAGACAATTGGGGGATGGGCTGCGGCAATGGTCCGGTGAAGAACCCAAATTGTCCGGAGACGGTTGGCCCGGACTACGATTTCTCCGCATCTCCAATTCTGGCGACTCTGGCGAGCGGACGACAGCTCATTATCATTCCGCAGAAGTCGGGCATCGGCTACGCGCTGGACCCGGAGAAGGAAGGCGCTCTCGTCTGGAAGTATCAGGCGGGACGTGGAAGCGGGATCGGTGGAGTGTGGGGGGCCACTGTCGATGCGCAACAGGCCTATTTCGCGGTGGCGGATCAGCGAACTCCCGCGCCCGGCGGCCTGCATGCAGTCAATCTCGAAACAGGAGCACGCGTCTGGTACACACCGCCGAAGGCTCCACTGTGCGTCACCGGTCCGGGATGCAGCGCCGCACAGTCCGCTGCAGTAACTGCGATTCCGGGCGTTGTCTTTTCCGGATCAGCGGATGGTGGGCTGCGCGGTTATTCCACGAAGGATGGTTCCATCATCTGGGAATTCAATACGAATAAGGAATTTGAAACGATCAATGGCGTGAAAGCCAAAGGTGGTTCGATGGATATGGGCGGGCCTGCGGTTGTGGGAGGAATGCTCTATGTGAGTTCCGGCAACGGCGGCATTGTAGGCATGCCTGGCAACGTTCTTCTCGCGTTCGGACTGGAATAAAAAAAGGGGCCAGACGTGTCTGGCCCCCTTTTTCCCAACCCGTCAGGCCCCTTTTCCTTCTACCCCGATTGAAAGTTTGCTCTTGTTCTTCGCCAGCCATTGATCGAAATTCTGCAATTCCGGATTCAGTGAACGTGAGACATCCAGGCTGCGCGCTGCGGTGAATTCCTTCTCAAAGTCACGATATACCTGGAACATGTTCCCCAGGTCTTCGGCTCCCGGAAAGCCAAACCCGCGATAGGCATCCGGCGTCACCTCGTTGTACTTGACGTTGATGCCGAGTCCCTTCGAGTACTTCTCCGCCATCTGTGCGCCCGTCAGATGTTCTCCGGCAATACCCACAGTCTTTCCGATGTACTCTTTGCCCTTCTTAAAGATTCCATAAGCGCACTTGCCGATATCTTCGCTGGCCATACCGGACATCCGCTTGTCGCCCATTGGAAATGTGATCGTGTAGGAGCCATCGGCTTGCTTTGCCGGGCCCATGCCGAACATGTAGGCGTTGTCCCAGTAGAACGACGTATTCAGAAACGTGACCGGCAGGCCGGCGTCCGTGAACACATGGTTGATTTCGCCCTTGGCATCAAAGTGCGGGACCTTGTACTTGCCTTGAAGCGTCGGCATGCGATTGTCGCTGAGCGGGACCCACTTGCGTGTGTCTTCCAGCGTGGACCAGATGACATGTTGAACTCCCGCGGCTTTCGCAGCGCGAGCCATGTTGCCGGCGTTGGCCTGTTCCTTCTCCGGCGAAAAGTGCGCCCAGAAGAAGGTGACGCAATAAACGCCATAGGCTCCTGCAAATGCTTTCTTCAAGCTCTCTTCGTTGTCGATGTCTCCCGCAACCACTTCCGCGCCGAGCGCTGCGAGCGCCTTGGCCTTATCGCTGTTCACATCTCTGGTGATTGCGCGAGCGGTGAACTCACCGTTCTTGTCGGCCATGATTGCCTTTACCAGTCCGCTGCCCTGCGCGCCGGTTGCTCCCATCACTGCGATTACTTTCTTAGCCACGTTTCCTCCAACTTCCAATTATCGAATTGTTAACATTCTGAAAAGCTATCCGCCCACTTCCTTGCGAACGATGGCTGCACCCTCCGCGAGTGACTGAAGTTTCATTTTGGCGACCATGCGGGCCAGCGGCTTCATGCCGCAGTCCGTGCTGGGATATACGCGATCGGCATCGACGTACTTGAGTACAGTTCGAATGCGGTCTGCAACCTGTGCCGGTTTTTCGATCATCATGTTGCGGATATCGAGAACGCCGACTTGTACGTCTTTTCCTTTCGGAAGATTTTTAAGGAAATCGATTCCAGCCATGTTCCGGTTGGCATAGTCGAGAACGAATTGATCGATTCCTGGCGTGTCGAAGAAGTGCGGCAGAACCGTCTGGTATCCTTCCGGGAAGTTGGCGCTCAGGATGTCGTTGCCCCAGGCATTACCGAAGCAGAAGTGCCAGCCAATCTTCGCCTTTACGCCATCGCAGCACTGCGCGACGACGTCTTTGATCCATGTGTAGTCATTCTTATCGTTCGTAAACAGCGGCAGCCATGCTCCGAGATCTTCAAACTGCAGGTATGTTGCGCCTGCTTCAACGAGAGATTTCATTTCCTTGTTGAAGATTGGGGCAAGAGCAATGCTCAGTTCCTTGGGGTTCTTGTAGTGCTTGAAATAGACATGCCACGCGAGGTTCGCCGGGCCGGCGCCAACGGACACCTTGACGGGCCTGGTGGCATGCGATTTCGTGATGTTGAAAAGATCCGCCAGACGGATCGGACCATGAGTCACGGGACCGCTGTTGACGACACCACCCCAGTCATCCAGAATGGCCTTGCCCTGGCTCTTCGCTTGTCCGACGCCCGATGGATGCGGTTCGCGGGCCGATTCAAATCCGCCAATGCGCTCGTACATGTACCAGCAGAACGAGCCAATGACACCGACATAGTCGTCGTACCACATGTTGCCGTCGGTCACGATGTCGAGACCCGCATCTTCCTGATCGCGCACCACGGCTGCCACGGCGTCCTGGTACGTTTCTTCATATGCGGCTTCTTTGAACGCGACCTGAATGTCGCGGCCCAATAGCTGTTGTTTGTACCAGGATGGACGCGGATAGGATCCAACCATGGTGGTTGGCAGAACTTTATTGACGATCTTGATGGCCATGATTGGCTGCTCCTTAGGATGACTTGAATGCTTTTGAGTGGTTGCTGACAGAGCGGCTCCCGCTCCGCAAGACTGGCAATGCTATCCCACGCTTTACAAAGACGTCAAGCGAAGGATCTGCCCTCCCCGCCTCTTGACCAATGCTGTGGCTCCACTCATAATCATTCGCCGAACTGCGAGATTGTTCCATTCGTTCGAATACCAGAGAGAGGAAATCCAATGCGGTTTACCATGCGAGGAATCATAGGAATTGCACCCGTACTGGTGCTCCTGACCGGTTGCACGCCGGCAGCAGAACAAAAACGCATCGTCGACGCTGAAAAGCCCGCCCAATCGCCAGTCGAGCGAGGTAAGTACCTGGTCACCGTCGGCGGATGCCACGACTGTCACACCCCGAAAACATTCGCCAACGGCGCTCCTGAATTCGATATGACCCGGCAA
>Ga0184628_10000008_pt1 | contig 97561 bp, 70 predicted proteins | sample PLM4_5_b1_FD_133149 | JGI IMG/M metagenome (GOLD analysis project Ga0184628, IMG submission 133149) | Groundwater sediment microbial communities from an aquifer in East River, Colorado, USA - PLM4_5_b1 | ecosystem: Environmental > Terrestrial > Soil > Riparian zone | place: USA: East River...
CCCGGATTGCGCGGGTCCGGCCGCGTGCTGACGGACGCCACACACACGACGTCATTTCCCTGCGTCGTCACGGCGACGATCTTGGTGCTCCAAGCCTTCGGATCGGCTGGAATCGGACGACCGGCGCCGGCGGCGCCAAAAGCCCTCACCACGGTGTCGCGTCCCGAAGCGAACCCCGGGTTGTGCTGGATGTAGCGTTCGGTCAGCCATTTATCGGCTTCGTTCCAATGGCCGTAGGCGAGCAGGTCAATGACGATATGCATCGCGGCCTGCTTGTTCTTGTGGAGAACCGGATCTTTATCGGTAAACAGCGACGTGGGATCGGCGACCCCCACAACGGGAGCGGCCTGGCCGAACAAATTGACGCACGTCAACGCGAAGAGCAGCACGACAGCAAGAATGTTTTTCATGGACGCTAAACTTAGACAACCCAAGTCACGGTGTCAAGTGGGATGGATCATCGGGGTACTTTGAAATATAGCCTTTCACGACTCCCCTCCTGGAACAGGAGGGGACGGCGAGCGTAGCGAGCCGGGGAGGTAGACAAGTTCAAGCAGAGAATCCGTTTGGGACTTGACCTACCACCCCGGCCTTCGGCCACCCCTCCTGTGCCAGGAGGGGAATCTGCTTGCACATTTTCAAATTGACCCGCGACCCAGGATTCAAACTGTGGCCAGGCCCCACTTAGGACGCAGCCGCCTTTTGTCAAAAGCAATTGCGGACTGCCTTGCGAAGCTGAAGATTCTCCAAGTGTTGAAACCACATATTTCATGGATTCGACTGAGTATTGGGAACACCTGGAACGACGAGGATCCAAGAGGAGAGAAATGCGAATGGGCGCGCACGGGCTCGAACCGTGGACCTCTACCGTGTCAAGGTAGCGCTCATACCAACTGAGCTACGCGCCCGCAGAAGCAGTCTAGAACTATAAGGTGGTGTGGGAGTGGGTGTCAATCGATGGTGCGGCGCCAGCTACGCCTTATCGACTTCCAGAGAATTCCAGTTCGGGCCCTGCTTGATATCCACCGTTAGCGGGACGGAAAGCTGGACCACATTCTGCATCCGATCGCGAATCATGTCGCGGACCGAGAGCTCGTCTTCCGGAATCTCGAATATCAACTCGTCGTGTACCTGCAGGACCATTCGCGTGCGCAACTTGGTGCGGCGCAGTTCATCGGCAATGTGGATCATTGCCAGTTTGATGATATCGGCTGCCGTGCCTTGAATCGGCGAGTTGATTGCCGTGCGCTCCGCCATGCTGCGCCGCATGCCGTTCTTCGAATTGATCTCGGGATGCTGCCGCAGGCGTCCAAACAACGTGCGCGTCATGCCGGTATCGCGCGCCGTGCTCAGGCAGCTTTCGATATAGCGCTGGACTCCCTGATACCGTTCGAAGTAGCGGGCAATGAAGCTGGCCGCTTCGTCGGTGCTGATTCCCAGTTGCTGGGCCAGCCCGTACGGAGTCTGTCCATAGACGATGCCGAAATTGACGGCTTTCGCGCTGTTGCGCTGCGCGGGTGTGATCTCGTTCATCGGAATCCCCAGCACGTCTGCAGCAGTTCGGCGGTGAACATCTTCACCGCTGTGGAATGCCTCGGCGAGACGCGCATCACCGGACAAATGCGCGACGATGCGCAGTTCCACCTGGGAATAGTCGGCCGCAACAAACCTCCAACCGGGTTCCGCAACAAACGCGCCGCGGATTTTGCGTCCCACTTCCGAACGCACCGGTATGTTCTGCAGGTTGGGATTGATGCTGGAGAGCCGCCCGGTCGCGGCACCGGTTTGATTGAAAGTCGTATGCAGCCGACCGGTCTTTGTATCGACAAGTTGGGGGATCACGTCGACGTATGTCGATTTGAATTTCGAGAATTGCCGGAACTCCAGCACAAGCCGCGGAATTTCATAATCCTTGGCGAGTTCTTCCAGTACTTCGACTGCGGTGGAGTACTGGCCCGACTTCTTGAGCTTCTTCGAGTGCGGCAGATTCAGTTTTTCAAAAAGTATCTCGCCCAGCTGCCTGGGCGAATTGATATTGAACTCGCATCCTGCAGCGGCGTAGATGCCGGTGGTGAGTTCTTCCATCTGTGCGCCCATTTCGACCGACATCTTCTGAAGAACTTCACAATCGATACGGATGCCTTCGCGCTCCATATCCACAAGGACCGCCGCCAGAGGTAAATCAATTTCGTGATACGCCTGCCCGACTTCGGCTTCAACCTGAGGGCTGAATTGATCGAAGAGTTTCTCCGTCGATACGGCAGGTTCCGCAGCAGTATCACCGATAAGTTCGAAGGCGACGTCCGCCAGGTCGTACTTTCCACGATTCGGCATCAGAAGAAACGCCATCAACATCGGGTCGTCGAATGGGGGAGCCATGGCGAGGCCGCGCTGGCGAAGCTGATGTATGGCGTTCTTCAAATCCCATGTGATCTTGCGGACCTTTGGATTGACCATCAGTTCGCCGATACGCGCATCCAGAGGCAGACTTGTCACGCTGCCGCTCCCCGTCCAGAGGAAAATGCGATCGTCCTTCAGATTAAAAAATACACGTTCTGCGATAGCTGGCAGGGAATCGCTCTCGGTAACCAGCACTCCGGGTTCGGTCGTTTCGGGCAGATAGTCCTTCACCATTGCCGCGAATTCCAACTCCTTCAACAGCGGAAGGAGGGCCGCGCGATTCGGCGGCTTCACGCTGAGATCGGCCCAGTCCACGGAGATCGGCACGGTCGAGTCGATGGTGACCAGTTGCTTGCTCATCAGAATCTGTTCGCGGTTATCCATCAGGGATGCGCGCTGTTTGGCACTTTGAACTTCGGCGGCACGTTCCAGAGTCGCTTCGATGGAACCGAACCGCTGGATCAGATCTTTTGCCGTTTTCTCGCCGATGCCCGGGGCTCCGGGTACGTTGTCCGACGAGTCGCCCCACAGCCCGAGAAGGTCCGGAATCTGTTCGGGTGAGACGCCGAATAATTCCTGAACTTTCGCGCGATCAACAATCATGTCGTCTTTGGAAGTATTCAGGACGAGGATGGTGTCGATAATCTGATACAGATCCTTGTCGAGCGTGACCACCACTGGAAAGAAACCCATGGCAACGGCCTGTTTCGAAATAGTCGCGATGATGTCGTCCGCCTCATATCCAGGCAGTTCCAGAATCGGAATCCGCATGGCATCACAAAACCGTTTGATATAGGGAATCTGCTGGGCAAGGTCGTCCGGCATCTTCTTGCGCGTTGCCTTGTATGCCGCGTATTGACCGTGCCGCACGGTCGGCGCCGGGCCATCCAGAGCGATGGCAATATACTCCGGCGGATACTTTTGAAGGACGCGCTTGAGCATCAGCGCAAATCCGTAAACGGCGTTCGTCGGCAAGCCCTGGCTGTTGGAGAGATCGCGAATGGCGAAGTGCGCGCGATACGCCTGGGACATGCCGTCAAAAATAAGAAAAAGAGGATGCTTAATTTGTTCCATCTGCTGTTCTATCCAAACAATGGTTGTGGTCAAATGTACACGTTCTGCCGCCCGGCGTGACTCATAACTTCTTTACTCTGCATCCAAACGCAATAGGCCGTTGAATTGCTAATTCGAGGACGCATGAAAGAACAGACCATTGCGTCTCCCGTGGAATTCAGTGGAATCGGCCTGCATACGGGAGAAGCTGCGACCATGCGTATTCTTCCCGCGCCTGCAGGAAAGGGAATCGTCTTCCGCCGCGTCGATCTCGATAATTTCGAGCTTCGTGCGGACGTTGGTTCGGTGGAGCGCGTTGCATACGCCACTACGCTGATGAATCGTGGCGTCTGGATTTCCACCGTCGAGCACCTGCTTTCTGCGCTGTACGGCATGGAAATCGACAATGCCTTTATCGAGCTCGACAATTTTGAAGTTCCCATTCTGGACGGAAGCGGCCTTCTTTATATTGAAGCCATACAGCGTGCCGGAATCGTCAGGCTGGAAGCCGAACGCAGTGTGATGCGAATCACAAAATCCTTTGCGCTCGAGGAAAACGGAAAGACTCTCGCTATACACCCGTCCGAGAATTTCAGCATCGAATATGAAATCGGTTTTCCGCATCCGTTGATTGGCCATCAAAAGCTCGAGGTGGAGATCACACCGGAGAATTACGCGAGTCTTGTGGCGCCCGCCAGGACGTTTGGCTTCTACGAAGAAGTGGAACAGTTGCAGGCAAGCGGGCTGGTACGCGGCGGCTCTTTGGAAAACGCCATCGTTCTTACCGAGAAGGGCATGCTCAACGAAACGTCTCTTCGATTTCCAGATGAATTTGTGCGGCATAAGATTCTCGATCTTCTTGGGGATTTTGCACTGATTGGTCAGTCGGTTCATGGGCGAATCGTTGCAAATCGTGCCGGGCACGCGTTGCATACTCGGTTTGTCGCAGAACTTCTGGCCAGTGCCGATCATTGGACAATTGTGACGAATGAAGGAGCCAGCGTTAGGGCGAACTGATTCTTTCACCTCACCCCTCACCCGGCCCTTCGGGCCACCCTCTCCCTTCGGGAGAGGGAACTCTTGCCACGGTCAAAACTTCAACGCGTTTAGCGCCATGCCGCTTCAATGTCTTCGCGATTTCATGAAGAGTGGATCCCGTCGTATACACATCGTCGATAACGAGGACACATTCCGGCACGCGGCCCCGGACTTCAAATGCCCCAGCAAGGTTCAGCGCCCGTTGCGATCGGCTGAGGCCCGTCTGGCTGGGCGTATTCTTCCGGCGGCGTAGAGTTGAAGTGTCGACCGTCCTGTTCCGCTTTGTCAGCGCTTCCGCGATCAAACCTGCCTGATTGAATCCTCGCTGTCGTTCGCGTCTGCGATGGAGTGGCACTGGTAACACGACATGAGCCTGGAACCCTTCACGCTCCAGGCATTCGCAGAGCAGATTGCCCAACGGACGTGCCAAAGATACTCGATCGGAATATTTGAGATGGTGAATGACTTCCCGGAGTGGATCGTTGAAGACAAGTACCGACCGTGCGAAATCAAAGGCGTGTTCCTGGAGCCGGCAGGCGCCGCACAACCCTTCAATGAAGGGTGCTGGCATCCCGCATTGAGAACAGAACGGGGGCTCGATCGGTTGCATCCTGTTCCAGCACTGCGGACACACGGGGCCCCAACGGCGCTCACGGACCAGGGAGTTGCAGAGAATACACGTCAGCGGAAAAAGAAGATTCAGGATTGCGTCGACCATCTGCAGCAGACTCCTGCGACGCAAAGGGCAAACCTACTGTATCACTCTTATTTTGAATAGGGATGGTTGTTCAGAATCGCGAGCGCACGATAGAGCTGTTCGAGCACGAGGACGCGGGTCATGTCATGCGTGAACGTCAAGGGCGACAGCGACCACTTCCGATCGGCGCGACGCCGGACGGATTCTGCCGTTCCTCCAAACCCTCCAATGACGAATGTCAGCCGACGTTGTTCTTCGTTCATATGTCTGCGCAGAAACTCGGCCAGTTCGCTGGAACTCCACATCGGTCCATTGGCATCGAGCAGGACCACTCGATCGGAAACATCGAGCGTGGCGAGGATTCGTGTCGCTTCGTCCTGAAGTCGCCGTTCACCGTCTCCAGTCTTCACGTCTTTCAGTTCGGTAATTTCGATGGGAAGAGAGTGCCCAATGCGGGCGGCAAAATCCTTTGCAAGAGAGGCCAGATGAGGGTCGCGGGTTTTACCCAACCAGACAAGTCGAAGTTTCATCGCGATTACAGCAGCCCATACTTCTTCCGCTTCTCCAGCAGAGTTTTCCGGCTGATGCCCAGTATTGTGGCCGCTTTGATTTTCCTGCCATGTGTGAACTTCAGTACTTCAGCGATGTAACTGCGTTCGAGGTCTTCCAGGGAGTGCATCTTGCTTCCAGCAGATGTTCGACGCGTGAGCCATGCGGTTGGCAGGCAATCCGGCGTGATTGTTCCGGAAGTTCCCAGAAGCATCGCCCGTTCCAATCCATTTCGAAGCTCACGAATATTGCCGGGGAAGTCGTAATTCATCAGAACAGCTTCGCTGCTGCGGTCCAGGTTCACTGAGGTGCTGTATTTACGTCCGAGTTGAGCCAGAATCGCACCGGCAATCAGCGGGATCTCGGTTGCGCGTTCCCTCAGCGGGGGGACAGTGACGGTAATGAGGTTCAATCTGAAGAAAAGATCCTGGCGAAACGTTTTGCATTCCACGGCTTTTGCAAGTGGCGCACTCGACAGTGCGATGATGCGGCAATCGAGAGCAATCGCGGATCCGCCTCCAAGTCTGAAGTACTCCTTGGCTTCGACCACATGAAGCAGCTTTGCCTGAATCCGAAGATCCACGTTGGCAATTTCATCGAGCACCACGCTTCCACCCTGCGCCAGATCCATTTTCCCAAGCTTGGATGTCAACGCTCCCGTAAACGCGCCGCGCTCATAGCCGAAAAGTTCGGATTCGACGAGTTCGTCCGGGAGGGAGCCCAGATCGATCTTGATAAAAGGGGCATGACTGCGCGTGCTGTTGCGGTGGAGCCAGTGTGCGAGAGCGTCTTTTCCGGTGCCGCTTTCGCCTTCAATAAGAACCGTGGCGTCGCTGTCGAATACCCGCTCCAGCGTCCGATACACGGACAACATGGGTGAGGTTGAGGAAAAAAGAAGCGGATAAGAATTACGTGCGCTGTCCAATGAGTTCGTTCACGTCGCGGCGCCTTCCGGCTCTCCATAGCCTCTCGAGGTCATAGAACTCCCGAGTTCGGGCGGTGAAAATGTGAATCACGAAATCGAAGTAATCCATCAGGATCCATTCGCCTTCCGTGCGGCCTTCAATGTGGAGGGACCGAATTCCCCTCTGACGGAGATGCTCCTCTATGCCGTCTGCAATCGTTTGATTATGACGGCTCGATGTACCGGTACAGATAATGAAGTTATCCGTGAACGAACAAACTTCAGCGACTTCGATAACGACAAGATCCAACGCCTTCTTTTCGAGTGCGGCTTCCAGTGTCCACGTCAATTCTGAGGGTAGTGCAGGGGCCGGTTCGTTTTGGTTATGCGTTATAGAGTTTGTGTCTTTCAATATAGCTCCATACTGGTGCCGGAAGCAGATGGCGGACTTCTGCTCCTTTGCGGCAATCGTTGCGAATTCCTGTAGATGAAACGGGTTGTTGCACGAACGGCAGATAGTACGCGCAGGGCGAGTCCGGCAAAACCGGCCGATCGTCTTCCTTCAGCGTTTGAGATGCTACAACGTCTTCCCGGAATTCAAATCCGGGTCGATGCACAATTGCAAAGTGTGCGAGTTTGAATAGACGTCGATATTCCTTCCACGTTTCAATTTCCTGAAACATGTCCGTGCCCAGTACGAAAATCAACGAAGCGCCCGGATGACTTGCTCTCAGCTGCTCCAGGGTTTCAACGGTATAGCGCTTTGCCAGCGAATCCACTTCAATGGTTGATGCTCGAAATTGCTCGAAGGGGATTGTAGCCAGCGCCACCATTGCGAATCGATGAAATGCCGACGTTGTGCCCTCCGGCTGTTTGTGAGGCGCGCGATATGCGGGAACGAAATGAACTTCATCGGTCTGGAATGTTGTGGCGACAGACTGGGCAGCAGCAAGGTGGCCGTTGTGGATTGGATCAAAGGTTCCGCCAAGTATGCCGATCCTCACGATGGCTCGGTAACCTGGCCGGCAATTTGAGAAGAAAGCTTTTTGTAAATGCTTCGTTTCAACTCTTCGAGACCCTCGCCTGTTACTGAAGAAATTTTTATCATTTCGACATCGTTCTGTCCACACCATTGCTCCAGCTTTCGCAGCTTCTCCGAGTCGACGGCATCCAGTTTGGTCGCCGCGATGATTCGCGGCTTTAGCGGCAGATCGCTGCTGTGTTGGGCCAGTTCGTTCTGTATGGTGTGGAAGTCGTCGACGGGATCGCGGTCGTTGCCCTGCGATACATCGATGAGGTGAAGCAGGAGTCGCGTCCGATCGATATGGCGCAGGAACTGTATTCCCAGGCCATGCCCCAGGTGCGCTCCTTCGATCAGTCCTGGAATATCGGCGACGACGAAGGATTTGTCCGTGTCCAGCGCGACGACTCCGAGATTGGGCTCGAGCGTTGTAAACGGGTAGTCCGCAATTTTGGGTCGTGCGGCCGAGATTCGGGAGATCAGCGTCGACTTTCCAGCGTTTGGAAAACCCACGAGTCCGACGTCCGCCAGGAGTTTTAGTTCGAGACGAAGGACCAGTCGCTCGCCCTGCGCCCCATCCTGGGCCTTCTTCGGTGAGCGATTGGTTGCAGTTTTGAAGTGCGAGTTCCCGAATCCTCCACGTCCACCTTTTGCGATCAGGACCTGTTCTTTCTCTTCGGTGAAGTCGTGTAGCAGTTCGCCAGAGTCGTTGTCATAGACCATGGTTCCTCGAGGGATGCGGATCTCCATGTCCTTACCGTTCTTGCCGTGCCAGTTGCTGCCCATGCCGTGCTGGCCGCGATCGGCTTCAAAGGTGTGATTGAAACGAAATTTTAGAAGTGTGTTCTCGTTGGAGTCCGTGACCAGATAGATGTCTCCACCCTTGCCGCCATCGCCGCCGCTGGGTCCACCTTTCGGGACGAACTTCTCCCTTCGGAAAGCAATGCAGCCATGCCCGCCGTTTCCGGCGCGAACAGTAATTCTGGCTTCGTCTATGAACATGAGAGGAGAAATGGGAACAGGGTCGAATCCGTTCCTGGAGGACCGGATTCGACGCCGGGATTCAGCGATTACAGGCTGGAAGCTTCGACAGGCTGGATGCTGATGAAGCGGCCGGTGTGGCCCTTATCTTCGAAGGTGACGATGCCGGTGACTTTTGCAAACAGAGTATCGTCTCTGCCGATGCCCACATTCACGCCGGGCTTGAACTTCGTTCCGCGCTGGCGGACGAGAATGGATCCACCGGTGACCAGCTGACCACCGAAGCGCTTCACGCCCAGCCGCTGGGAATGACTGTCGCGGCCGTTTCGTGAACTTCCTACGCCTTTTTTATGAGCCATATTGAACTCCCTGAACTGTCTTAAACGGAAATCTTTTCGATGCGGACTGCGGTGAAATCCTGACGATGGCCGCGTTTGCGCCGATACTGCTTCTTCCGTTTCTTCTTGAACACCAGAACTTTGTCGGATCGATCGCTTTGGATGATTGTGGCTTCGACGGAGGCATTCGGCACCGGAGCTCCGGTTTGAACCTTGCCGCCATCTTCCACCATAAGAACATCGCCAAGCTGAATCTTCGATCCGGCCTCGCCTTCGAGTTTTTCCAGGCGAAGCGTCTGTCCTGGTGTGACCCGGTATTGTTTGCCGCCCGAACGTATCACGGCGTACATGGATATATCCCCTTCCGTATAGACAAACGCCTATTGTAGGGGGCCGGTGCGCTGCGCGTCAACGAAGGATTTGTTTTGGGGTGTTACTGGCGAGGCAGAACGATGGTTCGTTCGGTTACGTCCCGGCGGCATCGTGGACATCGTGCGGGCCTGCACAGAATGTATTCGGTCGACTTGGGATCGAACCCGGTCAGTTCATCGAGAATGCAGTCGAAGGTTATTTCCGGACAATCGCAGCATTGATCACAGCCACTGATCATGCTCTGAGCCGCGGCTCGCAGATTCTCATCGACGAGCCGGACGGTCATTTCTTCAAGTGGCGGATCGTAGTAATCCTCGTCGGTCGGATTTTGAAAGGTATCCATATTGTTGCGGAAAGCAACCAGAGTGGCTTCTTCCACGATACTGAAACATGCAGGACATTTCACAGGTTCGGATGGAGCAGATTCTGTTGAACTCGCATCGGGAGTCGCTTCTTCCAGCAGTTTTCGGAATGGCGTCACTGCGAATCGATCACATTTTTCGCAGGAAATCAGCCGATCCTGCGCTTTTAATGTATTTTTTGTACCCAAGCGGCATCCTTCCTAATGAGTTGCGGCATTTTCCGTTCTGACGCGCTGCAAGTCAAAGCAAATATACGGACCGAAATAAATATGCTGACAGAAATTTATTTCTTGCGTGAAAGGCGACACTGTTTCATGATGTCGGTTCCGTTTACGTTGTTTACGTGGCGGAGCAACTCTGCATTATCTGGGACAGGAGGTCCTTCAGCATATGGGCAGTAGAGGAAAAGCCCTTTCCGAAAATCAAGTCCGCAGGATCGTTTCACTCCTTGCTTCAACCGAATTAACGGTTCCCGAAATCGCCGAAAGAATGGGATGCAGTCGGAGCACTGTTGTATCCGTGAACCGGTTTCATGGCATTCGCGATTACCAGGGTCACAGAAGCGTTTGGATCTGCACTTCGTCTGCTCCGCCGGTTTTGCCGGCTTCAGTTCAGGCGTCCTTGCAGCCGTCAGTGCACTTAAAAGGCTCTGACGTACACGAGTCCGGCCGGTAGTTTCCGCTTACCAGCGGCTTCCGGTGACACCCCAGGACAGTGTAAACAAAACAGGAATTTCTGTATTGACAGATGTTCTTGCTTATAGACAATACAACTGTCCATCAAAAGTAATTCACAGCGCTGTTGCACCGATAAACAGAGGCTGAAAAGGTTTTCCACCTGTTTACATCTTAAAAACAAAGTGGGACTTTCGTGGCGGTAGCCTAGCCAAATGTGGCCGTCCGTCTTACAAAACGCAACATTTGCCAACGACTTCATACTGAGTTCAAAAGTACCCGCACAGAGTATATCCTCGAATTGCTGCATTTGAGCATCTGCGCAAGGACATCCTCTTATCATGGAGATACCCGGAGTCCTGAAGCAGCGCAGATTCCTTGAAAGCCAAACCTCTCCGTAGCACGAACGGAAGAGGCGAGGTCGCAGCTAAACCCCGAAATGAGACGGAAACATGGAGTGATTTTCCGTCACAACGTGCCGAATCCAAGACGCACCAGGAGTCCGATACATGCTTAAGACACGAACTCGCCTCGTGAGTTTCCGATTATCCGAAGAAGAGTACCAACGTTTGAAATACGTTTGCTCGCAGAAAGGCGCGCGCAGTATTTCAGATGGAGCCCGGGCGCTGCTCTGTCAGATCCGTGGTTTCTCCGACGAACTTTCTTCGGATGGAGGCGCGGGTCTCCGATCAGGACACCTGATTGACAGCCTCGAACGATTGAATACCGGCATCAACCGGCTGACAGACCTGGTTGAAAAGCTCAAGGATCAGCCGGGCCCCTCCGTTTCGAGCAGCTATTCCCGTCTACTCGACGAAGTCTCAGAGACAAATCTGAAATAGCCATGAGAGTAATCTACTGCCATCGGCTTGCTACTCTTCTCGCCTTCGTGTTGTTGTTGGCGACGACTCCTTTGCTGGCGCAATCTGAAGCTTCCAGCGGCGCAACGCTGATACAGCCTAACGACAAGCTCACCATCGACGTCTATAAGAATCCGGATCTGTCCAGACAAGTGACTGTGCAACCGGATGGCTTGATTTCCATATCTCTCGTTCAGAGCATTCAGGCGGCAGGTCTCACCCCGGCTCAACTGAAAGTCGAACTGGAGAAAAGACTCAAGGAGTATCTTGAAGTTCCCACGGTCACCGTCATTATTGATGCGATTCAAAGCTACCGCGTTTATGTCACCGGAAAAGTTCAAAAAGCCGGGGTCATCGTGTCTGAGCGACCTTTGACAGTTCTTCAGGCAATTGCCCTGGCGGGTGGATTTCAGGACTTCGCCAGGAAGGACCAGATCACGATTGTTCGCACCATTTCTCCGCAGCTTGGGCGAGGACAGCAGGACATTAAATATCCTTTTGATCATGACAAGGTCATCGACGGAACCAAACAGGCTCAAAACATCTTTTTGATCAGTGGGGACGTCGTTAATGTTCCCTAAATTTGAAAGAATCCGTCACGCTTTTGGTTTTCGACGCACTATTCATATGATCGCTGCAGTTGCATCCATTGCGGGGTACTCAACGACATTATTTGGCGGTCAGAATAGATACACGGTTGGAGTTACTGCAGACGCAACAGGCGGCGCCAAATCGCCCGATTTTACAGGGAACACTACCCAGAATTTCCAGGACTACGCGGCCTTCCTGGCAACTTACCCTTCTATTAAATTTACGGCTCGCGGGGAGCACTCTTCTTTGGATTCGTACTACGGATTTGGTTACGAGAAGAGCTACTTCGATCCCAGCTACGAGACCAGATCGCATTCCGCAACTGTGGCGTATTCAAGGAATCTGAGTCCGAAGTGGAAACTCAACCTGTCGGACTCTTTTTCAATGACCTCCGATGTTTCTTCATTCCGGCTGTTGAGCGGAGCGACGCCAGTTGAGGATCAGTTCCAGTTCGCATTCACTCCGGTATTTGCCAGATCCAACCGCAGTAATAACGCAAGCGTGGGGCTGGACCACATATTCAGCAGGTTGTCTTCGCTGACAGTCGGCGGATCGTACTCCACGCTGGACTACCCTGTCGGTTCGTTAACAACCGGAGTTCTATCGGACCAAAAGCGCATTGCCGCCACCGCGACGTATACACACACAGGCCAGCGCTACAGCTGGAGTCTTGGATATTCCGGCGCGCGTTTCAACTTTGCCAGCTTTGAGAACTCATTTAATCATTCAGCGCACGCTGGGTACTCCTATCAGTTTTCTCCGGCACTCTCCCTGCGTATAGATGTCGGGCCGTCGTATCTCGATAGTCTGGACAACGTCAAGAGTCCGGTGGGAGTAAATGCAACCGTTGCCTTGAACCGAATGGTTCAAAAAGGGTCCTTCACATTATCGGTAAGCCAGACGCGAGGCGACACCAGTGGGCTGGGTTCGATATCCACTTTTCGTGAAGCCGGTCTGTATATGAATCGTACGGTTGGCAGAAGCACGACAATCTCTGCAAATGTTTCCGGCTTCGATACCGAAGGACTTCAGGCCAATTCTGTGTCCGCTCGCGGTGGTTCGGCAGGAGGCAGCATCGGATTTGTGGTGGGTCGGGATTGGTCGTTGAACTGGGGTGGCCAGTATCAACACTACGCGGGATACAACACCTCTGGATACGATCAGAAGCGGTTATTCATGTCACTGAAATACAGCAAGCCCGAGCTCTGGAGATTCTAACGATGAAACATATGAACCTGAATAATCCCCAGGATTTCATGGCTTTGATGGTCCGCCGAAAATGGTGGATTGTGATTCCGTTTCTGGCACTTTCCTGTGCAGCCGTCATGGTGACATACATCCTCCCGAGAATGTATGTGTCGAAATCGCTCGTTCTGGTTCAGCCGCGGGACGTTCCCGATGAAATTGTCAAAGATGCCCTTGCGGGTTCCACAGAACAGAGACTGGCAGCAATCAAGGAGGCCGTTCTCAGCAGAACAAGTTTGATTGAGATTCTGCGTGAATTTGATGCGCGCTTGCCTGAACTGCAACAGATGAACATCGATCAGAAAGTCGAGACTTTGCGCAGCCAGATTGACATCGACCTGAATCAGAGCATTGCCAGTGCGCGAGGCGCAGCCACTTTTTTCCGAATTTCTTACCGTAGTCGAAATGCGGAAACCGCGCAGAAAATTGCAACGAAGGTGACCGATGTTTTTATCGAAAAGGACAATCAGGCACGCGAAACCAAGGTCGACAGCGTGACCAGTTTTGTATCGGATGAGCTCCAGCAAATAAAGCAGGAACTGGATGCGTCAAACACGAAACTGAAGAATCTCAGGACGCTTCGTCGTGATTCACTGCCGGACCAGACTCCTGCCAACCTTTCCAATCTCGACCGACTGGAGCAGCGAAGGACAGCAGACTCTACCCAATTAGGCATAGCTCAGACCCGGCTTACGAATCTCGAACAATTTATCAACGCAACCCCTAAGGAACTCCAGGTTTCGAAACCCGTACCAGTAATTGTCACTCCACCAGAAGAAAAGAATCCTCTTGTGGAAGACTATTTGGCGACTCAGGCGCACCTGAAGGGCCTGAAAGCAAGGGGATTCACGGAGAAACATCCCGACGTTCAAGTCGACAATAACACTCTGGAAAGTCTGAGGACGCAGATTCCACCAGATGTCCTGAAAGCAGCGTTGGAACCCAAAGTGGTAAAGACGAGCCCGGCACCACAAGCCGTGGAGATGGTTCCCAATCAGGCGTATCTCAACTTGATGGCAGACAAGGCAATCGTCGAAAAGAGCATTGAAGAGTATAGAAAAAGTATCGAGAAAGCGGAAAAGGAAATCGATACCTATGTCACGCGAGTGCAAAATGCTCCAGAGAGTGCGCAGCAACTCCAGGATGTTATCCGGGAGAACGATGAGCTCAACAAGCGATACCAGGAAATGAGCGATAGCCTGAACAAGGCCAAGACTTCCCAGAATCTGGAGACCCGGCAGCAAAGTTCGCCGCTTCGAATTGCCGATCCTGCCAATTACCCTCTTTCGCCGACAAAACCCGTAAAGCCTGCGATCGCCGGAGTGGGTATTCTGCTCAGCCTCCTGGCTGGAATTGCGCTGGCCGTCATTGTCGATGTTGCGAATCAGAAGATGTGGACGCTATCCGATGTCGAGTCGCTCCTTGGTACCACCGTACTTGTGGAGATTCCCGAAATTGTTACTGCATCCGATCTAAGTGACGGCCGCAGGCGAAGAGTAATTCAGCTCGCATCTTTCACGATATTGTCGGCGGTCTACGGTGTTTGTCTTTACTTCGTCTACCTGCACCAGGGTTTTGTTCTGAGACAGCTGGAACCGGTAATCAAGAGGTTGTACTAAATGGCGCTTCCGAACCCTTTGCTGGAAGAAATTCGCAGACTCCAGGAGAACAGGGAAAGTGGTGTGCTTGTTCTCGCGAAGCTCGATCAGCGAGTGAGTGTTTCCTATCGCGAGGGAATTATACAGGCCGCATTTTCAAATCTGGATACTCATCGTATTGGCGCCTATCTCATTCGGGAAGGATTTCTATCCGAGTCGGACGTTCCCCGCGTGCTTGCCGATGCACGGCGCGAAAAAATCCTGTTTGGCGAAATGGCGGTGCGATGGAACCTTCTGGATACTCCCGAACTCGCGGAGACCGTCCGGCGCCAGGCCGTCGAGCTCTTGAAACATGCGTTCAAGAATGGCTTTGTTCGCGAATCTTTTACCAGAGGCCTGCGGTCCTTCTACGTTTCCGCAAATATCAATGTTGCGTTCATTTTGCTCGAACTATCTCGGAGCAATACGACGCCGTTTGATGCCAGCTCGCAGACAGTCATTTCGCTGAAGAACGGAGAGGATCTGTCCGGGGTTCCGTGGTACCCGAAAGAACTGTGCGTCCTGGGCGAGCTGAGCAGGACAACTTCGGTAGCGGGTCTGATCGAATCCACCGGAATCGAGGAGCCGGCCCTGCGGCGGATTCTGGGCGTGCTGGATCGCCTGGGAATTCTCGAGAAGTTGATCGACACACAAGACACTGCAATTCCTGTTCCGACAGACGCTCCAGGGAAGATTGCGCTCTTCAAACAGACCGCCTTTCCTTTTGATCGCCTGGTTCCAGTTGTGACAAATGCAGTGATTGGAGAAAAGCTGGAGGTCGTTCGGAATCCATCGTCGTTTATCACCGAGCAATTCAAGACTCTGAAGGTGCGTATTCGCGAAGACTGCGAGACCCCGCCCAGAGTCATCACCATATCCAGTCCGGACCAGAAGGACGGGAAATCCCTGATCAGCGCCAATCTTGCACTCTCCCTTTCGATGGAGCCCGGAAGACGAACCCTGATTGTGGACTGCGACCTCCGAAATCCTACGCTCAACAAGCATCTGGGAGTTGCCGGCGAGCCCGGACTTATCCAGTACCTTTCAAATGGTCATATGTCGCCGCACTGCTACATGCGCCGGTTCGGCAATCTCTTTTTCATGACAGCTGGAGGGATTTCTGAAAATCCCATCGAATTATTGTCGCTGCGAAAGATGAAGGAACTGATCGAGACCCTGAAACAGGACTTCGACACGGTTGTACTCGACGCGCCTCCATTTTCTCCGATCGCGGACGCGAGGATCATTTCAGGTCTGAGCGACGGTCTGATTATGGTGATCCGTCGAGGCAAGACTTCTCACGGCAGCATTGAGAACGCTTTCAAAATACTGGATCAGAGCAAACTGATCGGCGTCGTGTTCAACGACGTCAAGCCCATGCTGTTTAATACGTACTTTAATCGTGGCTACTACCACTACGGGGTAGACAGCCGGTACTTATACTCCGGCAATCGAAAAACCGGAACCAGCCCCAAGAACTATCTGGAGTCCTGAGCTTCCGTCTCAGAATCTTTACCTTTGATTCACACGAGCTTCAACCTGAGTTGGTATAAATCCAAGGGACTTTCTCTAATCCTGAACACTGAGCCACTACACACATGAAGATTCTTAAAGTTCGCCCTCCATCTCGTCACAAACTTGACGGCATCGCTGACGAAATACTTTTCAATCGATTGCTCTCCATGGAACGAAAGCGATCCGAGCGTACTGGCGCGCCGTTTCTGCTCGTGCTTATTAACTTCGAGCGTCTGTCGCGGGCCCGCGTGAAGCGTTCCATCGAAGATATTGGAGTTGCACTGGCTGCATCGATCCGAGACACGGACGTTACGGGATGGCATCGGAATCGCTCCACCATTGGAGTAATTTTTACTTCATTGAAGGGCACGAGCCGGGCTGCGACTCGCACGGCCGTATCCGGAAAAATCCAAAGGCTTCTGGGGGAAAACCTTCAGGCATCGGAGATCGGAAACGTGGAGATTTCTTTTCATTTCTTTCCTGAAAGTGACGAACCGGGTGGGGACTGCATTGAGTCTGGAAAAGTTCTCTATGCGGAACACGAAGATGAGAATTTTTCAAACAAGGCTTTTTCTGCAGTGAAACGCACCATTGATTTTGCCGGTAGTCTGTCTGCACTGCTCGTCTTGTCGCCAGTCTTTGTGTTTATTGCAGTGCTGATAAAGCTGACATCGGATGGACCTATATTTTACAGGCAACGGCGTCTCGGAAAATCCGGAGTCGAGTTTACTTTCCTGAAGTTTCGTTCCATGTATGTGGCAAACGATTCAAAAATCCACAAGGAATTCACTCAGAATCTCATTCGTGGAAACGGGGGTAATCCGAACGGAGTCTATAAGATACAGAAGGATCCTCGAATCACTCGCTTCGGCCGCATCCTGCGAGCGAGCAGTCTGGATGAACTGCCTCAGTTTATTAACGTACTGAGCGGAACGATGTCACTGGTCGGACCGCGACCTCCCATTCCCTATGAGTTTGAGTGCTATCAACTCTGGCATCGACGCAGGATCCTTGAGGCCAAGCCAGGAATTACGGGTTTGTGGCAGATCCACGGCCGCAGCCGCACCACATTCGACGATATGGTCCGAATGGATCTTCAATACATACGAGAACGTTCTCTTTGGATCGATCTCAAAATTCTTTTTAAGACCCCGTTCGCCATCATCGGCGGCCACGGGGCTTACTGAAAACCGGCATTGCAAGGAGCTGCAGTGAACTTCACAAACGACAGGGCTTCAAGATGTTAACTCTCAAAACGCATAACCCATGGATGGTGAACCTTGAATTCTAACGGCAAACGTCAAGCAGTAAATATCGGAGTGATTGGATACGGATATTGGGGCCCCAATATCGTTCGTAACTTTCACGGCGCGTCCAACGCAGCAGTAGTTTCGGTCTGCGATCTCAATCCCAAGTCATTGGAACGAGTTCGAAAAAGCTACCCATCGGTTGCCGTAACGACAGATCCTAACGATATTCTCAACAATCCGGCGATCGATGCAGTTGCCATCGTAACTCCGGTGTCCCACCATTTTCCGCTCGCCAAGAAGGCTCTGGAAAATGGGAAGCACGTATTTGTCGAAAAGCCTTTTACGCAAAATTCCTGCGAAGCCAGGGAACTGATTGATCTCGCCGCTCGGAAGAAACTTCTGATTATGGTGGACCATACGTTTCTTTTCAGCGGCGCGGTTCGCAAGATTCGTGAATTGATTGAAAGCGATGTCCTCGGAACCCTCTACTACTACGATTCGACACGTGTAAACCTCGGTCTTTTCCAACACGATGCCAATGTGGTTTGGGATCTTGCTCCCCATGATCTGTCGATCATGGACTATTTAATTGGAGGCGAGCCTGAGGCGGTAGTCGCTACCGGCGAAAAGCATGTGAACGGCGTTGAGAATATTGCTTTCATCACAGTCTATTTTGCCAACAAGGTGATCGCGCATTTGAACGTCAACTGGCTGTCGCCGGTTAAGGTCAGAAGCACTTTGATTGGTGCGGAGAAGAAGATGCTCGTTTGGAATGACCTTGAAGCTGACGAGAAGATCAAGATCTACGACAAGGGCGTGGAGCGATCTAACGGCAATGGTGATCACGACTTGAGGGTCAGCTACAGGGCAGGAGATCTTTGGGTACCACGCCTGGAACAGATTGAGGCTCTCACGCGGGAGACTCAATACTTTGTCGATTGCATCATAAACAATCACACTCCAATTAATGATGGATTGTCTGGTTTGAGGGTAGTTCAAATGCTCGAAGCGGTGGATCGATCCATGGCCCAACGCGGTGGAATGGTCTATTGCAAGCCCACTTCAACGAAGGGTTTGGTGACGGAAACCACGGTTGCGCTAGGCTGAGGATGACGCCGTCGGCGTCGGGCAAAATTTGGTTGCCCCGAGCCGTAATTCCGATTCGTCCCACTACCCATGACAATTGCGATTTCAGCTCCACGAAGACGGTCGTCCTCGCTTGTGGATTTTTTCCGCTGTGCCGACGTCCCGGATTTCGGGCTAACCAGCCCTGTGCATCCCGAAAGCGGATTTTTTCGCTTCGGGGCGGACGTCGTTTGTTACGGACAAACTTGTGGTGAAATTCGCCCCAGTGTGAACTCCTCCCTCTACGACGCGTCGCTGCATGTGCAGAAAGACAGGCACGGCCTGCTCCTTCCCTTCAATCCAACCCAGGTCGTCGACAACCTCCGCTACGAATCCTATGTTGCATCCGGCAATCGCCTGCTGGAGCAACTCTGGATCAAGAAACTCTATTACAGGCTCCGTCCCGTGCTGCCGGTTGGAATTCGCAAGCACCTTCAGAGCTTCTATCTTCGGGATTGGGAAAAACTGACGTTCCCCAGCTGGCCCGTCGACCGCAGCGTAGATATGCTGCTTGAAAAGCTTCTCGTTCTCGTGATGCAGAAAGAAAAGATCCGCAGGCTTCCCTTTATCTGGTTCTGGCCACACGGGCATTCCGCCTGCGCCATCATGACTCACGATGTTGAAACAGCCGCAGGACGGGATTTTTCCGATTGCACCATGGATATCGACGATTCATTCGGAATCAAAGCATCCTTCCAGATTGTCCCGGAAAAACGCTACGCAGTTCCAGAGTCTTACCTGGAAACAATTCGGAACCGAGGCTTCGAGGTCAATGTCCAGGGTCTCGACCATGAAGGCAACCTTTTTCAAAATCGCAAAGTATTTCTCAAAAGTTCCCAGGCGATCAACAAATATGCCCTCCAATATGAAGCCAGAGGATTCCGATCGCCGATTCTTTACCGCAACAGTCACTGGTTTCAGGACCTCCACTTTTCCTATGACATGTCAGTACCCAATGTCGCTCGGCTGGAAGCCCAACGGGGCGGGTGCTGCACTGTCATGCCGTATTCGCTCCCGGGAAATCCGGGACGTATGACCGAGCTCCCGGTCACGATGACTGAAGACTACAGCCTGTTTCATGTTTTGAACGACTACTCCACGACACTTTGGGAACAGCAAATAAGCATTGTCCAGAAGGGACATGGCCTGATGAATTTCATCATTCATCCGGATTATGTGACGGCTGGCCGCGCTCAGGATACTTTCAGAAAGCTCCTTGAAAAGATGAGTCAGCTTCGGTCGAACGACAATGTTTGGATGCCCCTTCCGCGGGAAGTGGATCAATGGTGGAGAAACAGAAACGAGATGGATCTGGTACAGGTCGGACAGGGCTGGAAGATTGAGGGGGCCGGAAGTGAACGCGCACGTATCGCTTACGCCTGCGTCGAAGGTGATCAGCTGTCCTATGAGCTCGACTCGTCCCGATAGACGCATATGAAATTTGCATCCAGAAATCGGTTGTTCGCTGCATTCACTCTGTTTGTGACTGTTCTCATGTCGAGCACGATGCGGTCGTTGATTGCGTATGCCCTGAATACGGAGCATACCCACGCCTCACAGATTGTTCTGATCCCGTTTATTTCTGCAGCTCTGATCTACTTCAACCGAAAAAATATCTTTCGCGACATCCATTGTTCCGTGACTCCAGCCCTGCTGGTTTTGGTCTTGGGCTTGGGGTTATTTGTATGCGGCAAGATTGTGGGGGGTGGTCTGGAGGAAGGGGATTATCTCTCCCTGATGACCTCATCGGTGGTTGTTCTGTGGCTCGGAGGTTTCCTCCTCTTCTATGGCACTACGGCTTTCAGGACCGCCATCTTCCCGTTATTGTTTCTTTGCTTCTTCATTCCGATTCCCGGACCGATTCTCAGTAGAGCGATCACTGTTCTTCAGCGCGGTTCTGCGGAGCTGTCGTATTTGTTTCTTAAAGTTTCGGGAACCCCGGTGCTTAGAGAAAGCCTATATGTGATGCGACTGCCGGACCTGGTGATCCAGGTTGCACCCGAATGCAGTGGGATTCGTTCGGGCATCAGTTTGTTGATCTGCAGCCTGCTGGCAGGACATCTTTTTCTGCGATCCACGTGGCGAAGGGCTCTGCTTGTGATTGCAGTAATTCCAGTTCTTATTCTTAAGAATGCGCTTCGGATTGGAACTCTTTCCTATCTTGCAGTTCACGTGGATCAACGGATACTGACCAGCGAACTTCATCGGGAAGGCGGAATTCCATTTTTCGTTCTTGCTCTGTTCCTGCTCTATCCCATCCTTGCCTTGCTGATCAAATCGGAAAGCAGGAAAGCGGATACGGCATCGGGAACACCTCTGAAATTATCGCCTGCGGCGGTCTCAAATACCGATAGCGGTCACTTTTAAGGGCGGCTCATGAAGAAAATTCTTGTCCCATCTATTCTTGTCGCAACAGTCCTGGTCGGTGGTGTCTTAGCCTACGCAATCTGGAAGGCTGTCCCTGTCTCGGCTCAGGACTATTTCAAGAGCGGCAAAGACTACTACGACAAACAAAAATATGCTGAAGCCAGCGTTCAGCTCCTGAATGCCGTTCAAAAGGATCCGCAAAATCGGGACGCGCATTATCTACTGGCGCTCAGTTACCTGAGCCAGAGAAACATCAATGCTGCGGCGCAGCAGCTGGTGTCGCTGCTGGAATATTATCCCGATGATGTCGAAGCGAACATTCGCCTGGGAAATTTGTATCTCGCAGGCGGGGGATCCAATTCGGACTACTTCCGGAAGGCGGATGAAATCGCAAAAAAGATCTTGTCGAAAGATCCCCGGAATGTCGCTGCACTGATATTGGCCGGCAATGCTTCGGCGGGATTGCGAGATTATGGCACTTCGGTGGATTTATTTGAGAAGGCGGTAGGACTGGATCCTCGGAACTCGGCAGCCTATATCAGTCTGGGCACTGCGCAAGCGATTCAAAAGAATTTTCCGGCAGCCGAACAGGCGTTTCTCAAGGCGCGGGAGGCAAATCCCAAAGACAAGAACGTCCTTATTGCTTTGGGCAGCTACTATCGAACTATTGGCCAGTTGGACAAAGCAGAGGCCATATTCAAGGATGCCCTGACAGCATATCCTCACGACAAAGATATCTACGTTCAGGTAATGGAGTTCTATAACCAGATTGGCCGGTTCGAAGAAGTGGAAAGAATTCTGCAGAATGCGCAATCTGCAAGTCCGAAGGACCCCACCCCCTCTCTTATTCTTGCCGGTTTCTACGAAGCAAGAAAGAGAACGCCGGATGCGCGGAAGCTGCTGTTCGCCTTGAAGAAAGACTTTCCAGAAAATCTCGATGTTGCGGGAAAACTCGCCGGCAACCTGTTGTCGGATGATCCGGTTCGGGCACGAACGGAAATCGATCAGATTCTGAAGGCAGAACCCTCGAATCCGACAGGCCAGTTGCTGCTCGGACAGTTGCAGTTCAATGCCGGGCAATACGATGCCGTTGAACAGACATTCGGAAAAAACTCCACAGTGAATTCCGCGTTTCCGCAGGCGGAGTTTTTGCTGGGTCAGGTTGCCCTTAAGAATGGGAAGAACGATGAGGCACTGGATCACTTCCAGAAATCCCTGGCTGCGAGTAACTCGTATCTGCCGGCGAGAGCCGCCCTCGCAGAATTGCTGATGAGTAAGGGGAAATTTGCGGACTCTCGAGCCGAAGTGCGAAAAATGCTGGAAGCACAACCCGGCTTCATTCCTGCTCTTCTTCTGGACGCCACACTCGACCTTGCGGAAAAGAAGTATGGCGATGCAGAACCAAAGCTTGCGTTACTGGTGAAAGAGCAGCCAAACAACCCACTGGTCCATCGGCAAATGGCCTTCTACTACGACTCTCGTGGAAAAACTGCCGATGCCGAGAAGAGCTTGCTGCGCGCGCTGGACATTCAGCCGGATTCCGAGAAAGGCCTGCAGGATCTGACGCAGTTTTATATGCGGACGAAGCAGACCGACAAAGCAATTCAGAAATTGAACAGCGTGCCTGATGAAAAGAAGCACGCTTTTCATTACGAATTGCTGGGACTGGTCTATGCCCAGACCGGCAGTTATGCAGATTCTGAGCGTGCATACCGAATGGCGCTCAAGGTAGATCCGTCCAATAGAAATTCCGTCGGCTATCTGGTTTCCCTGTACCTCCAGAATAGTCGCCTCGATGAAGGGTTGAAGGAACTCGACGTTTTGATTCAACAGAATCCTTCAAACGCCGGCGCCTATACCGTAAAGGGGATGATCTACGAGCAGCAGGGAAAGATCGAGGACGCCAAACAGAATTACGTCCAGGCACTGAAGGCCGATCCTAATTTCGAAACCGCCGGAAACAATCTCGCCTTCATTCTTGCCGAGCAGGGGAAGGATCTCAATATCGCCCTGGGCTGGGCCCAGATGGCTCGAAAGAAGCAGCCCGAGAGCCCGGGGATTGCAGACACTTTAGGCTGGGTTTACTACAAGCTTGGCAATTACCTGCTGGCGCGCGACCAGTTGCAGTTCGCCGTCGGCAAACAGCCGGACAATGGCGTCTTCCAGTACCACCTGGCCATGATTTACAAAGGGAACAAGCAATTTCCGGAAGCTCAGACCGCATTGAGGAAAGCGCTCAACAGTCCGAAAGACTTTAAAGAAAAGAGTCTCGCGCAGGCAGCCTTGAAAGAGATTGCCAGCCTGAAGTAAGTCCCGATTTTACCGACCACGCAATGCCAATACCCACAGTCCTGTCATTCGCAGCAGCCTATCTCAGCCTGATCGTGGCTGTTGCCGTGCTATTTCGCGATCGGCATTCTCTGCATCATCGCGTCTTTGCCGCGGGAATGATGCTGTTTGCAGTCGAGGAAATGCTGCGGGGTTTCAGATACGGCGCTCTGCTGCCGGCAGACGTGCTTGCCTGGCAGGAGCGACTGCTCGCGGTATCGGCGCTTGTTCCCGCGGCCTGGCTGGTTTTCAGCTTCAGCTATGCACGCTCAAACTCCCCGGCAAATCAATCCAGATGGAAGTGGGGACTAATCGCCCTTTTCCTGGTACCGGCTTCATTTCTGGTGATATTTCGAAGTGCGCTCTTCACCGGCTCCGCCCGATTAGAAGCGGCAGGATGGGTATTCCCGTTGGGCTGGTCCGGACAGGTTTTGCAGTACTATATCCTGATCGTCTCTCTTCTGATCGTATTCAATATGGAGCGAATTATCCGCTCATCGATCGGCCGCACTCGCTGGCAGATGAAATTCATGGCGCTGGCGATCGGGGGGCTTTTCGCACTTCGGATTTATCTCAGTAGCCAGACGATTCTGTTCTCCAGCATGGACACGAGGTTTGGGACGACCATGGCGCTGGCGCTGCTGGCCGCCAATTTTTTATTCGCGTTTTCCTTTGCGCGGGGTAGTTCGTTGGATGTGGAAGTCTACTTTTCGCGGGCCACCATTCAGAATTCTCTGACAATCATACTGGCTGGCATCTACCTGTTATCCGTCGGCGCGCTCGCGCATCTGACACGTTCCTATCTACCGATTGAGTCGTTCTCAATCGATGCATTCATCGTTTTTATCGGATTCCTCGGACTGGCCGTTCTGCTTCTCTCGAATCATATCCGACGCCAGATCCGTCAATTTGTGACTCGGCATTTCCACCGCCCGATGTATGACTATAGAAGTGTCTGGATGGATCTGACTCAGCGGACAACCTCGTTGATGGATGTCCATGAGCTCAGTGGCGCCATCAGTCGGATGGTGTCCGAGTCTTTGGAAATTCTGTCCGTTAACGTATGGATGGTCGACGAGACAAGGAAGCACCTTTCACTTGTGGGGTCGACATCGTTCTCTCATGGCAAGTCCAGAGAAATTGAAAGAGCAGGGAAAGGTGCCCCGGACTTTATCCGTTATCTGGACCGGCATCGCGATCCGATCGACCTGGAAGAAACCGTGTTCGACTGGCCCATGGAAATCATGCAGGCCGGCGCCGATTTCTTTGGCGAATACCGGATGCGTTATGCCGTCGGTCTTTATGCCGGAGGCGAACTGGTCGGCGTCATGACGCTCAATGACGATCGGGTCGGCAACGTAAAATTGTCGGCAGAAGATTTCATCCTTCTGGAAACACTTGCCGCGCAACTTGCCGCAAGTCTTTTGAATGTGAAGCTATCGGAGCGTCTGCGGCGGGCCGGAGAAGTGGAAGCCTTTCATACCGTTTCCACATTTTTCGTCCACGATCTGAAGAACCTCGCGTCACGACTCTCTCTGACCATGGAGAATTTACCGAAGCATTTTGACGATCCGCAATTCCGTGCGGATGCCTTACGCGTAATCTCAGGTAGCGTCGCGAGCATTGATGATCTGTGTAGCCGCCTGGCAATTCTGAAGCAGAGTATTGAACTCCGTCTTTCCGAATCGGACCTCGGCCAGCTGGTCACGACCACGCTGGATGAGTTTAGGGCCAGTGTTCACGGCGTACTGGAGTGCGACCTGCAGCCAACGCCGAAAGCGCTGATGGACCAGCAACAAATTCATAAGGTACTTACCAATCTCGTGATGAACGCAAATGAGGCCGTTAACGGAAACGGTGTCATTCGTGTGGAGACCATACACGAAGGCGAAACAGTGGGATTTACCGTGAAGGATAACGGTTGCGGTATGTCGGAGGAGTTCATCGAAAACTCACTGTTCAAGCCGTTCCAGACAACGAAAAAAAAGGGTCTCGGTATTGGTCTTTTCCACTGCAAGCTCATCATTGACGCTCACCATGGAAGCATCGAAGTCAATAGCGCCGAAGGGCGGGGGACCGAGTTCCGCGTTCTCCTCCCGGTTGCATAACCAGTTTTCTAATGGACAAGCCACGCATTCTGATTGTCGACGATGACGACGAGGTAAGGACCCAGATGAAGTGGGCCCTCGCCGAACAGTACGAAGTCCTGCTTGCGGAAGACCGGAAAGGCGCGCTGGAGAATCTGAAACGGCACAGGCCCGCGGTGGTGACTCTCGACCTGGGGCTGCCTCCCTCGCCGGGTGACACTCGCGAAGGATTTGCGGCACTCGCGGATCTGCTTCATTCGGATCCATCGATAAAAATAATTGTGATTACCGGCCAGGATGAAAAGATTAATGGCATGCAGGCCATCGCCCAGGGAGCTTACGATTTCTTCTGCAAGCCTGTCAAAACGGAAGAACTCCGGATCGTTCTTGCCCGGGCGTTCAAGGTGGCCGAACTGCAAAAGGCGCACCTGGAAATGGTTGCAAACGACCAGGCCGATTCCTTCGAAGGAATTCTGGGTGGCAGCCGTCAAATTCAGGGAGTATTTTCGGCGATCCGAAAGATGTCCGCTTCGGACGCTTCTGTCCTGATTGCCGGGGAAAGCGGTACAGGTAAGGAACTGGTGGCGCGTGCGATTCACCGACTGAGCGCACGACAGAATGGTCCCTTCATCGCGATCAATTGCGGTGCGATTCCTGAGAACCTGCTCGAAAGCGAGCTTTTTGGCCATGAGAAAGGGGCCTTCACCGGTGCACACGCTCAGAGGAACGGTCGAATCGAGATGGCCGAAGGCGGAACGTTGTTCCTCGACGAAATCGGAGAGTTGTCTGGCCCGCTACAAGTTAAGCTTCTGCGCTTCCTTCAGGATCACGAAGTGGAACGCGTCGGCGGCCGATCGCTGATCAAAGTCGACACCAGAGTTATTGCAGCCACAAATGTAGATCTGGTGAAGGCGATGGCAGCGGGTCGTTTTCGAGAGGACCTTTATTACCGCCTTGCTGTTCTGGTGTCATTGCCGCCTCTGAGAGAGCGCGAAGGTGACATTGTGACGCTGGCAAACGCCTTCCTGAAGCGGCAGGCCGAAGCGCTTCAGAAGAAACTTGTTTTTGCTTTGAAGTCTCTCAAGGCAATTGAAGCTCACGGGTGGCCGGGAAATGTTCGCGAACTTGAAAATCGAATTCAGCGAGCCGCCATCATGGCTGAGAACGGAAGAGTCACGCCAGAAGACCTCGGATTGACTTCGGTATTCACGGAATTTGGTGGCCAGGGACTATTCGATGCTCGCGAAGCTCTGGATCGTCAGATGATCGAAGCGGCCCTCGCAAAGACCAAGGGGAACCTTACCCGAGCCGCGGTGGAACTGGCCATTAGCAGACCCACGTTATACGAACTGATGGAAAAACTCGGGATGTCCCGAAAATAGGAGATCGTTCGATGGATGAATTTGCTTGTATCACTCCGAATGTTCGTCTCGGTGAGAACGTCAAACTTGGAAAATTTATAAATCTGTATGGATGCAGCGTCGGTGCAAATACCAAGATCGGCGCCTTCGTGGAGATCCAGAAGAACGCTTCGGTTGGAAACAACTGCAAGATTTCCAGCCACTCGTTCATTTGCGAAGGCGTCACAATTGAAGACGATGTCTTTATTGGCCACGGTGTAATGTTTATTAATGACCTGTTTCCAAGAGCGACAATCGGAGATGGAAAACTTCAGACCGAGGCGGACTGGAAAGTGGAGCGAACGCTGGTGAGTAAGGGGGCGTCGATTGGTTCAGGTGCGACTATCCTGGCGAATATCACCATCGGAAAAAATGCGTTGGTTGGTGCGGGCAGTGTTGTAACAAAAGATGTTCAGGAAAATGCGGTTGTGGCAGGAAATCCGGCACGAGTGAAACGGTTTATCGAGGCCAAGGAGGGCTGAACATGACTGAAGGAAAAGGTGTCCCGTTCGTTGACCTGGTAACTCCCCATGTGGAGCTTGAAGAAGAGCTCTTGGGAGTTGCACGGGCTGTATTGCGGTCCGGAGCATTCGCCGGCGGGCCGATTGTCGAAGAGTTTGAGCGGGAATTTGCGAAGTTCTGCGGCGCCAAGCACTGTATCGCCGTGAGCAATGGCACGGACGCACTCCGGTTCGCCCTGATGGCCGCGGGTATACAGAGCGGCGATGGCGTGATTACGGTTGCGAACACGTTTGTGGCAACTGTCGAAGCGATCGTTCAGGTTGGAGCCACTCCGCAATTCATCGACATTGATCCTAAGACATTTAACATGAGTGTCGAAGCGCTGCGACAGTTCCTGGAAGTCGATTGCGATCGATGTGAACGCACCGGTCTGCCGCTGCATCGCGCATCGCGCCGCCGGATTTCCGCAATTCTGCCCGTGCACCTTTACGGACAGATGGCCGACATGAATCCCATCATGAAGCTGGCGGATCAGTATGGGTTGATCGTCATCGAAGATTCCTGCCAGGCTCATGGTGCGGAATATCAGTTTGAAGGCTCATGGAGGCGAGCCGGTTCCCTTGGAAACGCTGCCGCATTCAGTTTTTATCCTACGAAGAACCTCGGGGCTTGCGGAGAGGCGGGGGCCGTCACCACCAACGACGAAAATCTGGCGAAAAAAATCCGCATTATCCGGGAACACGGTCAAGGGCAGAAGTATCACCACCTTGTAGAAGGTTACAACGGTCGAATGGATGCCATGCAGGCCGGTTTTCTGAAAATCAAACTTCGCTCGATGGAAACATGGAACAAGCAACGGAGAGCCGCAGCCGAAACCTACAACAGATTGCTTGTTGCCGCTGACGGTGTGATCACGCCGCACGAACCCGACTGGAGTCGTGCGGTATATCACCTGTATGTGATTCGCACCACGGATCGCGACGACCTGCAGAAGTGTCTTGGCGACCTGAAAATAGGAACAGCCCTGCATTACCCGATTCCACTTCATTTGCAGCCGGCATATGTCCACTTAGGCTATCGAAAAGGAGACCTCCCTGTTACCGAGCAACTGACAACCGAAATTCTTTCGCTTCCGATGTTCCCTCACATCCTCCCTTCCCAACTGGAGTATGTCGCCGAAAAAATCCTTCTCCCTGCGGGAGAAGGTGGCCCGAAGGGCCGGATGAGGGGTACCAAAGTTCTGTAAAGGATCAATCAGGGAAACCGTTAAGGAACTTCCCGAAGTGGACGCATTGAATCGTCTTGTTTTCCCTTCTCTCACGAAGGGAAAGCATGCGGCGATGGTCCTGTTCTCCTTCTGCCCCGAAGGCCCTCGGCCGCTCCGTGCGGCCGAGGGCCTGGTCAGCGCGTATTTTCGCCTCCAGAAGCTGCCCAACGCATAACATCACTCTGGTGATGAACTCACCGGATGAAGAGATCTTCCGATTCCGCAAATTGACTCCCCTCAGCAGTACTCGCTGCGGAAACAAACCATTTGAGCCTCTTGCAAAACCCTGCCGGTGATCGGGTTTTCCTTTGAACCGAATCCTCTAGGCGCGGGACGTCATTGCATGGCGGCTGTCTCCGCCATCCCGAGGCTATTGGTTGCCAGAAACGTGAGCGTCACGGAATCTTACTGCCAGTGGTGATGACAAGTGCGCGACTCGATACCGCACGGATTTCCCGCAGAACCCGGTCGCGGCTCGTCGCAAACAGCACGGACGCCAGAGGCGTCCGTGAACCATCCGATTGATCTCGTCCGGCATCGTCTGATCGAAGCTGCGCAGCCCCGCCACGACGTGCGCAAATGGGATCAGAGGCTTCGCCGCCCCGATCGTACAAGCCATTCTGGAATGGACGTCTCCCACCAGATCTGGCTTTACTGTCGCAACGGTCACTGCAGGTTTATCGACACAATTGGCGGAATCGTGTCTGTCGGTGATGCCGAAGCATTCATCTCCGCCTGAATCTCAGCTTGGGTTAGGGCCCGGCCGTAGATTCGGACTTCGTCTATGGAACCTGAAAACTCGAAACCGGCCACTCCCGCCCGCCGTCCAACAAATACGTTCAGGGTGGAATTTTGTTGCGTCGCTGTTACCGGCCCAATCAAGGTGCCATTGTCCAAATTGCCGTTTAAGTAAACGCTTATCGCTTGAGTTGCTGCGTCATATACACCGGAGACGTAGTACCAGTTGTTGGCCGCTAGAGTTGTCGAACCATAGCGGTACATCTTGTTACCGGACGAATTGGTGAGTTTGAATCCAATCGTGCGCGGGCCGGTGTCTACTGTTGTGTCCAACTGAAGTCCCAATGAGCCGCTTGTGCGGTTGGACACGATCGCCGCATCGTCTACCGGGAACGAACTGGATTTAATCCACCCGCTGATCGTCATGCTTCCTGTGAGTTGTAGCGCTGCAGGGTTGCCGAGATCTACATATTGGGCACCATCTAACTGAATGGCGTTGCCGACCCGGCCAGCAACAAATGACGGGGAATTGACGAGCGTCCCGTTCAGGCCATTGCCTGAGGAATCGGCGGCGACAGTGCCGCCGCTTTCGTCAAATCTCAAATTGACTAAAGGATTACCTGGAGGAAGCGCGCCGGTAGTGAAAGTGAAGTTTGCAGAGGTTGCGAGACTCCCCGTGATTTCCCGGGATTTGACACGATAGTTATACGTTGTATTGCTCATCAGGCCGGACAGCGTTTGAACGTGCGATGACACCAAATTGGTAATTAGAGCGGTCTGACTTCCATAACTGATGGTGGGGCCATACTCGATTTGCGAGTCTGCCGCGATGCTCGTAGTCCAGCTAATTGTTGCGGCGGTCGCAGCGATATTCGACGCATTAATGCTCGAGAGTGCCGGCGCAGCTGCAGGTGTTAAGGTCGGTGCGGAAGCCGAACCGCTTTGAGCAGAATCGTTGCCGGAAGAATCGTAAGCCGTGACGGTATAGGAGTAGGTTGTGGAGGAGGAAAGGCCTATGTCCTGAAACGATGTCGTAACACTGGTGCCCACCTGCGTTCCGCTCCTGAAAATCTTGTATCCAGCGACCCCAACATTGTCCGTCGAAGCCAGCCAGGCGAGGTTGATCTGAGAAGAAGAGACCGGTGTAGCAGTAAGGCTAGTGGGGGTGGAAGGCCCCGTCGTGTCCGGCGGTCCGCCGGTGGAGGGGTAACAGGTGGACTCACTAAAGAGCAGAACCCGGGGACTGCTTGAGGGATAAGCCGGATCCACCGCCAAATTTTCAAGACAGACGCGTGAAGGTATTTTGTACGCATGGCCGCCAGAATTAGGTAGCGAACCGCCAGAGACATCGGGGCCAATGGCAGGCCAGGGCGGTGTCCCAAAGGCTGTTGTCCACCAGGATGGTTGCCCCGACAAGTAGAAAGAAGCCGGCAGCGCTTGACTTGCTGGTACCGGATTGGAGTAGTTTGTAATTCCGCTGGGCACCTCGCTCGCCTGGAAACGCGATGCGTTGCTCACATTATCCCAGTTGCCCCAGCGCATGAGCGTTCGACCGGTGTTCGTGTCGTTCCCCGTCGCCGCGATTCCGTTTGAGTTAGTACCCTGCCAACCGAGCTCAAAGATACAACTCGCACAATGGTTCGGCGGCGCTTGCCCGTTTGCATAACTAGACCAGCCGGACCCACCCAGCACATTCCCTATTACGTTGAAGAAGCGTTGGGCCGCATAGAGTGCCACACCCGCTTGCGTCTCTGTGCTGCTCGGGTTTCTGAGCGTGCCGTCCCAGTTGTTGCGGAACAAAGTTGTAAAGAAGTGCGAGGTATGGATGTTGTCTCCGGAGAAGTTCTTGCCGTTGTTGCTCTCGAAGAGATTCATCGAGGCGTGGCCATGCAGAATAAAGCTGGACTGCGAATAGCTGGAGCTGACGCCTGTGTTATCGAAGACGTTATATGCGAACACACTCCCATAGGTAGACGAATTGATTACCAGCGGGTTCACGCTACCGTGAATGATGTTGTTTTGGAAGAGAAACCCGCTTGCAACGTGTATCGCAATACCATAAATACTGACAAGGTTTGAGGCTTGAGGACCATAAAAGTAACTATCGACAACGCTGGAATTCATCACGTTGATGAAGTTGTTTATTCTGAATTCTCCGGAGCCTACCATGTTTCTATACAGAGTGCGGACGCCCTTCATCCAGCATCCCGTGCAGTTGATCATATACACGGCGTTGGCGGTAGCTCCCGACGAGTCAATAGTCAGATTTTCGACGCCTGCCCCAACAAGTATGGACGTGCTATTCCCCCACCAGGCGCCTGGACTCTGGCTGCTCCGAACGGATGGCATGTGAATGCCCGGGGAGATCGTGATTGTGTTACTTGTGCAAGCGGCTCCAGGCGTGGATGCGCCACAACTCGTAACAATGTGGCCTTCCACGAGGCCGCGATCAGTCCGCACATAGGCATCACCCGCTCCCCAATTGCTAACCCAAACATCACCAGCTGCAGGATATGCTGTCGAATCATCTAACTGATCAAGCCAGATCGTGTGCCCAACCGTCATGTTGGTATGAGAACTGAGCACAATGGTCGTACTACCCTTACTGTAACCTGAAGACCAGGTCGCTGTGTTTTCAGCGCTGTCGACACCGATGTTTCCGCCGTTTGCGCAGACGTTGAAAGCCCGTGCATCCCCAATATGGCAACCGACACCGGCAATCCCGGTGATGTTGAGGATTGTGGAACTAGCTCCGGCACCGCGGAGAGTGACGTTGTTTTTGGAAAGCAGAATGCCCGTAGAGAGATTGAAAGTTCCAGCGCCCAGCTGCACGTAATGATCAGCCCCGCAGCTGGCAATGGCGTTGTTGATGGCAGCAGCAGTTCCGGTGTATGCAGCAATAGTAGTACCGCATTGAGTACGGCTGGTAGAAATCACAGCACCAACGCCGGACCAATCCGTTGCACGGCTGGGATCTATGATGCCGGTCGAAGGAGAACCTTGCATTGCATTAACCGGGAGACTCAGGCAAAACAATGCCAGGAAAAGCAAAACTGTCACTGTACGGTTTATCATGGTACCTCTCCGATGCAAACTTTCGATCGGTCCGATGTCCGGGTAACATCCCTCTATCTGAAACCGACACTTTGGCAGCGCACATAATGGGGATCCAGATTTCATGATCACCACGGACTACACGCACAAGTCTACTAAACACTTTCATGTCCAGCATGACCAGCCTCACTCCGTCATGCAATTACGATACCACTCACGATAGCTGGGCTAACCTGCGGATCTACACAGGATACCTTCCAAGAAGGGGGAAATATTCCACGAACTTGGTTAGATATGTCAACGCACCGTTAGGGAGTAAATGGGAAGCAAGTTACATCCCTGACGCCAGAAAAAGTCGGGGTGAGCGCTTACCGGATAGAGTGCTACGAGTGGATGAATTTGAAGTGGACCCGATCCTGGACAGAAAAACGGGTTCTTTAAGGTGGAGCCGCTGCCGTAGCTTTAGTTTGCTAACTCAGAGTACAGGAATACGCTAGCCGAAGTGTTTGACTCAGACAAGGATCGCATTGCGTTCCGAATAAGGTTGAGCCAGGAGTTCAACGGAGTACTCTTGCAGCGCGTCGCGCCAAGCGGAGAGATAAATTGGCTGGCGGCGGACCGAGATCATCGATGGCGGCCCCGATCACGATGGTGGTCGCGGTCGCTTGCGTTAATTTCCTATTTCGAACTGATCTTTAGGGGACACTCGTCGCCGTGAAATGGTACCGGGGATTAAGCGTGCGAAGAGCCTTCTTAGGCGGGCCCTCTGCTCCTTTCTCCGAAACTTAGTGAATTCCGGAGAAACAATTCTTTCGGTTCCTGTCAGCATGGCCCAGAAATAACCTACAAACAGTAGACAGCCACCCAGGAGATAGGGTTTTTTCGTCAAGCGATACATTGCACGGCAGACCTCGAAGAGAGGCTGGCTGCCAAACATGTAATCCTTCCGGCCATTAGACCACTCGACCATAAATTTGTTGAACTGCGCGGTGCCCTGCTGGCGATGGTGAATTAGCACCTTGTCGGTATAGACTCGGGTCTCCCAGCCATGCATTCTCGCCGAGACCGTCGCGATCAAGTCCACTCCGCCGTGTTTACTCGGTTTATATCCTCCGATGGCCTCGAACGTTTCACGCCGGAACAGCTGACACTGACCTGTGACATCTTCGATGTTCGCAAAACGGTAGTCATGCTTCAGAGAATTATCCCAGGAATCCTCAACGTAATTCGTGCCCGCAACGCCAAGTCTGGGATTTTGCGCAAAGTGGATGAGGAGGTATTCAATGTAATCCCGCTCGAACGAACTGTCGCCATCAAGATTTCCAATAACGTCAAACTCCAAAGCCTTGACGCGCGCGTAGCCAGCGTCGAAGGCGTGAACCTTCCCACCGAAATGCCGTTCTTTGCGCTCGGGCATTTGGAGTAATTCGATCCAGCTGTATCTGGCTACATATTCCTTCACAATCTCATCCGTGCCGTCGGTCGAACCGTCACTGACGACGACCCATTTGAGAGGAAGCACCGTCTGGTTGACGATGGATTCCAGAGTTTCCCTGATGTAGGAGGCTTCATCGCGAGCCGGCGTGATTAGCACGTACTTGAGGGGCCTTGACTTAGCGTTGGATAGTTCTGTCTGCATATGTAGCCTATCCCTGGCGATTGCGACTAACGAACGGATTCATATCCCAATAGTTATCGCGAAATTCAGATAAACACCGACGTATGAAAACGCCGACCTGGTACATCGGACGCGGAGCCGGGTGAGGCACCACGACCTCGGGTTGTCCGCCTTCGACCCGAATCTCCGCGGCCTCCCCACCACCCAACAACAACTGTACTCTTAAACCGACACCATCCTGGCGAACATTCACGCGCCGCCCGTTGATGGTGACTGCCGTATCGGGTTCGGACAATCCGTGCCGAATCAAAACGTACTTTTGAGGGCTGCTCGTCTCATTGCGAAGTTCAAAGCGGTCTGTGAAAAACAGGATGTGAACGTCGCCGTCTTCAGCGACTCTTTTCCAGCACGCACGCGAACAAATCGTCGCTGGATTGGACCACTGCAATCGCGAATCGAGACGGTGCACCTTTTCGATCGTCTCAGCCAAAGCATCATACCCCTGGCTGAAATAACCATGGTGCTCAACGATCAGGCTAGGTTTGCCGAGGAACAAGTTAAAGGCCAGCTCGGAGAATTGGTGGGGATACCATCGTGTGAATAGCGGCAAATTAGAGTACCGTGTCACCGCAGGCTGCAGCAGGTCCCGAAGGGTGAGAGTATGACCAGCGTCTACTGGAAATACAGTGCTATTTACGGCCGCAAGGTATCCGCACGATTTCAATGCGCTCATGGCAGTCGTCGAGAAGATGCCTTGAGGAAACACCATCACATCATCAAAGTCCAGACCTGACAAGCTACGATGCAACTTCATTCGTTCAAGCGCCTGACGAGCCTTCTGTCGCAGCATGACAGAGTCATTGCCGCCGAATTCTCGGCCCGTATGATCGCAACCATGTACGCACAGTGACATAGGACGACCAGCGAACGATTCGACCACTTGCCGCTGGGACCTTTTGCAGTTCCAGGGTATGAAGGCGATACTAGCGCTAAAACGCTTCCGATCCATGAGCGCCAGCAGCTTCTTGTAGTTCAGACATCCATACCGGCGTTTCAACAACGGATCGTCAACGATGAAGCAGGCTGTGGGTGAGTCATTGTGCCAGAGATACTCACGCAAAGAGCCATACAGAAATATCAGCAACGGCGCCAGGCCGGTAAAGGCATCGAGTACCGATGCACCTGGATCAGCAACCGCATCAAGGTCCGCTATCCGCCCACTAGTAGTTAGTACCGTTTCACAGCGCTCACTCTTTATGTGAACACATAAGGGTTTCTGTTCGATGGACATGACGGGTGTGAAAGACGCCCGCGCGCTCCCTTGGACGAAAGCGTACTGCTCGTCTGTTCCCGGAACCTCAAAACTGAGACCTGAAAGCTGCCGGCAGATATGGTCGCTTGCTACGTCGATTCGCCGGTTTGCGGCCGGCGACGGTTCGACCGCCACCAGAGCCCCCGCGGTTAGCTCCCGAAGCAGGCTGTCATGGCCGGATACCGGTTCAAAGCCGTAGATGAAAACCTTCGCCCCAGGGTCGGCCAGGCAGGTTAGCAGTTCCATGGTCCCGTGAATTTCTTTCCGCAGGTTCGCAAGAGCCTGGGCACTGGTGATCAGGCAGTTGCTTTTCGTGAGGAATGCCTTGTCGCTATCGGGGTGACGGGCTACTTCTGTTGTCAATCTCACTAAACGGACAGTCCCTCCCAGGAACTCGACGATTTTTATAATGTTGAGTTCGGAGGTGCCCAGGTTTTCCCAGTACGCAAGGGAGATCGCCCTGTTCATGACTTGTTCCTGCGCTGCTTAACCTGCCTCATCGCAATCTCATTTTCACGAAGGGCCTGATTAAACAACTTTCACGTAAACCTTCCGCGTCATTTCGCCGACGACATCCCAGGAGTGACGTGTTCGCCCGTGCTCACGTATCTTTTGCCTGATGTTGCTTAAATTCTTGAAGAGATCGCTTTCGAAGTATCTTTCAAATGCTTCCTGAAGGGCTGCAGGATCGCGTGGTTTGCATATGAAGCCTGTGCTGCCTTCAATTACTTCTTCCCTGAACGACCCTACATCGGTTGCAACTACAGGAAGTCCAAAGTTGTATGCCAAAAAAATCAGCCCACTCTGAAAGATGTCCGTGTAAGGAAGTGCGAGAATGTCCGCCGCCTTGAAATAGATTTCCGTATCTTCATCCGGAACGAATTCGATTTTCTGAATCACCCGGTTTCGGTACTCCCCGGCCCGGATCGTGCGCAGCGTGCTTTCCACGTATTCCTCACATCCTCCTTTGGGCTTACCAACCACGATGAGGTGATAGCGGGTATCCTGCTCCGCGAGCTTTTGAAATGCCTCGACCAGGAATTCCAATCCCTTGTATCGGCCAATCCTGCCGAAAAACAGGATCGTTTTGTCGTCTTCAGAAATGCCCAGCCGCCGCTTTGCCTGGGCGGATGTGAGTTCGGTGTTAGGCACGGTTTCATTGATTCCAAACGGAATGACCGAGACGTCACTTGCCTGAACACCAAACTCGTTGGTAAGTTCAACTTTCATCTTCTCCGTATGAACGAAAATATGACTGCAAAGGCGATACTGAATCCTCAACGTCAACCGGTTCAACAGCGTGTCGGTTTTGTCCCTTTTGCGAATGTTCACGTTGTGTGCGGTCAAAACAATTCTCTTCCCGATGATCCTGTAAAAGGCCATTAGAAGGGTCCGATCGAAATATTCGAAACGGTTATTCCAAAGTACGTGAAGGACTTTCGGTCTGGCAGTAGCGACATAAGAAAGGAGCCTGAAGTAATACAACAGAATCCTGCGCGACTTCTCTGACAGAGGGACATCAGAACTCATGTTTCCACGCAGATTCAGGAAGCTTAACTTTGCAGTTGCATGGAGCTCTGGGCAATCCAATTCGTCGCTTCCGATAAAGTCCAGCCAAATGCCTCTTGAGGCCAGTGACATCGCCAACCCAAGTGCGTAGGGTTTATCTTGCCCGCCCGTGAGCAATCCCACTTCGATTTCCATTGCCGAAGCGGCGCTAGCTTCAGCAGCAACGTTAGAAAGTTGTCGCGAATCAGTACTCATTGTTTCTGGGGCTACAGTCGACGAACCATTCTCGGCTGAGCAATGGTGACTAGACAAACTTATAGGATGCGGCATCAAAGAAGAGCCGATGAAGAAGCTCCAATGTCATGAGCTTATGGATCTCCCTGGTATAGTTCCGACCTCCCTTGAGGTGGCCGTGAACGATAGCTTCAACGCCTTTCCGTTCCAAGTATGGGCGTGACAGCGTCCGGGAGTCGAGCAGAAGTTCCCGTACATAATCTGCCAAGACATCACGGTACCAAATCCGGAAATGACTCAACTTATGCCTCCCGAGGAAAAGACGCTCCATGTGGAGCGGGGATAACACATGATCGATCTGCGCAACCCACTGGGGCATGCCGTAGTCATAGGCGTATTCGGCCTTAAACGTAAATTTATGGAGAGACCGAGAGGCAAATCCTAACAAGCGTCCTGAGGCACCGCCGACGCCGAGGTCTGTCCGGATCCGACCGAGAGTTGGATTACCGTCGGCGATCATACGAAGGCGGACATCATTGACTTCGTCCAACCTGGGTGCCCTAAAAATAGTCCGGACGAAGTCATTGTCCAGATAGGGAGTTCGAACCGTCAGCTGCATCTCTTCAAGAGAAGAAACTGGGGACATGAACCATGGTGCCTGCCGGAAAGCAGCAAAGCTGACTGGATTTCCGCGCCGAACATCGGCGTAGGTTTGATCCGCTTCTCGAACATAGGAAAGAAAATCAGGGCGGTACAATCCAGGTTGGGGCAGAGTCGGCTTGAACATTACGGCTCGACGGATGATCTCGCTGCCGAAGGTGCCCACTATCTTTACCGGTGCGATTTCTCGGGCCCTCTCACTGACGTAGAGATCTGTGGAGCGGTACACATCGACCCGTCCTTCCATGAGATACAAACTGCGCTCGGCATAGTGAGGAAAGCGCGATAAAAACTCGTGACCTAACCTAATGACCTCATACGGCTGTTGGCAAATGTCAGCCACTCGCCGCGCTATCTTGACGTCCTGAGGATCACGGAATGGGCCCCCAAAGGTGTAGCACGGAAGGGAACCCGGAGAAGCATTGTGCCACGCCATGATCAGGCGAGTATCCAGTCCGCCCGTTACCGTCATCCCTACTTTTTCGGGCCCATTAAAATACCGGGGAAGGTTGTGCGAGAATATTTTTCGGAGTTCCTGATAATACGATTCGGGCTCCAGAGGCTCTTGCTCTTCCCACTCTTGTGCCCGGAAATACACACCCCTCTTCGCGATGGAGCCCTGCCGAAATACCCAGGCAGCCGCGCATGGGAGCACATTAATGCCTCGAAAAATTGTGCGGTCTTTCAGAACACATCCGTAGGACACGAACTCCCCCAGGGCACTGAAATCCGGGGTCGCCAGCTCAGAGCGTACTGCCAGAATTGCCTTGGCTTCGGCGGCAAAATAGAAAGCCTGCTTGTCCTCGTGAAAGCAAACTCTGTGCATGCCATACCGGTCATTAAAAAGCGTAGCCGTACCACGCCTCTTATCTATTACTATTCCTTGGAACGTTCCGTTCAGACCGGCCGGAAAAGTCGGATCCTCCTCCGAAAGCCCTAAGAGATACCTTGGACCTCGTGCGCGCGGACTGTCGCCATGCTTCCCGAGACTCTTACTGGCCGACGATTCCGCGAAATCTTCACCGGCAAACACGAGGACGACGTCTGCGCGTTCGTTGCACAGCGGCATTCCATCGCAGAAGGAGCCCTTTCGAGCGATCCAGCCCACATAGACGCCCAGAGATTCATCAATCCATGTTCCAGTTACATAGAATGGCTCGTGGCGCATGGCTTCAACCATGGATCGCAACTGCGGCTCTGCCCATTCCCTCGGCCTTTTGGTAATGATTCCAACTATGCCCGGCATGTTTGAGATCGATCAGGCGGAACCGGCGAAATTGAACGTAGGTAAGGAGTTATATTGATTAACAAGAGACTGGCGTTAACTAGGAATGGTCGTCTGCGGGGGGAGTGTTGGAGCCGGCGGGAGGAATTGAACACTCCATCTGACGAATACGATTCGACTGCTCTAGCGTTGAGCTACACCGGCTTGCTAAGAACTTATACCATCGCGCTCGCACGTTTACCAATACCCTGATGACCCCAGTAGGCAAGAAACCGCGGATACCGTGATGAAGACCTAACTTCATGCAACACAAACCTTTGAACGTCAATGGAACGTAGTATCTCGGGACCAGAACTTCCTCAAACCCGTTTCGTTCTTTGAACTGCCGCAGAGGATTGTCGCCCGTATTACCATAGTTATACTTTCCGTATATCAAATAGGATATTCCTTTAGATTCACAAACCTCTACGGCCTTCGCGATCAAAGCATTGGCAGGATTCTTATCGGCATGGCTGGCCTTCGGAAGTATTTGCAGTATGGAAGCGACGTTTCCGCTGTACACCAGCTTCACGAAGCCAATCAATTCTTCGCCGGAATAGGCGCAAATGAAGCCGCTGCGGTCCGGGTAGGTGGACTGGTCTTTTTTTACTTCATCAAAACTCTTTCCGTAGTGATCGAAGGTTCTTCCCTGACGCAGTGGAGAATCGTTGTTTACATCAACAATTCCCCTGATCAAAGCATCATCAAGTTCCCGGACGGTAACCACCACATCACGTTTCTGGGATCTCCGAACATTTTTTCGGGTCCCCTGTGGTAGCGCCTCCCACCACTGGTCAAACTTCGTAACCCGAACAACTGCAATACTGTCCCACTCCAGAGGATACGGATACTTCTGAAGAATTTCCGGCACTCTCTGGGCAAATGTCAAAATATCAGCTCGTGGCCCTTCCGAGCGGTGTTCCTTCAGCTTTTTCACGCACTCTTCAGGGTTCTCAAGCTCGGTTTCAAGCCACTCCTCAGCCTCAATCTCCGCGACACGAAGGCGACTCCCTTTGACGATAATTGCCTTCCCATTGATTTCCCAGGCGGGAACCATCATCCACTTGCCTCTTGCGCTAATCTCAATCGTCTTGGCGGATATGGTCATTGGCTCTGTCCTGGCCGAGGGTCCTGGGATGGTGTACTTGCGCGGACGCTTTGCGGCTGTTCGACCACTGGAATTTCGGCAGACATTTCTTGCACTACTGCGAGGTAGCGCTGCTTCATAACATCCCAGCAAATTGGAGCATATTCCAGCTTCGCATTGGCGACCATGCGTTCTCGAAGCGTGCGATCGCTGTAAAGGCGCACCATTTGTCTTGCCAGTGCTGCTGGGTCGTTCGGCTCAAATAATCCCAACGCATCGGCACTGAAATATCGTTGCACTGCTCTTAATCGGGAAATAACAACGGGCTTTCCCATAATGATGAATTCAGCCAGCTTATTCGGAGATGCGAATTCAAGAAAAACATCGCGCCTGAGAGGCAGTATGCCGAGATCGCACCTGTTCAACCATGAAGGAATTTCCGATGGCCGTACTAATCCAACGAGCTTCACTTTTAACTCAAGACCTCGATCACGAGCGAGCTTTTGCAGTGCTGGCGCTTCCGGTCCTCCGCCCAAAATCCAGAACTCCGCTCCGGGCATTTCGACGTGAACCGTTGCAAAAGCCTCAATTGCAATGTCCAGTCCATAAAGCTTCGTCAGAGTCCCGTGGTACATCATTACGAACTGCCCATTCTCGGTGCGTTCGCTATGCTGGAAAGCAAAATTAGACTCATCTGCGGAGTTCATGATGACGGTGCACTTCTGATGCGGAAGCCCTCTGCTTGCCAACAAATCCTGAATGGGCTCATTAATCGTCAACACATGGTCGGCAAACTTGAAACTGCGCTTCTCCACAAATGTTAGCAGCCGTACCAACCACGAGTCCTGTGCTATGCCATACTTCGACATGTAAAACTCGGGCGTAATTTCGTGCATATCCAACAGAAGTTTCGCGCCCATGAAACGAGCGAAGACGCCAGCGAAGATCAGGAAGTCTGGCAGTGTGTTCACGTCGACAACCGCGTACCGCTTCCGTCGCATCTGAACCGTCACGCGCATCAGCGCCCATAGAAAAAACGCCGCGTACTCAAAGGCGTAACGGGCCAAAGACCCTCGCTGTTTACCCAACGAAACCGTATACACGTTTACGCCATTGAGCGTGTATTCCTTCGGACCATTTGCTGCACGTAACGCGTAGGCGTCCACAGAATAACCGGCAGCAACCAAGGCTTCAGCTTTCCGCCTCACGCGAATATCAAGATCGTAGTGGTTCTGAACCAGGAAACAGACGGATTTCATAAGATAGAAGACTCTGCGTGAGCCGGGGTTTCGTGCATTGCTCGGATTGCTTTTTGAAATTGCTCCAATTGATGGGCAGACTTGCCATCCCAGGGGATATCGATAAAGTCTGACGATTCGCCCGATCGAACTCGATAAATCCTGAGATTTAATAGCGGTTCGATCTTTTTGCCTTCATAACGCAGACTGATACGGGATGATCCGTCCGGCTCTTGCTGGACCTCAAAGCGCACTTCCCGTCTTTCTGCGAACCAATTCACCACCTCCGCACCGGTGCCGAACCAGACATTAAGCGAACGCAAGGACTTCACTAACTTCGAGTAGAAACCGCCCCAGAAGCGTTCTGGAGCGTGGCTTCTATCATGCCAGAGAAGCGTGAGCACGCCTCCAGACCGTTTGGCGTTCTCCACCAACGATTGGCAGCGCTGTTCTGCTTCGGTCTCTGAAAGATTGAGGCGGTCGGGAAAAAAAAGTGCACCGTCCTGGATATGCAAGGGAAGTTCCAGGAATCTCCGCGTGCCCATGAGCCGAAACACCAGGTTCGTTCCTGCGCGATATCCGATCGTCTCGTTGTAGCCCCAGGTCGAATCGTATGCAAAGCCTCCGTTCTCCAACGTAGAAGGAGTTTTGGAATCACCAAGCAGCCAATGCATGCGAATTCCAGCGCTGGGTTCGCCCGTAACCGCCGTAATTCTATCGAGTTCCTCACGTCCCTTTTCGGCGCTGTGCCATGCATCGAGACCGTGTACGCCAAGCTCACACTTGTTCTGCAAGAGGATCTTTGTCCACTGCGGCAGATCTTCGACATCGTAGGCAGCGGCGCGACGCGACGGGTGAGGCCCCGCAACTTTCTGACCGGCACGTCTTTTGAACGGAATGAGAAAGTAAGTTGCAGGAAGACCTTTCTCGACCGCCAGGTACCAGCTAAACGGATCCCAGAAGTCATCCACCCAACCCACAAAAACGAACGGCAACGATGCCACAGCCACCCAGCACCTGAGCAGATTCGAGAGCGACAATCGGCCGCGGACCGCATTGCGGATTGCACCGATGGTCGCGCGGTACACGAAGCCCCACATGGTGTGGTCGCAGAAATGTCTTCGGATACCGGCAAAATCAATGTCGTGGGTCAGGCACACAATAAAGTCGCGGCCAGCTGGCGTGGGCGATATTTCCAACAGGGGAATTCCCGCAGTCAGAATCCAATTCCTCAGCATTTGGATATGGAGGTCGAGAGTAGGAATGGGCGCGTGCTCCGGCGGCTGCCCCTCAGAGAGAAGACACCGCAGTTCATCAAACACGTCATACCCAACCCGTACGATTGCCTGAGCCGCCAGCTGTAGGTTCAGACCTGCAGCTGCCTGACCCGCCATCATGAAAGGGTTTCCTTTACTGCCTACATTGAACGTCAGGAGTTCGCCATAGATTGGAAGCAGCATTTCTCGACAGCTTACCAGGCCGCCTCGGCCACGCGTTTGGGCAACGATGCCCAGGTTGGCATCAAAACTGTCGCTAGCTGCGCCGTACACGATAAGCAACCTTGTCTTGACAACCGGTATTTCCGGCGTGGTGGTGATGACGGCGTCGTATGAATGGCCCGGCTGACAGAACTCCCATGGGGTCTTGAAGAGTTCAAAGAACTCGGCAATAAGCACCTTCTGGTCAACGCGAGATTTGACGCCGATCAAGAAATTCACCCCTTGCCCACATGCGACTCTGATCCGGCAACTCCAACTATCGCTGGATCAATCGTGCCTGCAAAAAATTCGCATACACTCTGCACCACATATAACGCCTGAGCTTCAGTGAGCTCGGGATGCACCGGGAGCGCAAGAGTCTCTTTTGCCGCGCGTTCGCTTTCGGGAAAGTCTCCAGCATGGTGCCCGAGGTATGCAAAGCATTCCTGTACATGCATGGGAACAGGATAGTACACCTCCGTGCCAATATCCTTCTTGTGGAGGAAGGCCTGCAGGTCGTCCCGCCGGGGAACACGAATCACATACTGGTTGAATATGTGCCGGTCTGCTGCGATTGCCGGAAGAACAATGGGCAAAGCAGACTGCCCGAGCAGTCGATCGTACCTCTGAGCATTCTGTTGCCGAACGGCAGTCCATTCGTCCAGGTGCGGCAATTTTGCTGAAACAATAGCAGCCTGAATGGCATCAAGGCGGAAATTGCCTCCAACAACCTTGTGGTAATACTTTGGTTTTGACCCATGAGACCGCAAGACTCGCAATTTGTCCGCACGCACAGCATCATTAGTGACGATCATTCCTCCGTCACCCGCTGCGCCCAGGTTCTTGGACGGGAAAAACGAAAAGCAGCCATAATGCCCGATCGAACCCGCCCGACGCCCTTTATATTCGGCGCCGATCGCCTGCGCGGCGTCTTCGATAACTGTCAGGCCATGTTCGGCGGCTAACGCCATGATCGGATCCATGTCCGCCGTCTGGCCGTATAGATGGACCGGAATAATCGCGCGAGTCTTAGGGGTAATCCTGGACAGTATCTGGTCCGGGTCGATATTAAAGGTGCGCGGATTTATATCGACAAAAACGGGAGTCGCACCGAGCCTGGCAATCGCACCGGCAGTCGCAAAGAAAGTGTATGGAGTGGTGATTACTTCATCTCCGGCTCCTATGTTCTCAGCCATCAGGCATGCTAAGAGTGCGTCGCTTCCGGAAGAGACTCCGATGGCGTGCGAACAGGAAGAATATGCCGCGATTGCCTTCTCGCACTGCTCCACTTTCGGCCCCAAAATGAAATGTTGCGATTCGAGCACTTCAGCGATCGCAGAATCGATTTCCGCTTTGATCGTTGCGTACTGTGTCTTTAGGTCAAGCAGGGGTACCTTCATGATGACTCCTCGTTATTCAGCGATTGCCGTTACACCCAATGTGGCGTCAGCTTTTGGTTTTGACTTTTCTTTGGAGGTCTTGTGATGCCGGTAAGGAGCCTTACCGATCGCCTGTGCAGTCGGCAAAGGTTCCTCTTCGTCAAGATCGAGGCATCGGAGAGTGCCTGGCTCAACTTCCTTGTAGCGATATCCGCTTTCCGGACAGCACATGACTCCGTCCTCATCCGGTCTACCAAGACGATGGCCATGTCGGCTCATCCACCCAACCTGGCGCGCAGGGTTCCCAACGACCAGCGCGAAATCAGCCACGTTCTTCGTTACAACGGAACCGGCTCCGACAAATGCATAGCGTCCGATTTCGGTGCCGCAGACGATTGTTGCGTTCGCACCGACGGTGCATCCCCGGCGGAGACGCGTACTTTCATATAAGGAATGCCGGTTAACCTGCGACCTCGGATTCGTAACATTCGTAAGAACGCATGAGGGCCCGAGAAACACGTCGTCTTCAATGACTGCGCCGGTATACACAGAAACATTGTTTTGAATCTTCACATTGTTCCCCAGGACCGTGCCTCCATCGACATTGACATTCTGTCCGATGACACAGCGTTGGCCAATGCGAGCACCCTTCATAACGTGCGAAAAATGCCAGATCTTTGTGCCTGCACCCACGTCGGCGCCGTTGTCGACATATGCCGATTCATGCACAAAATATGGCAATTCTTTCTCTTTCTGCTCCTTCGTTGCATTCTGGGCATCAAGTTGGATGGGGCCGGTGATAAGGGCGCGCTGACATGTATCCAGAACTCGCAAAACTCGCAAACCTTCCGAGCCGTCGCTGGACGGAGAAGTTCGCGCGGCAACACAATCGAGAAAGTGCTGGCATTCCGAACGAAGCGGCTCACTCTTCTCGATTTCGATAACTTCGCCATTGGCCTTAACCGCAGTCGGAATCCGATTCAACCATTCGACCTTGTGCGGATAGAGAACGAGTTTATTCTCCGCAGTGTCGTCAAACACCGCCATTTTATCCGATCCAACCACAACGAGGCGCTGTTCCTTGAATGGATGCAACCAACTTACAAAGATATGGGCCCGGACGCCGCTGGGAAAATCAAAATGGCTCAGCGTGACGTCGGAGACGTCTCGATTTAAGTACGCCCCACCATGGCAGGAAATGCGAGTGGGCATTTCGTTTAGCAACCACAACATCACCGAAATATCGTGCGGCGCGAAGCTCCAGAGGATGTTTTCCTCGGTTCTAATCTTCCCGATATTGAGCCGATTTGAATATAAGTAGTTGATCTTTCCGAGAGCGCCATTGTGAATGAGTTCCTGCAGCTTAAGTATCGCCGGATGGTAGCGCAGGATATGGCCGACCATGAGTATTCTGCCGTTCGCTTCCGCGATCCGAACGAGATCTTCTCCGTCTCCGACATTAACGGCGAGTGGTTTCTCGACAAAAACGTCTTTGCCCGCGTTTAAGGCAGCTTTTGCCAATTCATAATGGGTCACGGCCGGCGTCGCCAGGACGACCGCGGTGACCGATGGATCCGACAGCATCGCGCTGAACTGGCGATAGAATTTGACGCCTGGATACTGGCGTCCATAGTCGGCTTCGACCGACTCCTGCGCGTCACAAAGCGCTACGAGCGCGCCTAAATCATGAAAATTTCGAACCAGATTCTTACCCCAATAGCCGACTCCAACCACACCGACGCCCGGCTTGGGCCCGTTATGCAATGCACTTTTCATCGATACTCTCCTAACTTTGCTGCGAACTCAGAAGATCGACACACTTATTAGCCGCGAACCCATCCCCATACAGTGCCGGATGGCCCGCGACCGGCGCAAAGGAACGCACAGCATCTGCAATCTTTCGGGCATCAGAACCCACCAGCACATTCCAGCCCGCCGCGACGGTTTCCACCCATTCTGTTTCGCGTCTCATCGTTATACAGGGGACTCCGATCCAGTAGGCTTCTTTCTGCAGTCCGCCTGAGTCTGTCAACACCATGCGCGCGCCGCCGATTAGTGCCACCATGTCCAAATATCCTTGTGGCTCGATCAATCGAACATGCGGTTCAATTCTGCACTTACGATCTGCGATTAGCTTGCCTGCGCGCGGGTGGACGGGGAACACAACGGTTTCATCCATCGAGTTGAACGCGCTGAGGATGTTCGATAGTCGCTCGGGGTCATCTGTGTTCTCGCTCCGATGTACGGTTGCGAGAAGGTATTTTTGCTTCGTCAATCCCAGACGCTCCAAAATACCCGACGGCTTTGCAGCCAGGCGCTGCTTTGCCCAATTCAGGATGTCCAGCATCACATCTCCGACCGCGTATGCGTTCCGCGTGACTCCTTCAGCCGCCAAATTTCGAATGGACGTATCGCTCGGACAAAACAAAAGATCGGAGAGGTGATCGGCAACTACGCGGTTGATCTCTTCCGGCATGCTGCGATTGAAACTCCGAAGGCCAGCTTCAACATGCGCGATCGGCACACCCAACTTCGATGCAGCAAGCGCGCCGGCAAGGGTTGAATTCGTGTCGCCATAAATGATGAGATAATTAGGTCGCTCGGTGACCAGGACTTCTTCAATTCGTTGGAGCATTGCCGCAGTTTGCACGCCGTGCGACCCCGAACCGACTTCCAGGTTTATATCTGGTTTCGGCAGATCAAGTCCGTCGAAAAAGATGCCTGACATCTCATAGTCGTAGTGCTGCCCAGTGTGAACCAGAATTTCCCGGTGTCGTGTTCGCAGTACTCTGCTGACTGCCGCCGCCTTGATGAATTGGGGCCGAGCCCCGACTACCGTTACAATTTTCATTTCGAGAGTGATTGGTGGACAATCGTTAGCTCCAGCTTTGTGCTGGAGAAATTAGAGAGGCAGGGCTCTACCATGCAATACCGGCCCGATCCCACCGAAACAGAAATCGCCAAGCGGCGAACTTGAACGGTCAGTCTGGTTCGAATCCTCAATCTCTCACGCTCGACGGAATCGTTCGTAGGACGGCGTTCAGCACTTCGTCGCTGGAGATAGCGGTGGTTGCACGGGAATCAAACTCCCGTTTGTAGAAAAACTCGCCTAAGAGGGGTGATACTAGTTTGGCTAGGATTCCATAATCGTGGATCTCCCACGGGCTGGTGCAATTGAACAATGCCACACATGGCACCCCGCTGCCTAGCGCCAGATGCATAGGCAAGCTGTCTCCGCTCACTAGGCACCGGTGCCCGCGAACATCCGCGAGATGTTGCAGCAAAGTGGGCCGGGCCGGAAGAAAATTTACTTTCAAACCGCGACTCTCGAGTTCACTTTTGAGCCACTCGTAATGCGCCCACTTCTTCATCGGCCATACTGGACCGGCCTCGGATGCGATCGCCACATCGCCTTGCAATTCCGACTTGCCCGAAGATGGAAGGAGATATTTTTCGCCGGAGAATTCCAATCCCAGGCCCTCGAAAAGCAGTTCCTGATAGGTGTGACGATTCTGAAATTTGAGCTCATCAGCCTTCTTACGCCCGTAAACGCTGATCAAGCTGAGGTCGAACCACTTACTCGCGTCCTGCGTGTAGGACACTCGATCAATCCCATCTAAATAAGCACCGAACAGCCGAGCGGTTCGTACGTTCTTGAGGATACCGGCCGTCTCGATATCGTCCTCGAGATTGATTACGAGATCGAACGATTCACCATCGAGGAAATGCCGATCCTTCCATTCCAGTACACGTAGCTCAGCCGGTGTTTTCTCTAAGCCTTCGAGCAAGGCCTTGTTCTTAGCGGCGGTCACCCATGTCACATGGCCGTCGAGACGGCGAAGCAGAGGTGAGGTGCGCACGACATCCCCTGTCGCTCCCAATTTTATTATCAACACATTCATTGTGTAAAAGACTCCGCGAACCAGATGTCGTATGACGCTATCGACTATCCGATGTGTCTGTACAAGATCCTGCCGGCAGCTGAGAATGCAGTGTCGGGTAATATGGATAAAAGAGGCCGAATGACTTTCGAGCCCCGGCTAATTGCCGAGTCTGCCCGTTCCGTACTCCGATTCCGATAGTAGGTCAGCAACTTTCTTGTAGTGCCGAACCTGTCCTTGAAAAGAGCCAGGCTCTCGTTGGCCAGGTCGGAACGACCGAAGTCTATTTCCGTTGTTCCAGATGCCTTGCTCTCTTCGATAAGCCTCCAGAACAGAAACGGCATGCCGCCCAGATTGTGGAATTTTTCGTTTGAACACCCATACTTGTAAACCACGGTTGAACGGTGTCGAAGAGTCAGCATCGCTGCAACAGGCGTGCGACCTTTCCGAGCCAGCCGGATAGCAATTCCATCACCCATATACTTCATCAGGTTCCTAAACCAGGTTCGCGGTTGGGGGAGCACTTGATGGCGCCTCCTTGTAATCAGCAGGAGTCGATAAAATTCTTCCAGGAGCTCTTCCGAGCGGCCGACCTCGTATGAGAGCCTTTCCCTTTCTGCCTTCTGGATCCTTCGTTGGATCGAGTCTCGATGAAACGCTCCACGAATCTGCTCTATACCCGGCCTTAGATCGAGCTCGTGGAAGAAGTAGGAACGACTGGGCAGGAACCCACAGCCTTCCTGAACGGTTGCCAACGGCCGAAGCTCAACATACCTCGACTTCTGACGGTCACATTCTCCTTGCAGCCAATTCATAAACTCCACGAACTTGCTGTGGTCGTTCAAGAGAGGCTCACAATGGTCTGAAAACGGCAATGACACGAAACGAGTCCCCGTAAACCAACTCGAGACGCGGCACACAACTATTCCGTCGCCTAGTGGTTCACCAGGAGGCGTGCTGGTGAGCACAAACGGCTCATAGCCGTAAGTGCTGCTTAATGCCTGTAGCCAACCTGATTGATGAAATGCCGATGCCTTGGGGTGGCGGGCAACCAAATCATCCCAACGATCGTCGGCAAGCGGGTTGTTTAAGGTGTAAATAAGAAACCCGACCTAGACTAGTGAGGTCGACGAGATAGCGATCACTGCGTGAACATTTTTCGGAGCTACCGCACATTGGGTCCCAACTGCATTTGAACCCGGAATGGTCGGAACTAGAGCATTTTTTCATCCGGACAAATTCATGTCAAGAACGAACTTCCCGGAAGCAGACCTGTGGCAGCAGGCCGAAGAGAGATATCTCGAGAAGTCCAAGACTCTCACTGAGCAATGGGTCACTCTGGCCCTGAGCCATCCAAACTCAAGAGGGAATTGGTTTAATCGACTCCCTGCAGGCGCTGGAAAACTCGGCAGTCCCGAGGGGCTGCTCTGCGAAAGGCAAGGGCGCCACGACCTCCAGGCGTATTAGGGATTGCTAATCGTCACCTGTAGCGACGTCGTTCCCAGATTACCAGCCGCATCTCGAGCGACGGCGGACAGCGTGTGACAGCCGTTCGAAGCAGTTGTCGTATTCCACTGGTACGAATAAGGGCTTGCAGTAAGTTCTGCTCCCAAATTCGCACTATCCAATTTGAGCTGCACACCGACGACTCCCACGTTGTCAGAAGCATTAGCGTTGATCGTTATAGTTCCCGATACTGTGCCTCCGCACGCTTGTGGAGCAACTACCGTAATTATCACGTCGTCGCTGGTGGACAAGGTACCGTCGCTGACGGTTAACCTTAATGTATAGCTGCCAGCCACCGAAAATGTGGCACTCGCATTCAAAGCCGTCGCGTTGAAGAAAGTGACTGTGCCGGGACCGCTGACTTTGGACCAGCTCCGACTCAGTGTGCTGCCCGTGGGAAGACCATCATCGGTCGCAGTGCCTGCCATCATGGCCGCGGACGGGTAGGTAACAATCTGGTCCGGACCGGCACTGACAACGGGTGCCAGGTTCGCAGGTGACGCCACTGTAACGATCACATCGTCCGTTCCAGACAACAAACTGTCGCTGGCCGTAAGGCGCAGCGTGTACGTGCCGGCAACGGTGAACGTCGCGCTGGCATTTAACGAATTTGCGTTGACAAAAACAACCGTGCCGGGTCCGCTAACCTTACTCCAACTGAACGTCAGTGCACTGCCGGAAGGTAGGCCATCATCGGTCGCACTGCCGCTCAACGTCGTGCCCGCTGGGAACACAACGGATTTGTCCGTACCCGCGTTAACGGAAGGCGCCTGATTCGTCTGCGCCGGGCTCACAACGATGACCACGTCGTCGGATGTCGACAACGAGCCGTCGCTGGCCGTTAGCCGCAGCGTATACGAACCGCTGACAGAGAATGCTGCCGTCGTCGTCGCCGACGCCGAATTGCCAAATGCAACTGTTCCAGGACCGCTGACCTTGGTCCATGTTCTGGTGATACTGCTGCCTGACGGTAGTCCGTCATCCGTAGCAGATCCGGCAAGCGTTGCAACGGTCGGGAACGTGATCATCTGATCGGTACCGGCATTGACGACCGGAGCCTGGTTCGTCGAAGGGGTTGCGTTGACGACAATGGTCACGTCATCGGTCCCAGTCAACAAAGAGTCGCTTGCGGTCAGGCGCAACACGTACGTACCAGCCGAGGGGAAGCTTGCCGTGGTCGTCAGGGCCGACGCATTCCCAAAAGTCACAGCGCCCGCAGGCCCGCTGACCTTCAACCAGAGCTTCGTCACTGCGCTGCCGGTTGGCAATCCGTCATCGCTGACAGATCCCAACAGGTTTGCACCTGCAGCTAACGATACTGTTTGATCGGGCCCTGCATTGACGACCGGCGCCTTGTTTGTCGGAACGGAGCCCGCGGCAGCGACCGTGACAACCACATCGTCGCTGGTTGAAAACGCACTGTCATTGACAGTGAGACGTAACGTGTATGTGCCTGCAACAGAGAATGTTGCCGATGTCTGCAGGCTCGCAGCGTTGCCAAATGTCACTGTGCCAGGCCCACTGACTGGTGCCCACATTGACATCAGTAGTGCAATCGGAGCGCCATCATCACTCGCATTTCCAACAAGGTTTGCGACGGCAGGCAGGGTTATTGACAGGTCGGCACCGGCATTGACGATCGGGGCCTGGTTCACAGGCACGCTCCCGGAGGCCACACTGGCGGCTGCGTCATCGCACGCAATGGAAGTCGTCACGGAAGTGGCCTTGATACACTTCAGTCTCCAGTTCGGGTCCGTGAACAGATTTGCGCCACTTGTGGCACTGGTTCCCGACATGAGCCACGCGGATGTCTGTCCTGTCGAAGAGTTGTACCAAAGCAAATCGGACTTGCCGTCGTTGTTGAGATCGGCGGCCGTGGCAAGATTCCAATTGGCACTGGTGAAAAGCACTGCGCTGCCTGAAACACTGCTGCCGTTCATAAGCCAGGCCATCTTCTGCCCCGTCGTCGCATTGTTCCAAACGATATCGGCTTTCCCGTCGCCATTGAGATCGGCAGTTGTTGCCACCTTCCAAAGGGGATCGCTCTGAATCGTTGTCGAACCGGTAACGTTGGAACCGTTCATGAGCCACATTGCGGTTTGACCATTGGAAGCGTTGTACAAGATGATGTCGGACTTGCCGTCGCCATTGAAGTCGGCAGCTGCCGCGACTTTCCAGTCGGGGTCGGTAAGCAGCACGGACCATGAGATTGTGTTCATGCCGTTCATAAGCCAAACGGCAGTTTGACCGAGCGAAGCGTTGTACCAGATCAGGTCAGCCGAATGATCGCCATTCAGGTCGGCTGTAGCGACGACTTTCCAGTCGCCGACGCTGAGCAAAACAGTCCACGTTATGGCATTCGTGCCATTCATGAGCCACGCTGCGGTCTGACCAGTCACTTCGTTGTACCAGATCAGGTCGGTTTTGCCGTCGCCGTTGAGGTCGGCCGTTTCCGTTATTTTCCACTCGGCAACACTCAACAAAAGCGTCCAACCCGTAACGCTCGTTCCGTTCATGATCCAGGCAACGGTTTGCCCGGTGGACTCGTTATAAACGATCAGGTCGGTGTTGTGATCGCCATTGAGGTCTGCTGTCTTGATCACTTTCCAGGCGGGGTCGGCGAGGAGTGCGGCACTACTCATGGCACCGGTGCCATCCATGAGCCATGCTACGGTTTGCCCATTGGAAGGGTTAACCCACAGAAGGTCGGACTTCCCATCGCCATTCAAATCGGGAAGCGTCGTGATGCCATTCTGTGCATTGGCCGAGAAGGGATATGCCAATAGAATCAGCGCAGTTATCAGCGTCGATAAGTACCAAAACGATTTGGATGCCATCCTCATCTGGAACACACCTCGCCGAGGCTGGAGCAATCGTCCGACCTTTGGGCCATTGCGAGGTGGTACTGAAGTGCTATTTGCTGGATCGTTAACGAAATGACGGAATTAGATTCCTCGAGATAACGGGCGATTATGGCCCTGGTACCAGACTTGTCCGTTTGTTTCCAAGAAAGTAGATGGATTGAACGGGAATTCTTACTCGTTTTAAAGGAATGAGTCTCTTGATCCGATATAGTCCATTTGGCACAGATCAGCGACGCCCATTCTCGAGTCAGCCTTCGAGTTAGGCCGATTCGGTTTGGAAATCGCAGGCCGCTGTTTGACATTAGTTCCGAAGTTCCCTAAACGATACAATTGCCGGATGGGAAAAAAATGTCATTACGCTGCACTTTTTTCCGATATGCGGATCCGATTGAAATTGAAATTAAGGATAAAGACATAAAATGGCTTCAGCTAAGGATGCACTGCTCGAGAAGATACGTGCGCATCGCGCACGTATCGGAATTATCGGACTTGGATATGTCGGACTTCCACTGGTCTTGCGATTCGGCGATGAAGGCTTCCCCGTCATTGGATTCGACGTCGATGCTTCAAAGGTCACAAAACTCAATCGAGGAGAATCCTACATTCGTCATATCGCCGCGGATCGCGTCCAGGCCCTGGTGAATAAAAAACAATTTGAAGCCACCAGCGACTTCGAACGATTGTCCGAAGCCGACTGCATCATCATCTGTGTACCAACACCACTCACTGTAAAAAAGGATCCGGATCTTCAATACATCGAAAGTACTGGCGACGCAATAATGAAAACGCTGCGAGCGGGGCAGATTATTTCGCTCGAAAGCACGACGTATCCGGGAACCACGGACGAGATCCTTCTGGAGAAGTTCCGGCCCCGCGGTCTTGAAGTTGGTAAGGACTATTTTCTGGTGTTTTCTCCGGAACGCGAAGACCCGGGCAACCCAAAGTTTTCCACAAGGACTATTCCAAAAGTGGTGGGCGGCACCACGCCAGACTGTTTGGAGGTTGGTGAAGCGCTGTACTCTCAGGTCATTGACAAGATTGTTACCGTTTCTTCCACACGTGCCGCGGAGCTCGTGAAGCTGCTTGAAAATATTTACAGATCCGTGAACATCGCGCTGGTCAATGAACTGAAATTGCTCGCAGAAAAAATGAACATCGATATCTGGGAAGTGATTGCTGCCGCCAGCACCAAGCCATTTGGATTTACCGCATTTCAACCCGGACCAGGTCTTGGCGGGCATTGCATTCCCATCGACCCGTTCTATCTTTCGTGGAAGGCCAAAGAGTACGACTTTTCCACACGTTTCATTCACCTCGCCGGTGAAATCAATTCCGCCATGCCGCACTACATCGTTGAACGGGTCGGAGCGACGTTGAACGAGGTCTCCAAATCCATTCGGGGCGCTCGGATCTTAATTCTTGGCGTTGCCTATAAGAAGGATGTCGATGATGTGCGGGAATCTCCTGCACTGGAGATTATGGAACTCCTGCAGGAACGCGGAGCAATATTGTGCTACAGCGATCCATATATTCCGCGTCTGCACAAAGTGCGGGCGCACGATTTTTCCCACATGACTTCTGAACCTCTTACTGAAGAAACCCTGAATAATCAGGATCTTGTCCTGATTACCACAGATCATACGAATATCAACTATCAATGGCTCGTCGAAAACAGCCCCAAGATTGTGGATACTCGAAATGCCACTAAGGGAGTGAAGATCGGAATGGAGAAAGTGGTTCGAGCCTAGAAATTATTGCATTTTCCGGGAAAAAATCCCCGGCATGGTCGCTCAATACCAACAATGTCGGTCGGTCTCCTCGAATGTGGCAGCAGAATGTCTCTATCCAATGGATCTGGAAAGTATCCGCAACTTCCGCTAAACCGCAGTGGCAAGTATAACCGTCAAGCTTTCTCAGTAAGCAACTGAACGCAATCCGCACTCTGAGGCCGCTCCTGCGGCTTCACCGAGAGATCTCTACTTCACTAAATTGCGCTGCAAGTCGTTCACTTCCGGCTTCCGAAACAATTCAACTTATCAATTTTGGAAATCGAAGTGCTTCAACACAAATGAATGATGATCCAAATATCGACTGTGTGCAGTTGTGAACAACATATGCCCAGCATATCGGCGAGAATTCCGCTCGCTCGCGCAAGCAACCAAAAGTTCACAATTCAGAGCTTAAACATTGTCTCTCGCGTGGTTCAGTGAAGTTCTGTCACCCATGAAGGTACAGGGTTTCGATTTTCGATTCATTTGACTTCGAACAAAGACGCTGATTTCGAGTTGAGTGGGAGCCTCCGAATGCCCTCGTACTGTCTCGAAGTGTGCAAGGAAATCTATTAGTTAAGGGGACATTGGAATGAAGTGGCAGATACTGCAGATGCATTGGAGAGCGAGGGCGACCGCTATTGTCGCGATCGGAGTCCTTTGCTATTTCGTAATCTCTCCTTTGCGCTCAGTAGCACAGACGCCGGCAGGACTTGTTGCTGCATATAACTTCAATGCTGGAGCCGGATCAACAGTTGCGGACCTTTCGGGAAATAATAATACGGGCAGTATCGTCGGTGCTGCATGGACGACCGGAGGGAAGTATGGCAGCGCGTTATCATTCAACGGTTCAACCAGCTATGTAGACCTTGGTAATCCGGCGGCGTTGCAACTAACAGGGAGCATGACCGTAGAGGCATGGATTAATGCAGCGGCAAATCCCGCCGACGACGGGCAGATTATCGCCAAGTCCGATAACGCGTCCGGGTGGCAGTTCAAAACCAGTCCCGACACCGGCCCACATACATTCGGCCTGTCAGTAGGCCGGACGAGCAGCGCGAGGGCGACCAGATATAGCACGACAGTTCGATCTCTGAACACCTGGTACCACGTTGCCGGAGTCTACAATTCTGCAACGGGAACTTTGAATCTTTACGTCAATGGAGTTTTGAATAATGGCAGTTTGGTTGGAACGATCCCGGCTTCCCAATTCAACCAGAGCGTCAATGTGAACATAGGCCGGCGCACAGGCGGCTACTACTTCAACGGAATCATCGACGAATTGCGAGTGTACAACCGGGCTCTGTCGGCATCAGAGATCCAGACCGACATGAACACACCCGTCGGTGGCGCACCGCCTCCGCCGGACCAAACATCACCAACAATTTCTTTGTCTTCGCCTGCTTCTGGTGCGACAGTGTCGGGAACCACCGCCGTGGCGGCCGCGGCTGCCGACAACGTGGGCGTTGCTGGTGTCCAGTTCCTCCTGGATAATGCCCCTCTTGGTAATGAAGACACCGCTGCTCCGTGGGCCGTGCAGTGGGACACTGGTTCAGCGACCATCGGAGTGCATTCTCTTTCCGCAAGGGCCAGAGACTCCGCCGGCAATACCACCACCAGCTCCACGATATCCGTAAATGTTACGAACCCTACCCTGGCCCAGGTCGGTCAGTGGTCGAGTGTCACGAACTGGCCGCTGGTTCCGGTGCACACCGCGCTCCTGCCCACAGGCAATGTTCTTGCGTGGTCCGACTATACACAGGGGCAGGGGACACGGGTATGGAACCCTGCTACGAACACCTTCACTTCAGTACCGATCAATGGCATCAACCTGTTCTGCGCCGGCCAGACTCTGTTGGCTGATGGCCGGGTGTTCGTCGTGGGAGGAACCGGAAGCAACTCGGACATCGGCATTCGGAATGGAAGTATCTTCAACGCATCGACACAGACATGGACCCAGAGTTCGCAGATGTTTTATCCGCGATATTATCCGACCTCCACAATGCTTCCGGACGGGCGCATCCTGGTTCAGGGTGGAACCATCAATTGCCCCACATGCATTGCCGACGTGCCGGAAATCTATGATCCGGTGGCCAATATTTGGAGCCAGCTTACGAGTGCGGCAAAAGCTTTCCGGTATTACCCCCATACTTTCGTTCTCCCCGATGGGCGTGTGCTGGTGACTTCCGCAGATGACTCGGCTCAGACCACTCAGGTTCTCGATTTGAACTCGATGACCTGGACGACGGTCGATCCCAGGGTTCTTGATGCTCATAGTTCAGCCATGTATTTGCCAGGCAAAATCATCAAAGCCGGCACAGCCACGGATTCCGACCATCCCGGATTGCAGGCTTCGGCAAACACTTATGTTTTGGACATGACTCAATCTTCGCCTGCTTGGCAGACGACGGCACCGATGGCGTTTCCGCGATCATATTTCACGATGACCATCCTGCCAGACGGCCAGGTTCTGGCAACAGGTGGTGGTACCACCACAGACCCTGCAAATTTTTCGACGGCGGTTTACGAAGCGGAAGTGTGGTCACCGGCAACACAAACCTGGACGACCCTGGCCCGAATGCAAAAACCGCGGCTCTATCATTCAACTGCGCTCTTACTGCCGGACGGCCGCGTTCTGGTGGCTGGCGGCGGTCGTCAAACAGGTCTCAATAACCCGGATTCGGCAGACCAGCCGAATTCCGAACTGTATTCACCGCCTTATCTGTTCAAGGGGCCACGTCCCGTTATTTCATCGGCGCCGTCGCTGATTCAGTAGGGCGCGACTTTCTCGGTGGCAACTTCGGATGCGGCGCGAATCGGTTCGGCATCGCTCATCGCCCTCGGATCCGTAACCCACGCTTTCGATGAGAATCAACGCTATGTGCCTCTGACATTCGCAACGAATGGCAATGGACTGGATGTCCAGGCGCCAACCAATTCGAACCTGGCGCCGCCGGGATATTACATGCTGTTTCTGGTCGATACGAATGGCGTCCCCTCCATTGCATCGATATTGCGACTACCATCGCCCTCAAACGACTCCCAGCCACCGACGGCTCCCGGTGGTTTAACTGCCAGTTCATCGCCCGGAAGCGTGAACCTCAGCTGGGCCGCATCGATTGATAATGTCGCCGTTACCGGCTATAACGTCCATCGATCTACCACCGCGGGTTTCACGCCATCGGTAAATAATAAGATCGGGCTATCTTCGACGACTGCCTATACCGACACGAGTTTTTCTTCGGCAGGAACCTACTATTATCTTGTGACCGCTCAGGATGCGAAGGGCAATACCAGTAATCCATCCACCGAGGCGTTGGCGCACGTCGTTCTGGAAACCACGCCGCCAAACGTATCAATGATGGCACCCGCAGACGGAACGACGGTGATGGGGATGGCTATGATTGCAGCCTCAGCCTCAGACAATGTCGCTGTGTCCAGCGTGCAGTTCCTGCTCGACGATATAAACCTGGGATCTCCCGATACGACTTCTCCCTATTCCTTTAGTTGGAATACCGCCACAGCAAGTAATGGGTCCCATCTGCTTTCCGCCGCAGCGCGAGATTCCGCCGGCAATGCTGCTACCGCTGCGCAGGTATCCGTCTTCGTAGATAATCAGGCTCCAGCCGGGTCGATCGTGATTAACGGCGGAGCTGCTGCCACGAATTCGAGTACGGTGACTCTGACACTTTCTGCTGCTGACAATGCTGGCGCCGTGTCGCAAATGCGTTTTTCCAACAGTAGCAGTCCGTCCACTTTCTCGGCTCCCGAAGCTTACTCCACCACGAAGACCTGGACTCTTTCCGGTGCAACCGGGACTTCGAACGTCTACGTCCAATTCAAAGACACAGTTGGTAACTGGTCGCCGTCGTTTACCGACACGATTGTTTTCGACACAACGGCCCCAACCGTTTCTTCGGTTAGCGTTTCGGGCGTTACTCAGAGTTCGGCGATGATTAGCTGGACGACGAATGAGCCGGCTACAAGCCAGGTGGACTACGGCACGACGAGTGCGTACGGCAATACCTCCGTCCTGGACAGCACTCTGGTAACTTCTCACCAGTTAACTCTTAACGGTCTGGCTCTTCAGACAACATATAACTATCGGGTCCGTTCCAAAGATGCGGCTGGGAACGAGCAAGTCGGTAACAACGGCACTTTCACAACTCCTAGCGCGACCGATACGGCTCCGCCTTCGGTGCCAGCCAACCTGGTCGCAACGAGTGTTTCTTCTTCGCAAGTCGCGCTCTCATGGACTGCGTCGACAGATAACGTCGCGGTTTCGGGTTACAAAGTATTCCGCGATGGCAGTCAGATTGGCTCCACGGCCCAAACAAGCTATTCAGATTCTGGCCTTACGTCCAATACCACTTATGCATATGCGGTTTCGGCCTTTGATGCGGCCGACAATACGTCGGCAGCCAGCAGTCCTCTGAACGTCACGACGACTTCCGGGCCGTCCACACCGATCCTTCCAGTCAAAGCAAGCAGCAACAATCGTTATCTGGTGGACCAAAATAAGGTGCCGTTCCTTCTGACGGGGGACACTGCCCATGACCTGATGGGCAAACTGACGGTTGCCGAAGCCGATATCTATTTTTCCAACCGAAAGGCCAACAAGTTCAACTCCGTGGCCATCTATGCCCCGTGCGGTGCGGGCGTACACTGCGCTGCCAACGGCACCACGATTGACGGCATTGCGCCCTGGACCAGTGGCACCGGGCCATCGACGTATGATCTTGCCACCCCTAACGAAGCATATTTTGCCAGACTGGACACCATCATCGCTCATGCAGCTTCATATGGACTTTTGATACTGCTCGATCCCATAGAAACTGCGGATTTTCTGGTTACGCTTAGAAACAATGGAGCAGCAAAGGCCTTCAATTACGGAGTCTATGTCGGTAATCGTTATAAATCCTTCACCAATATCCTCTGGCAGCACGGTGAGGACTTCCAGACATGGAGCTCGAGCAGCACGGACAACAATCTCGTTGCCCAGGTAATGGCGGGAGTGGCGTCCGTTGATTCGAATCACCTGCAGACCGTCCAGCTGGATTACCCCAGGTCTTATTCAAATCAAGACACGAGTGTCATGGCTCCGTTTCTGACCTGGGACATGGTCTACACCTATCACGAAACCCACGACTATGTGCTGCAGGCCTACAATAGTTCACCCATCCTTCCCGTACTTATGGGTGAGGCAAACTACGAGGGCGAAAACCTCAGGGGGGCTATCCCGGGAGGGACCGGAACCGAGGTATTGAGACGACAGGAGTATTGGACGCTAACCAGTGGCGCTTCGGGCCAATACTTCGGCAATGGTACAGTCAACCATTTTGATAACGGTTGGCAGAGCAGTCTCAACTCAGCAGGGGTGACCCAGTTGCAGTACGTTACCGCTTTGTTTACCGGATTCCAATGGTGGAACCTGGTGCCGGATCAAGCTCACAACGTTGTGACGGCAGGATATGGAACGTTTGATGGCAACAATCTGAACCTCTTGTCTTCAAACTACGCGACCACGGCGTGGCTCACGGACGGCAGTCTTGCAATTGCATACTGCCCCACCGTCACGACGCTTACTGTAGCGATGAACAAATTTTCGGGAGCGGTTACCGCTCGATGGTTCGACCCAAGCCGGGGAACCTTTCAGGCGATTTCCGGATCCCCATTTCCAAATTCAGGGTCGCGCAGCTTCTCCACACCCGGAACGAATGGCGATGGAGACAGCGATTGGGTGCTTGTCCTGGAAGCGTCGCTTGTCCCCGACACAATCGCGCCAACAACACCAGGCTCGCTGACTGCAACGGCGATCTCTTCTTCTCAGATCAATCTGTCATGGGCGTCATCCTCAGACAATGTGGCTATCGCCGGTTATCGAATCAACCGCGACGGAAATCAGATAGCCACCACGACCACTACCAGCTTCTCCGATACTGGATTGAGCTCCGGCACAAATTACACCTATCAAGTCAGAGCTTTTGATGCGGCAGGCAATGTTTCCCAGTTGTCAACCGCCGCAGGCGCGACGACCACCACGCCGGATGGCAACCCGCCGACTGTACCCACCAACTTGCAATTTTCAAATGTCACTGCCAGTTCAGCGACTATTACGTGGACTGCCTCTACAGATACCGAAGGTCCAATATCCAACTACCGAATTTTCAGGAACGCAACCCAGGTCGCAACTACGATTTCGACGAGCTTTGCGGATGGCGGACTATCAGCAGCAACCACCTATAGCTATGCTGTCGCTGCAGTGGACTCTTCCGGTAACGTCTCTGCCCAATCTCAGGTCCTAAACGTGACGACTACGAATGCGGCCCCCGCGACACCTTTGTTTGTGCAAACGAACAATGCAGTGCCGCAGACTCCGCAAAGCTCAGTTTCCGTTAGATATATGGGCGCCCAGACCACCGGTGATACAAATATCCTTGCGATTGGCTGGGCGGACACGACAACCAACATTGCTTCTGTGACGGACAGCAAGGGCAATATCTATCAACTGGCGGTACCTACGGCGAGAGGCAGTGGTCACAGTCAGGCCATTTACTACGCTAAGAATATTGTTGCAGCCAACGCCGGTTCGAACACCGTCACTGTCACGTTTAACGTGGCAGCAAGGTATCCGGACATTCGAATTACCGAATATAGTGGACTGGACCGATCTTCACCGTTTGATGTCGGCACCTCAGCTTCAGGGAGCGGAACCACTGCGAATAGTGGTTCGGTGACTACTCGGTTTGCAAAAGAATTGATTTTTGGTGCTGGCGAAACATCTGGTGCCTTTACCAGCGCTGGCTCCACCTTCACTCAACGAGTAATTACTTCTCCGGATGGCGATATCGCGGAGGATAAGGTTGTCAGCACAATCGGTACATACAACGCGACGGCCAACGGGAGTAATGCGGGTTGGTTAATGCAAGTTGCTGCTTTCCGCGCCGCGGGGCAGTAGATTTCGTGAGGTGAGACTGAGCTCGCGTTCCCGTAACCAGTAGAAGATCACCGGAGTCACGACCAGGACATGGATTAGCGAACTGGCCATCCCGCCCAAGACCGGTGCTGCCAGAGGTTTGAGGAACTCCGCACCTGTCCTTGTAGACCACATCATTGGAAGAAGGCCGGCGACCACCGTTGCGACGGTCATTACCTTGGGGCGTAGCCTCAGGAGCGCCCCTTCGATAACCGCGTCTCGCAGCGTTGCTCTGGTTAATGGACCGGTATCTGCAGTTTTGCGGCGCACGGATTCCTGAAGATAAATGACCATCACCACGGCTGTCTGGACCGCCGTACCAAATAGCGCAATAAATCCGACCCAGACGGCGACCGAAAAGTTGTAATGGAGCAGCTTTACCAGGACAATGCCGCCGGATAGCGCGAATGGCACAGCCAGTAAAACATGCAGGGCCTCCGTGGCCGAATGGTAGACAAAGTAGAGCAACACAAAAATGGTCAGCAGTGCCAGCGGGACGACTACGGCAAGTCTTTGTTTGGCACGAATCTGATTCTCGTACTCACCACTCCACTCCATGTAGTAGCTCGGCGGAAGTACGACTTTTGCCGCAACCTTGCGCTTCGCTTCCTCCAGAAAACTACCCACATCGCGATTCCGAACGTTCAGGAGCACCGTACCGCGCAGCAGACCATTCTCGCTGCCAATCATGGTCGGTCCCATTACAATATTTATTTTGGCTACTTCTCCCAATGGGACCTGGCCGCCGCCCATCCCCGACACCAGAACATTGCGCAAGGAATCGATATCCTCGCGGAAATCACGGGCATAGCGAATGCGCACTCCGTATCGTTCGCGCCCTTCGATAGTATAAGTAGCGATTTTTCCACCAATCGCCGTTTCAATCACATCCTCGATATCCCCGGTTGTTGCTCCAATTCGACCTAACGCATCCCGGTCGATATCTATTTCCAGATAGGGTGTACCGGTATTCCGCTCGGAGTACAGGTCCACGGCTCCGGGAACCTCTCGAAGTATGAGTTCGATTTCCTTTTCTTTCTCCTCGATTACCTGCAGGTCCTTTCCAAAGATCTTTACTCCCACTTGCGTGCGAATACCTGTCGAAAGCATGTCAATGCGATTCCGAATCGGTTGTGTCCAAATGCTGGAGATTCCGGGCGTCCGGAGTTTTTCGTCAAGACGTTGAAGAATAGTCTCCTTCGTTGTTCCAGCAGGCCACTTTTCCCTGGGGATAAACGTAATAATGATTTCCGCCATGTTGATTGGCGCTGGATCTGTCGACGTATCTGCACGCCCCACCTTGCCCACTACCATTTTGACAGCCGGGTCCTCAGAGATAATGCGGGTCTGCTCTGCCAGGAGTTCGGTTGCTTTGGTCAGGGAAATACTGGGATCCGCGATGGGCATCCACATCGCCGTTTCTTCATCCAGCGCCGGCATGAACTCCGATCCGATTGTGGTGGCCAGATATACGGCAACCACAAAAAGCGCGGATGCTGAGAACAGCGTTAACGCTCGATGTGCGAGAGCGAAATTCAAAATTGGACGGTAGAACGCCTGAAGGCTCCGCATCACGGGGTTCCTGTCCTCCCTCTGGAGCCGACCGCGAATCAGGACGGTACAAAGAATAGGAATGAGGGTTACTGCAATAATGGTGGCGCCCACCATCGCAAATGTTTTGGTGAATGCCAGAGGATGGAATAACTTTCCTTCGACTCCGGTCAACGCAAATACCGGAACAAATGCGAGAACGATAATCGTCATGGAAAAGAATATCGGACGGCCAACGATGCGCGTGGCATTGAGAGTAATCTCGCGAATATTTGTGCGATAGTCTCCGTGCAGCGCGGCGTGCTGTTCGGCGTGGCGCAGTACGTTTTCCGTTATCACAATGCCTGCGTCCACAAGAACTCCGATCGCGATGGCGATGCCCCCCAACGACATGATGTTCGAAGGAATTCCGAAATATTGCATGGAGAGGAATGACAGGAGCACGGCCAGCGGTACAGGAATTGTCACGATCACAATGCTTCGAAAATGCCACAGGAAAAGCACATGCACCAGCGTCACCAAAAGGATCTCTTCCAGCACGGAGTTTCTCAGTGTATTTGTGGCGTGATCGATCAGTTCACTGCGGTCGTAAAACGGAATGATTTTCACGCCGGGTGGAAGTCCTGTCGCAAGAGACGCGATTTTGGCTTTCACATCGCTTATAACCTGTCGAGGATTTGCGCCAGAACGGCTGATCACAACTCCGCCGACGGCATCGATTCCATCCTTATGAAGTACACCACGGCGAAATTCCGGCCCCATTTGTACCGCAGCCAGCTGGCGAACGGACACCGGGTTTCCGTTGAGATGAGCCACCACGACTTTCTCAATGTCTTCGACAGACTTGATGAGACCGAGACCACGAACAACCAACTCCATGTCATTGGATTCGATTACCTTGGCTGAAACGTTGCCGTTGCTTCGCTGAATGGCTTCGACCACGGATCGAATGGGAATGTTGAACGCTCGCAGCTTCACAGGGTCAACGTCGACCTGATACTGGCGGACAAATCCGCCAATGCTGCCAACTTCGGAAACACCAGGAACCGAGTTGAGTTGGTACCGAATGAACCAATCCTGCAGCGATCTTAATGTGCCAGGGTCATACGGGCCATCGACCGTGTACCAGAAGATTTGACCGACACCTGTGGCGTCAGCACCCAGCGTCGGAACCACGCCGGCAGGCAGGAAAGTTGAAGCCAGACTCAGGCGTTCCAACACGCGTGTTCGGGCAAAATACAAGTCGGTTTTCTCTTCAAAGATGATATTGACCATCGAAAGACCGAACGCGGATGATGACCGGACGGTGCGCACTCCGGACAATCCATGGAGATTGGCAGTCAGAGGATAGGTAATCTGGTCTTCAACTTCCTGCGGGCTGCGGCCTGGCCATTCCGCGGAAACGATGACCTGGTTCTCGCTGAGATCCGGAATGGCATCGATCGGAGTGCTCACCATTGCAACGTAGCCACCAGCGGCAAGAATGCCGTACGCAATGAACACCAGAAACCGGTTCTTCAATGAAAATTCGATGAGGCTGTTGATCATCGCGCCAGTCAGCGGGCGTCGAAACGCGTTTGGTAGGTGGTCAGAAGTTGGTTTCCTCGGCGCGCCTCTATGACTACATTCCAAGGTCCGGCCATTCCTATATTGATGCTCCCGGCGTATTCGGATCCATTCCAGATCAAGTCGGCGCTGCTACGCATTTCGGGCATTCCCATCGACGGCATCGCAGGCATGATTATTGCTGTTCGAACCTGAGCATCGTGAATGGGATTGCCCACTGAGTCCAGAATGGTGACTAGTAAATTGTTATCCTGTCCCTTCTGGGGCGGAGCCGGCTTCGTCTCGAACGTAACGCGGTAAGACTGCGTCACCGGTGAAGTCGTCGTTCTTGCAGTTTCGTCGAAAGACTTTGATCCGCTGAAGAGATTCGTCAAGCCACCCGAAAGGCGTGTCTGCGAGTCGATAAGAAAACCTCCGTGGATCACAACCTTGTCCCCTTCCATGAGGCCTGCAACCACAGGATAGTAGTCCTTACCGGGTGGACCAACTCTGATAACTCTGCGCTGGAATACCCCATCTTTTAAAGAAAGATAGACCGCTTTGTCATTTCCGGAATCAATGACAGCGGATCTGGGAACGGCAAGTTCTCGAGAAGACAGAGTCGGCTGAAATGCGGATCGGACAAACATGCCCGGCCTCAATTGCATCCCTGGGTTTTCCACCAGGATATGGACGGGGGTCGTTCCTGATTGTCCATCGGAACGGGAATCAATGGTTTTGACGGAGCCCTGCAGCTTGATGCCACTCAAGGCTTCACTGGTGATTTCCGCGCGGAGCCCTGGACGTATCTGGCTGATGTCCGAAGAAAAAATGTCCGCTCTGACGGACACGCTGCTCATGTCTATTAGCACGTACAGGGCTGCTCCTGAAACGACGAATTGGCCTTCCGTAGCGTTTCTGGATCGGACTACTCCTGTCGAATCTGAATAGATCGTTGTAGAAACGGGGGATTCACGTGCAGTGGCGAGTTCCTGAGTATAGATTCTTGCGACGGGCTGACCTTTCGTTACTTGTTGGCCAGTGTCGACGAGCAGGCGCTCTACGCGTCCCCCCGAGCGCGAACTGATGGTGCGAACCGCCGTTTCCAGTTCCTCTACACGACCTGGAGCGACAATCTCCCCGTACACTGTGGAACGGCGGACTTCGACAGTTTCAACTCCAATCCTTTCTTGATCGAGCGGGCTAAGCTGTACTGCTACATTCTTAGGTCCAACGTCGGACGGAGAGATAGCAGCCTCTTTCGATACAGTTTGATTGGATGTAGATGCGTGGCGTGTGCGAAGGAAACCAGTGATTGTGACCGAGGCCACAATTCCTGCCGCAATCCCGACAGCCAGCCATCGTGCCTCGCCTCGCGTCATAAGGGTTAATCTCCGAGTCTCGACCGAAGTTTCCTAAGGCTCTCTTTGGTCGCCACGGTTAATTTCTCAGATAGGACCGCTGTATCGGCGAGTTCCGACGGCGGGCGCCCGATTTCATATTGGAGACTACTGAGCAAGAAACAATTGCTGCACTTCGCTCGCATTCAGAGCACGGCCATAAATGCGAACTGCATCAATCCCTCCATTCCATCGCTCATAGTTTCCCCCCGCGTATCCACTTCTCCCAAATACCAGTGGCTGTGTATTGGGCGCCGGGGCAGCATTTTCGCTGACATTCATAATCAATGCACCATTTAGGTAAATCTTGAAGGTATTGGTGTCTCGGTCAAGAACCGCAACAATGTGATACCAGTTACCGGTAACCAGATTCGCATTGGTCGTTTCGTGATCAAGGCATCCCCCACCATTGTTGAAGCCGCCGACAATCTGATTGTCATTTGTCGATATGTAGTAGCCGCAGCCCGAAGTGGTTTCCTTCATGATGATTGCCTGGAATCCCGTCAACGCGTTCGGCTTTACCCACGCGGATAACGTGAAACTTCCACTGAAGTTCAGCGACGGGGCGTTGTTTACAACAATGTCACCAGCGCCCCCAAAGGATACCCCATTGTTAAACTTGCCTGCGACCCGGGTGACTCCCGCAGACAGGGTTCCTGTGTTGTTGTTGCCTGACGAATCTGAAGTCGTGGCTCCAGACGCTTCGTCGAAATAAAATACAGCAACAGCGCCAGGAGGTGTAGCGGGAGCTGCATCTGTCGCGGCCGAGGCGAAAGCAGACAATCCGGAGACGTTTCCTGCTCCGTCGCGCGCCAGGATGGCATAAGTGTAGGTCGTGGATGCCGTAAGAGCGTTATCTGAAAACGCAGTTCCCGTCGTGCTTCCGATTGGAGAAAGAGACCCGTCCCTGAAGACATCGTATCCAGCAACTCCAACGTTATCCGATGAAGCAAGCCAGGACAGATTAATCTGCGAGGATGAAATCGTTGTTGCGGCCAATCCCGCGGGAACAGAAGGCGCAAATGTGTCGGCGGTAACTGCAACTCCGGCCTCATTGGAAGGACCGCTCAAATTGCCTGCCGCGTCAGTAGCCGCTATCAAATAATAGTATGTCCCTGAGATCACGCTGGCATCCGCAAAGCTGGTTGTCGATACGGTTGCTAACTTGTTAGAAGCCAAGGGAGTGAATCCGGGCGTCGTCGATCGATAAACGTTGTAGCCCGTTACTCCAGTGTTATCCGTTGAAGCAGACCACGTTAAATTGATAAGCCCGATCGACGAGACGGCGTTCAACGAGCTCGGTGCGCTCGGAGCCTGAGTATCCTCAGACGGCGATGGTAATCGCAGCATCGATGCCACCGAGGGGACTCCATTGGAATCGACAATAAACAGCATGTAGTAGCCCGGCGGAGCGAGATTGGAATTGGCCGGTCCCTGGATATCCAGTCCTCCACTGACAGCTGTGAAAGTCAGCGGAACATATCGCTGGCTTTCGTTAAAAGCATGTGTCACCGAACCAAGCGCAATAAGTGAAACCGAGGAGATTCTGGATGCGTCCGGAGTGGACACAGAAAAAGTTCCGCCGAACTGGATGACCGACGGGGCAGCTGAAATAGCCGGACGAGGTCCTTTAAAAAGATAAGGCGGAGAATATATTTCCGCATTTTCCTGGTCTGAAGAATCGGGGACATTGAGTCCGGTCTGACGTCCACCACCCGCAACCATCACTCGGCCATCCGGCAGCAGTAGTGCAGTTGAGTGATATTGCCGAGGCTTTTTCATTTTGGCCATTGTCGTCCAGGACTGAGTTACTGGCGACCACAGCTCGCCTTCATAGACTGCAGTAGACGAATTGGCGGTGTCCGTGGTTGTGCCGCCACCGGTCGCAAGGACCTGGCCGTCTGCAAGTATCGTTAAGGTCAGGAACGAACGCGGAAACACCATCGGTGAGGTCGTTTGCCACGATGGCGAAGGTTGGTTCATGTCGAGGACATAGGTGTTGGCGGACGCCGGCAATCCGGGATGGTATGAGTCCGTTGCCGTGCCGGCTTTGATAATTTTCCCCGGCAGGTACATTGCTGAACTGTGGCCATCAAGCACCCGAGGATCGACCACGCTCCATGTCATGGTGTTTAGATTGAGAACTCGTGTGGTCTGCGCCGAATCGTCTGCCGACGTCACCAGAACGCGTCCGTCAGGGAGCACGAATGGATGCGGGTAGTACCGGAACGGCATCGCCGCACTCGGATATTGGGTCCAGGTGTTGCTCACTGGATTGTAAATCTCCGGCACGTCCGCAATACAATTTGTGCAATTGGTTGTTCCCCCCAGAACAAGCATTCGTCCGTCACCCAACGTCGTAACGGTTGGGTAATAGCGGGGGTACGACATCATTGAACTTTGGGACCAGGACTGAGTTGTTCCGTTAAAGATGTTTCCGTTTTGGATTCCAACATCGTTAGCGACTCCCGTACCGCCCACGACGAATATGCGCCCGTCCGCCAGCAACGCGTGGGCGGAGCAGAACAAATTGACAGAACTCATGGGAACTGACGTAAAGGCATTTGTAATGGGATTCCACACCCGCGGTGCCTGTATTGGAGTGTAATCCGAATACGCCAGGACACTACCGGTAGGCAGCAGCGCAGCATGGACCGCCACAATGGGCCAGTTAATCGCGCTGGACCATTGGCCGATTACGGATGGGTCGTTGGGATTGACATTGTTGAAAGTAACGGTGTTGTCTGTGCTTGTTGATGCTGTATTTGGATTTCCAGCGAGATCGTTCGCTATACCCGCAGCGAGGGTAGCAATCACAGTTCCACTCGTCGTCATTCCGCTGATCGTCACCGTATAGTTCATTGGACCGCCAGCCACAGCTGCTGTCGTTGCACCTGCTGTTCCGCCAATTGTGACATCGGCATTGCTAAAACCTACGACGTTCTCGCTGAACACCACCGCGAAACTGATCGGCGTTGCGTTTGTTGGGTCGGCCTGCGACCCACTCTGATTGATTGTTACTGAGGGGGGAGTCGTATCGGGTACCGTCGTGCTGAATGTTACGGGGATAGCGTCGGTGCCGGGAATCTTCGCATGGTCCGCAGTAACCAGAAACGCCTGCAGCGTATGGGAGCCTGCCGGGACATTTGTCAGCTGAAAGGTACCATCCATCGGTATGTCCATCAGCTGTGGCCCATTGTCCAGGATGAAGTGAATATGGTTGACGTTGTAACCAGCTAAGTCGCCCGTGGGCGTGTACAGTATGGTAACGGTTGTTGTGTTTGTAAGCGTTGATCCGCTGGTCGGCTGCGTAATGATGGGATGTGGCGGATTACCGACAATCACGGATAAGGAAGCACTAATTGCGCTGTTTCCAAGAGTGTCGCGGGCTCGTGAGGCGAGTGCGTGACTGCCATTTCCAATGAGTGAAGTGTCCCAGAGAATAGAGTAAGGGGCGGAAGTCTTTTCCGGTCCAAAGTCTGTCCCATCGATGACGAACTGCACTCCCGCAACTCCAACGCCTCCGGCATTATCTGCTGCGCCGGCCTGTATCGAGACAACACCGGATACCGTAGCCCCGCTCAAAGGCAATGTAATGGAGCTGAATGGCGCCGTCTTGTCCAACGAATAAATCTGGCCGATGAAGTTGCCATTTCCGATTCCTGGTCCACCCAATGGGTTCAAGGCCGCGTCCATGATGGAGTCATAATCGGCCAGATTCAATCCCAGGCTGCCGCTGCCGCTGCCAGTATTGATAGTCAGAGTGTAAGTGGTGCCACTGCCAGTAACCGAACTGATCGAAGCTCCGGAAACTCCCGTCGCCGCCAGCGAAAAGTCGGACACGTCGACTCCGGTCACGATCTCGCTGAACGTTACCGTCCAGTTCAAACTTGCACTGTTGGTCGGGCTGACCATGCCTCGATCCATAAACGTTACGCTCGGTGGTGTGATGTCCGGACCGGAAAGCGTCGTGAAAGTAACATTGGTCCCGATACGCTCATTACCGGCAGCGTCCCTGGAACGAACGCGAAAGTTATAGAGCTTCTGAGGTTGCAGTCCTGTAAGGGTAACGCTGTGCGCGGTAACAAGTGTTGGATCGAGAGTCGTCGTGTTGCCATAAGAAGTGGTTGTGCCGTAGTCGACTTGCGACGTCGCCACTTCATTGGTGGTCCACGCGATTCTTGCAGAGTTGCCCGTAATGTTGCTGGAACCGACTGCGGAAATCGTAGGAGCCGTAGTGTCGAGCGTGATCGTATCCGTGAACGATGCAGACCAGTTACCGGCCGGATCTTTGAACTGGACGTACACGGTCTTGGTGCCGGCGCCAGTTGAAAGAGTCCATGCCTTGGTGGCAGCATAGGTTTCAGCCGCTGAGAAACTGCTGCCCGTATTGGAAAAACGCATCTGCGAAACGATACCGGAATCATCCGCAGCAGACAGAGTCAGCGTGGCTGCGGTTGTGTTCGTCGCAGAGTTCCCCCCATTGATCGTGATAGAACCCGTCGGCGCCTGGTTGTCCACCGTCACGGAGATTGATGCCGACGTCGTCGTATTACCGGCAAAATCTCTAGCTCGCGCTGACAGCGCATGAGGACCGTTGCTGGCCGTCGTCGTATTCCAACTGATGGAAAATGGCGATGCTGTGTCTTCGGCCTGAAGAATATCGCCATCCAGTAAGAATTGAACCCCAACCACAGCGACATTATCGGAAGCAGTTGCAGTCACCGTTGTGGTTGCTATCAGAGTAGAACCGCTTGCTGGTCCGCTGACGGAGATTGCGGGCGGCGTGGTATCGGACGGGGCGCTGCCCAGCGGCGTGTTCATGTCCGCCTGAATTTCCGCTTGAGAGAGCGAACGATTGTAAATCCGAACCTCGTCGATCGCGCCGTTCCATCTTTCCCCGTATCCCGTTTTTCCGAAAACGACTGGCTGTGTGTTAGGGACGGGAACAGCCGTCTCGCTCACATTGAGAACGGAGCTGCCATTCAGATAGATCGTGAACGTGTTCGTACTGTGGTCGAGTACTGCGGCGATGTGATACCAGTTGCCAGTGCTTAGATTTGCAGTTGTCGTCTCATGATCCAGGCATCCGCCGCCACCGTTGAAACCGCCCACAATCTGATTATCCAGAGTCAGGAGATAGTATCCACACCCAGAGGAGGACTCCTTCATGAAGATGGATTGGTATCCCGAAAGGGTGGATGGCTTCACCCATGCTTCCAGGGTGAAGCTGGAGTTCAGATTCAATGAGGCCGCGTTATTGACGGTGACGATTCCAGTAGACCCATTGAGAGAAACCGCATTCCCAAACCTACCAGCAATACGAGAGGCGCCCGTGGAGGACAGCGTTCCGATATTCCCGTTGCCAGACAAGTCGGCCGTCGTAGTTCCCGTAGCCTCATCAAATCCATACGCGGCAACCAATCCTGAAGTTTGAGCGCTGACTGGAATAACCACAATAAAAAGACATAAAATGACCGCAAGAAATAGCGGAAATCTCACAAAAAGCCTCGATTCTGTCGTGCCTGTAACGCAGCTCATGTCCGAATTGAAAAAGAGCACGCGGGACTCGCAAGAATAGCCACAATACTGTCTTCCCCGCAACTAGACGATGGTCGCATCAACCGCCAGCCGATAAGAGCGTCACTCTGTCCCCCTCGTAAAATCGAGACGAGTATTTTCTGGTTTGAGTCAGGACACGGGGAAGCCACGAATCCGCCCTCATAGTCATCCTAACGGCCCCGAACATGTAGTCAGACTTTTGGGTCTTTCCGTACCGGTCCTGATGCCGGTAGTCGATCAACGGCATACGCAAATGTCAACATCTGATACGGGCCAGGCATCAGATTTGATCTTGACATAGCCGTGCGTCGCAGCAACACTGAAGTTCTTCCGATGTCGGCCGCCAGCCATGAGTGGGACCGATATGGCGGTAGCTTATCTTCCCTCGTCACTCTCGCAACCTTATTCTGGCAAGGCCCGGCTTGCAAATATTAGATTTAAGCTACGTCGCCTGTCACCACACAGCTACTGCGGAGAACTTTGAAGTAGATGGTCTTCTTGCGGGAATTTGTCCCCGGCGATGAGCAAAGACTCTACGAATTTCCGATGCTGAGTTTGCCCGGATTACTTGAACCCAAATTCCTCGAACTTGGTTGCATTGGTTGCTTATCCTTGTGGCGTGACTGGTTCGGGCCTGACCGAAGCTAATGGCGACGAAACCACTGTGCATAATTGTGATTTGGTGTCAGTGCTCATGATCGGTGGAGCAGGAATGCCGCTTTGTGTTCATGTTGAGCGATTACTGAGCCTTTTCCCATGATTTCCCCGACGTCTTAGACACAGGCAGAGCTTCCCTTTGGATGAAACAAGGCATCTTGTGGCTGTGGGACTGAGGCACATCGGCGCTGCACGGACCGAGACGCGCAATCGCTGCAGAGGCAACGAATTATGAAAATTGTTCTCACCCTTTGTTCGGCAAATTATCTCGCGCATGCGAAGACGATGGCGGATTCGCTTGTTGAGCACAATCCGGACTATCAGGTGGTGATAGGGCTCGTGGACCGAGTGCCGACAACTCTCGAATCTTCATTTTGGCAGCCACACGAGCTGATTCCCGTGGAAGATCTGAGCATCGCGGCTTTACCGGAAATGGTTCAGAATTACGATATCGTAGAACTCAACACCGCAGTAAAGCCGTTCTATATGGAGTTCCTGTACAGGCGAAATAAAGATGTGAAGGCAGTTCTCTACATTGATCCTGACATAGTCGTCTACTCGAGTCTCGAGCCGCTTCTCACGAAGCTGCAGAGTCATGACATCATCGTAACGCCTCACAGTTGCACTTACGACAACTCCCAGATGAACATCTATTACGAAATAGGAATGCTAGCCACAGGAGTCTACAATCTTGGATTTCTTGCAACAGCGCGCAGCGATACAACTTTCAAGTTTCTGCAATGGTGGCAGAAACGTCTGCAGGACTTTTGTTACCTGGACCCAGCCAGAGGACTCTTCGTCGATCAATTGTGGGTAACACTGGCGCCGGTCTATTTTCCGGAAATCTATGTGGAAAAGCACCTCGGCTACAACATGAGTTACTGGAATCACTTTGAACGGCAATTGAGTTTTCGCGACGGACGCTACTACGTTAATAGCGAATACGATCTTTTCTTCTACCATTTCAGCAGCTACAGCCCGGACCATCCGGACCTTGTCACGAAAAGGTCGAAATCGCGTCCGACGACCTTTGCAGAGCGGCCAGACCTGAAACCAATCTACGACGACTATCGAACGCGGTTGCTGGCGCGGGGATACGCCTCGGTTAAGGTGTACAAATACGCTCTCCGTCAGAATCCACCCAAAGCGAAAGTAACCATGAAAACGGCAACCATGCAAAGCGCCCGGAGAGTTCTGCGCACACTTCCAGGGTCGCTGCAATATTCGCTAAAGCGGCTTGCGGAATTCACAATCAACACGTTCAAGTAGAAGCATGGGCAGGAATCCATCGCTCAACTGTGTTTCACGGAACGAAGCCAGAGTCGGATAACGCCTCGGAAGTAATGGGAGTTTTTCTACCGACTCGCCTGTGCCGCGAGATGTTTACCTGTCCTCTGGACGTGTCAGGAAAATAGAAATGAACTCAACAATCTCGTCAGATACTACGCCGGAGTCCGATAAAAGCCTCCTGAACGAAGAGCTATTTGCAACAAAAGCCCCGTCTGAGCTGAAGCGAAAGTCGGTTCGGGGCGGAATTGTTGTCGTGGTCTCACAAGGCTTGAAGTTTGGGCTACAGACCGGGTCGATGATGGTTCTGGCGCGGATGTTATCCCCAGCGGATTTTGGGTTGCAGGGAATGGTCGTGGCGTTGACGGGGGTCCTTGGGCTATTCAGGGACGTTGGGCTTGGCATTGCCACCGTTCAACGTAAGGTTATTACACATGAACAGATTTCAACTCTGTTCTGGGTCAATGCAGGAATGGGAGTCGCGTTGACTTTGCTTGGAGTGGTTGGCGCTCCGGCCCTTGCGATTCTCTACAAGGAGCCTCGTGTTTTCTGGGTGACCGTCATTTCAGCGCTGGCATTTTCCATTAACGGGTTGGGGATTCAGCACACTGCACTCCTCCAGCGGGGAATGCGCTTCGTGACGATTGCGAAAATTGAGATTCTTTCTCTCGCGCTCAGTTCTGCTCTCGCAATTGGCATGGCGTGGCGGGGGTACGGATATTGGTCACTGGTGGCGCTGGCATTGAGTGGAGTAGTGATTAGCAGCGCAGGTGCCTGGGTCGCAGTACCTTGGAGACCTGGTTTACCCAGTAAAGGCAGCGGAGTCCGCAGCATGCTGCACCTCGGCGGCACGGTCACCATTAATTCTCTCGTTGTTTATCTGGCTTACAATGCGGAGAAAGTACTTTTGGGACGTTTTTGGGGAGCCGAAGCCCTTGGACTTTATGGGAGAGCTTACCAGCTGATTAACTTGCCAATTCAACAGCTGAATTCATCATTCTATGCGGTGGCATTCCCGGCCCTTACGCAAATTCAGAACGAGCACGAACGCCTTTGCCGATCATTTCTCAGAGGCTACACCGTTTTACTTTCTCTGAGCATATCTATTGCCGCAAGTTGTGCGGTTTTTGCCGAGGAAATCGTCCGAATCGTTCTTGGGCCCAAGTGGAGCGAAGCTGCCCCAATCTTGAGGCTGCTGATGCCAATGGTCCTGGGATTCGCCATGGTCAACCCTTTCGGCTGGTTTCTCCTTGCCACGGGCAGGGCGGTACGAAGTCTGAGAATCGCTTTTATGATTGCACCGGTGGTGATATTGGCCGTCTTGCTTGGACTTAGCCGTGGTCCGCAAGGAGTGGCGCTATGGTACTCATTGGCTGTGGTCCTGCTGGTTGTGCCGATAATAGCGTGGTCCATCCACGGTACCGGGATTACCGGCAGGATTTACTGGCAGACCGTCAGACAGCCCCTGCTATCAGGTGCACTGGCGGGTGCTGTCGCCCTCGGCTGCAAGCTCTTTTTGGCCGGCCGGTTGAGCGCTATACCAATGCTGATTGTAGGCATGTTGGTTTTCTTTGGGACATATGCCTTGCTGCTCCTTGTTGTCATGGGGCACCGCACGATATACGCCGACTTGTGGCAACAGATTTACCGTCGTACTCGGGGTGATGAAACCGAATCCGTGGGCTCCGAGTAGCCAATGATATGAAGACTCCGCGTCTAAGCATCGGCCTGCCGGTTTATAACGGCGAAAAGTTTCTCCCGTGCACTTTGGATTCAATCCTCGGGCAGGACTTCACGGACTATGAGCTCATCATTTCTGACAACGCGTCTACAGATGGAACCCGCTCCATATGCCAGCAATATGCAGCAAGAGATAGTCGGATACAATATTTCCGAAACGATTCAAACATTGGAGCCGCAGCAAACTACAGAACTGTTTTTGACCGGTCGAGCGCTGACCTGTTTAAGTGGGCAAGTCATGATGACGTTCATCTCCAGGGATTCTTAAGACGTTGCGTGGAGGCCCTGGATCAGGCCCCATTAAATGTCGTCTTAGTTGCCCCTAAGTCGGAGCTGATTGATGAGAATGGGGCCAGGATCACAAAGGAAGGGTGGTTTGTCGAGAGCCTGAACGTCCGGAGTTCACTTCCACATCAGCGGGCTGCCGTCGTCGTTTCGAATGTGAACTGGGCGACTGCGCAATTTGGTGTCTTCCGCGCTGAAGCGCTGCGCAAGACCCGCTTCATAGACAGCTTTGTTGCAAGTGACTATGTGCTTCTGATGGAACTGGCTCTCATAGGTGAAATCTGGGAGATCCCTGAAGTACTGTTTCAGAGACGATTTCATGCCGGGATTTCGACAAAGGTAAACAAAACTCGAACTGACTTTCTACAATGGTTCGACCCGTCACTCAAAGCGAGAGGCGCTTTTATCGCGATCAGACCAGAACTTCAACCCAGAATCAAGCTCGCTATCGAGTACGTACGTTCAATCCTCCGTATTCCTCTGTCTCGGAAAGAGAGACTGCTGTGTCTGGTTAATGTGTGTCCCTTGTGGTTTTATAGGGAGTGGCAGCGCTTGAGTCCGGAGTATGCGAGTTTGCTGGTCAGGAACATTAAGAAGCCGTTTCAGAGTCGAGCGGTGCGTGCTTCGTGAATCGGGTTCAAGTCCAAAAAAACTTGATGAGAGTTGAACTGGATGCGAAGCCTGTGAGCAACGGAACATACTCTGTGGAAGAGAAATCCGGGACACATCATTTAGGATGACGGCATCAATTACAGACTGATATGAATACGAATCGGAAATTGCGCGTAGGCGACTGGGTGGAAGTCCGGAGCAGGGAAGAGATTCTCAGGACACTGGACAAGAAAGGGCAAATCGATGGGATGCCTTTCATGCCCGAAATGTTTGCGTTCTGCGGCAAACGATTCCAGGTCTACATGCGGGCGCACAAAGGATGCGATACGGTATTCCCAGTCCGATCGCGCCGATTTACAAATTCAGTCCATCTTGGGACTCGTTGCGACGGTAGCGCACATGGTGGTTGTCAGGCGGGATGCATGATCTACTGGAAAACCGATTGGCTGAAGCAAGTCGAAGACGGTTCTACACGTTTAATTAATGCAAGCTCTGCTTCCGATTCGAGCGAACGCAGTGCATACATTGGCGGAGTATGTACTGAAGACGACGTATCCAGAGCCACTCTGTCTCCAACGGTTGGGGAGAATTCTGCCAGGCGATATTCCTGCCAGGCCACTCAATTGCCGTATGCATCGAAGGACTTAAGTCCATGGGACATTCGTCAGTACCTGGAGGACATTACTTCAGGTAACGTGGGATTGGCCCGGTGGATAAGGGGATTTATATACATCTCGTATCAAAACCTAATCAACCTGGGCATTGGCCTCGGTCAACCCCTGCGCTTATTGTTTGATTTTGTAAATCCACTATGGGGGGGGCCCAAATATCCTCGCTGGCCAGGAACGATCCCAGCTGGGGAGCAAACGCCAATCGCAACTCTCAATCTGCAGGAAGGTGAACTGGTGAGGGTCAAGAGTCACGACGAGATCCTCGCAACTTGCAGCACGGAATATAAGAATCGAGGGCTGTATTTTGACGGCGAAATGGTGCCCTACTGCGGTGGCACCTATCGAGTGCATAAGCGGGTCACGCAGATACTAGACGAAAAAACGGGCGAAATGATGCCGATGAAGACTCCTTGCATCATTCTAGAGGATGTCGTGTGTAAGGCGCGCTATAGCAATTGCCGTATGTTCTGTCCCAGAGAGATTTATCCATACTGGCGGGAGATTTGGCTGGAGAGGATTCCAGAGCGTTTAGCTGATTCCAGGTGGGAAGCGCCGGCCGGCAACAGAGCCTGAAGCCGGACTTTCTACGCGGTATCGTTCGAATCGCGATAAAAAGGTTTGCGGACCTATGCGACAGCCAATTGTCTGTATTTTGGGTATCTGTACGTGCCGGAGCATTGCCGGTCAGTCTGAAGTCACAACGGAGGATCGATGAAAGTATTGCTGACAGGAAGTCGAGGCTATATCGGAACAATCATGGCGCCGATGCTTCTAAAGGCAGGCCATGAAGTTACGGGAGTGGATTCGGACTTGTATCGGCGCTCCACATTCGGGCCGTGGAAAGAATCCGTACACACGATCGTTAAGGATGTTCGTGAATTGGAGATCAGCGATTTCAAAGGCATTGATGCCGTAATTCACCTGGCTGCGCTCTCGAACGACCCGCTTGGTGATCTAAATCCCACGCTCACTTTCGATATCAACCATAAGGGCTCTGTGCACATCGCACGGCTGGCAAAGAAGGCCGGTGTTGGCCGTTACCTCCTTTCTTCTTCCTGCAGCAACTACGGATCGGCAGGCGATGGACTGGTCAACGAGGACTCTGAGCTCAATCCGGTGACCGCATACGGAGAGTCGAAAGTATTATCTGAACGCGACATTATCACGCTCGCTGATGACAATTTCACACCCGTCTTTCTACGACCGGCAACTGCATATGGTGTGTCGCCGCGGTTACGCTTTGATATCGTACTCAACAACCTTGTTGCATGGGCCTTTACCTCTGGAAAGATTCTGCTGAAGAGCGACGGTACTCCCTGGCGCCCGATTGCTCACATTGAGGACATCAGCCGCGCTTTCATCGCTGCGCTGGAAGCACCCCGCGATGCAGTTCATGGACAGGCTTTCAACGTGGGACGAAATGATCAGAATTACCGTATTAGTGAGATTGCTCAGATCGTCAAGGAAACGGTCCCTGGTTGTGAAGTCGCATTTGCAGATGGGGCCGGTCCGGACAAACGCAACTATCGCGCGGATTTCTCAAAAATCGCGCGCGTCTTGCCCGCGTTCCAGCCCCAGTGGGATGCTCGGAAAGGTGCGAAGCAGCTCTACGAAGCCTACAAAACCATCGGACTCAAACTCGAGGACTTCGAAGGCCCTCGGTTTCGACGCATTGACCAAATCAAGCAATTGATGGAATCACAAAATTTGGGTGCGGACCTGCGTTGGATTCACGAACCCGCCATTGCATAATTCAGACTGATGTACTCGGATAGTCGTAACGCTGCGCCTGGACTACCTCGGGCCTGGCCGGTGCACGTACTGACGTGCATTTCGCCTGAAAGTGGCGACCTGCGAAAATAGAATTAGAAAAGTAAAGGAGCCCTGCCAACTAACAGGCAGGGATCAGCAACATGGATACCAGAAGTTGTCTGTTCTGCAGTGCGCCGCTTCGAAGTACGTTTGTGGATCTTGGGATGCATCCTCTATGTGAGAGCTTTCTGCCGGAAGACAAGCTCAATCAAATGGAGCCGTTTTATCCTTTGCATGTGTTTGTTTGCGAAAAATGCTTTCTTGTTCAGCTACATGAATATGTCAGCCCTGCAGAAATTTTTACCGAATACGCCTACTTTTCTTCTTATGCCGAGAGCTGGGTTGAGCACGCCAAACGATATACGGAAATGATCGCGGGCCGGCTGGGGCTGGGGAAGAATAGTTTTGTTGTAGAGTTGGCCAGCAATGATGGCTACCTGCTTCAGCATTTCGTTGGAAAGGGGATACCGTGCCTTGGGGTGGAGCCTGCTGCAAACGTTGCGAAGGTTGCGAGGGACAAGGGGATTCCAACTCAAACAAGCTTTTTCGGAAAAGAGACGGCACGGCAGCTGGTTGCCGAGAAGGGTCGCGCCGATCTTGTGCTTGGAAATAACGTTCTTGCTCAGGTTCCCGATATCAACGATTTTGTGGGTGGAATAAAGATACTGCTGGCTCAGAACGGAGTCGTAACCATTGAGTTTCCGCATTTGCTGAGATTGATGGAAGAAAATCAATTCGACACCATTTATCATGAGCATTTTTTTTACTTCTCACTTACGAGTGCTGGGCGAATCTTTGCGGAACATGGTTTAACTCTGTTCGACGTCGAAGAGTTATCCACTCACGGGGGATCGCTCCGCATTTTTGGCCAGCATACCGGGTCGAATACGCATCGCGTCACGGAAAGATACCGAGAGCTTATTGAACGCGAAAAAGCTGCCGGTGTTGAACGGCTTAGTACTTACGCGACATTTGCCGAGAAGGTCAGAGAAACCAAACGCAAGCTGCTCGAATTTCTGATTGAAGCCAAGCGGAAAGGGAAGACGATTGTTGGCTATGGCGCGCCGGGAAAAGGAAACACGATGCTGAACTATTGCGGAGTGCGCAGCGATTTTATTGACTATACCGTCGATCGAAACACATATAAGCATGGCAAGTTCCTGCCCGGTACACACATCCCGATTTTCCCGCCCGAGAAGATCAGAGAAACCAAGCCGGACTATGTATTGATTCTGCCCTGGAATTTCAGGGACGAAATCATGGAACAGGTTGGGTATATTCGCGAGTGGGGAGGACAGTTTGTCGTACCGATTCCCGAAGTGCGCGTTTACTCCTGAGCGTAAGACCGGCCGATGATTTTTCTGGAGACTCCCCTCCGCGGCGCTTATGTCATTGAGATCGAGAAACGTGAAGATGAGCGGGGCTTTTTTGCTCGATCATGGTGTGAGCGCGAGTTTACTGCGAAGGGGATAGATCCTCATCTCGTCCAGTGCAACGTGTCCTTCAATAAATTGAAGGGTACGTTGAGGGGGATTCACTTCCAGGCGCCTCCACATGCCGAGGCCAAACTGGTGCGCTGTACAAAAGGTGCTCTGTTTGATGTGATTGTTGACCTTCGGAAAGATTCACCCACTTTCCTCAGTTGGTTTGGGGTTGATCTGACTGCTGCCAACTATCGAATGCTCTATATCCCAAAACTCTTTGGTCACGGATTCCAGACGCTTGAAGACGATACGGAGATCTTCTACCAGATGTCTGAATTCTATGAGCCGAGTGCCGCCAGGGGATTGCGTTGGGATGATCCATCCCTGGGAATCAACTGGCCAGATAAAACAGGAACGATGTCGCAAAAGGATCAGCAGTATCCGAATATTAATGTCGACGAATTTGGTTTCTAAAAGTCGATGAATACGATCGCTCCGCTTGAATCGGAAAAGTCCCTCGGGATCGGCGAAGAAATGTATCGCATGATCGAGGGTCTGTACCCACTCTGCCGCAGCATAACGGGTGATGGATTTCGACAGACCATGCGGCGAATCCAGGAGGTTATTCCGCTTTCGATTCATGAGGTTCCGACTGGCACGGATGTGTTCGACTGGACGATTCCCAAGGAATGGAATGTCCGGGATGCGTATGTAAAGGGACCCACAGGAAAGAAGATCATTGACTTCAAACAGCACAATCTTCATCTGCTGCAATATTCGCTACCGCTCCACCGAAGGATGCCTCTTCAGGAACTAAAGCAACATCTGTACTCGCTGCCGGACCATCCGGAATGGATTCCTTATCGCACATCGTATTACAAAGAGAATTGGGGATTTTGTCTCAGCCATAGACAACTGGTTAGCCTTGAAGAGGGAGAATACGAGGTTGTCATCGATTCAACTCTTGAAAACGGTCAACTGACATATGGTGAGTTTCGAATTCAGGGAGAAAGCGATGAGGAGGTGTTGCTGTCCTGCCATTGCTGCCATCCTTCACTCTGCAATGACAATCTCTCCGGGATCGCGTTGACATCTCATCTGGCCGGGATATTAAAAGGTCAGGCGTTACGATATTCGTATCGTTTTCTTTTCATCCCAGGAGCGATTGGATCGATTACCTGGCTCGCGAAGAACGAAGCTCTGGCTTCCTGGATTAAGCATGGACTTGTAGTAACTGGCGTTGGCGATCCCGGGCAATTTCATTACAAGAAGAGTCGTCGGGGAGACACGGAAATCGATCGTGTTGTTCAATATGTCCTGAAACATTCCGGGAAACAACATCATGTCCGGGATTTTTCCCCATATGGATATGATGAACGCCAATACTGTTCGCCAGGATTTAACCTTGCGGTTGGGTCATTAACAAGGTCGCAGCACGGAATGTATCCGCAATACCATACCTCGGCGGACAATCTTGATTTCGTGTCAAAGGCAGCATTGGCGGAATCCTTGTCCGTTTACCTTGATGTTGTACGTGTGCTGGAAACCAACAGGTACTATCTGAATCTCAATCCAAAGTGCGAAGTCAGACTGGGTAAGAGGGGCCTCTACAGGACGATGGGAGGGGATGCGGTCCAGCCGCTGAACGAACTTGCACTTCTTTGGGTTCTCAACCTTTCAGACGGTATCAATTCACTGTTGGATATTTCTGAGCGTTCCGGGCTTCCATTCAATGACGTTTCAACCGCTGCGCAGGCCCTGCTTGAAAAAGACCTTTTGAAATCAGCGTAGCGCTGTTTACATCAGGGCGAGGAGGAATGTGATGAACACCGTATATTTTGATCCAGACTTTGCCGATGACAAGACAAGGCATCAGCTTTATGAAGGACAGGTATTTGTCTATTCGCCTCGCCCCAATTCGACCGCTCTATGTGAGTTTGCACGGGAGTTGATCGAAGATGCGTTCAAGGGAGTGGATCCGCGTACCGCGCAAGACAGTATGGCGGTGGAAGAATACGCTTCACTCTTAAGCCAGCTCAAGCCGAGCTTCATTCATCACCCCAAATCAAAAGAGCTGCTTCGAAAGCTTTTAAGTGAAATGGGCTGCGACCGGGAAAAGACCTATTTCGATGTGCCCCGCATGCGCAGTTCAACGAGTGGGGACTACCTCACGACCGGTATCGCGTATGCGTGGCATCCACACCGGGATACCTGGTATTCGGCGCCAGGCTGCCAGCTCAACTGGTGGATTCCCATTTATGGAATCGCCTCGGAAAACGCCATGGCGTTTCATCCGAGGTACTGGGCAAAGCCTGTTCGGAATGACTCTGCCAAATATAACTATGCGGAGTGGAACAAGAATTTCCGGTTCAATGCATCGCAATTTATCAAGGAGGATCCACGGCCATTGCCTCGTGCAACGGAATCAGTGGAAATTGATCCTCAACTGAGAATCGTTTGTCCAGCGGGCGGCATCATTCTCTTTTCCGGTGCGCATATGCATTCCAGTGTTCCTAATACTTCAGGAGTAACCCGGTTCAGCATCGATTTCCGAACTGTCCACCTGGATGATGTCGTCGGATACAATGGAGCGCCGAATGTCGATGCAGAGTGCACGGGGACGACAATGGGCGATTACCTGCGTCTTTCTGACCTGGCCCACCTGCCCGCGGATGTCATAGAGAATTACGAAAAAAATGGCCCCGCACTGAAATCTCAGCGGGGATGAGCCGGCAACCACTTGGTCCGGCAGATAAGGTTTTGGTTACGGGAGCCAGCGGATTTCTGGGCTCTCATCTTTGTCGACGGCTCGTCGAAAGCGGTGCAGAAGTACATGCACTCTCGCGAACTCCGCAGAGCAGCCAGTTCGAGAATTTGCGGTGGTGGCAGGTCGATCTGGAGGATCTTGCTGCGTCCCGGCAATTATTCAACCAGGTCAGGCCGGATGTAATCTATCACCTGTCTGGCCACGTTACCGCAGACCCGGATATTCGAAATGTTTTGCCGACTTTTCGAAGCCTCCTTCTTACTACTGTAGACATTCTCACATTGGCGACGGAACTTGGTTGTCGCCGCATAGTTCTCACTGCTTCACTTACCGAGCCGCAATCCGGCCAGGTAGACAACCCTCCCAGCTCACCGTATGCCGCAGCAAAGTGGGCGAGCAATGCCTACGGTCGGATGTTTCAAAGTCTTTATCGTACCCCTGTCGTTATTGTTCGTCCTTTCATGGTCTATGGACCGAACCAGAACCAAAACAAACTGATTCCATATTCCATACGATCATTGATTAGGGGCGAACAGCCGAAGCTTTCCAGCGGTGAGTGGTCGGCGGACTGGATTTACGTCGATGACGTCACCGATGGCCTGATAGCATCCGCTGAGGTGTCTGGCATTGAAGGGGCAACGATTGATCTAGGCTCAGGGCAGTTGGTTTCGGTTGCGGCGATCATTGGCCAGATCATCAAACTGCTAGGAGTATCGATTGAGCCACATTTTGGGGCGCTACCTAATCGACCACTTGAGGAAGTTCGGGTTGCCATCCTTGAGAATAGTTTCCGTGTCCTGAATTGGCAGCCCAGGATTTCATTGCAGGAAGGGCTTAAGAGAACGGTTGATTGGCACTTGAGTTCCCACCCTGAGACCCACCGCTGAAAACCGCCGAGCCTGTCCTGCTCACAGCACCAGCTTCCGTGTAAAAAAAGCTTCGGCATAGCCGCTGGCTGCATTGCACTCCATCCCTCGCAAACGCATCAACGAGAAAAACGTATCGCGCTGGAACCAGCGCTTGCCGTGCTGCGACTTGAAACTTTCCATCAGTATGTCTATCTTCGCGTCACAGAATTCCTTCGTTAGCGGTACAAAGAACGACGGCTGACCCATATCACCGTCATATTTCGGAATCTCGTATTCCAGAATCATATGATTTCGAAATGTGTTCCATGTCAGTTCTGAAACTAAACGGTGGTCCTGGTGAGCATCCTTTCGGTTGTGCGTGAATATGAGATCGGGGGAGACTTCCAGCTTCAGTTCTTCAAAGACTTTCTTGACGTCGGCGCCCGCAAACGGCATGAATCCGTCCTGAAATGTTTTCAGAAGCGGACCTTTGAGACGAACCGGATCGACAAATCTTGATGCGGCATATCGTGCCTCCTGCTCACGCGGTCCTATGGCGCTGAAAACCACCCAATGGAACACCCAATCCGGGTTTTCCTTTGCAAGTCTTAGAATGGTGCCGCCGCAGCCGATCTCAATATCGTCCGCATGGGAGCCAAGGCACAAAACCTGCAGCGCTCTTTCTCCGACACCATCCAATTTCAGAGAAATCATGCGTCAGCCAGAACCCGCAGCCCGTTTGAAGTCCCTGTGGAACCATCACGCATCCAAACCTTCCAGGGGGCTTTCCCCTGGTTGAGTTCTTCAAGGATTTGCTTATCCTTGAACGTGTCCATGCACTGCCAGAACCCCGTGCATTTGTGCGCCATCAAGGCCCCCTTCTCGATCAGGCGTCCGAAGGGCTCCCTCACCAACTCTTCGCCGGGTTTAATGAAGCGGAAGATCTCGTTGCGAAAAACGAAGAAGCCCCCGTTGATCCAGATATCGGACTGAGTCAGCGACGAAACTTTTCGCACCTTGCTTTCAGCGGACAAGCTGACAATATCGAAGCTTGCGGTGGGCTGAACCAGTAGAAGTGCGCCCACGGCATCGCTCTTGCGGAAATTGTCGACCATGACAGGAAGATCCAGGTCGCTCAGGCCATCGCCGTAGTTGACCAGGAACATCTCTTCGCCCTGAAGGTAGGGTTCAACGGCTTTGAGTCGTTCCCCAAGGTTGGAACTGATGCCGGTATCGACGAAGGTGATGGTCCAGTCGTGGATGTCGCGGTTGTTGTATTCGATCTGCTTGCCGCCTTTGGACCAGACAAAATCGTTCGAGACGGACTCGTCATAGTTAAGAAAATAGTCTTTGATCACGTTGCCTTTGTATCCGAGACAAAGGACGAAGTCCTTGTGGCCGAAATGCGCATAGTACTTCATCAGGTGCCAGAGAAGCGGCCGCGACCCGATTTGGACCATAGGCTTCGGGACGTCGTCGACGTAACCTCTCAGCCGCATTCCGGCCCCACCACAAAAAAGAACTACCTTCATGACGGTTGCGCCCCCTGCGCCGGTTCGAATTGGGACTCCAAGTACAACATCCTGTAGAAGAAACTCGAAAACCTTAGTTATCCATTTCCATGGGTATCTGTCAATAAGTACGGTAACTCTTATCGGCTCATATCGTAAAAATGTTTACATAAGTTGACATGAGGATATTGAAGATCCGTCCATGTTGAAATGACCTTAGTGCGCCTTGACGAACAATTATCGCAAGCGCAGACTCGTGCACGGGCGTTGGCGCTACCCCTTTGAGACGAATGACTGCCAAATGGCTTCGCTGTTTGGAAACACCGAAGATTTGGCATTGATTTTCTCTCACTGAGGGGCTTGCTTTGCTATCGGTACTGTCAATTATGAGAGCCGTTCGGATTATCTTGTGCTTGTTCTTCGCGCTGACATTCGCGAAACCCCTTGCGGCGCAACAAATTCCGAGTACCCCCGCATATCCGTTAAAAGTGAGCTCAAATCACAGGTACCTGACCGATCAAAATGGCACCCCTTTCTTGATTGTGGGGGAGTCGCCACAGAGTTTGATTGCGAACCTGTCCGTTTCGGAGGCTGCCGAATTTTTCGCCAATCGAGCGTCGCACGGATTCAATGCGGTCCAAATTCATGTCATGTGTCAAACAGGGTGTGGAGGGCGAGAAGATTACAGCACTCGTGACGGCATCACGCCATTTGAGTCTCAAGGAGATATCTCCACACCCCGGGAAAGCTATTTCCAGCGTGTAGACGCGATGCTTCGACTTGCAGCGCAACACGGAATCGTAGTGTTCCTGACAGCCGCCGAGACGATTGATTCTTTGGACTTATTCCAGGAAAACGGCGAAGCCAAGTCGCGTGCTTTCGGGCAATATCTCGGAAATCGCTACAAGAACTTCGACAATATTGTCTGGGACTATGGCAACGACTTTCAGACGTGGAGGAATCCTGCTGATAATGCCGTAATTCTTGCTGTCGCAAATGGAGTCCGGGACACCGACTCTCGCCACCTGCATACGGTATGGCTGGATTACCAGGTGAGCGCATCGCGGGACAGTCCGGACTGGGCGGCGCTGGTCGACCTTGACCTGGCCTATACGTATTTGGTGACCTACGACACCATCCTCAGGGAATACGCACTGTTTCCACCAATGCCCGTGTATCTCGGTGAGGGGTTTTACGAGGAAGAAAACAACTATAGAGGGCCGCTGGCCACTCCAAAGGTTATACGAAAGCAGGAATATTGGGCAGCTACCAGCGGGGCGACGGGTAGTTTTTACGGCAGCCGCTGGTCGTGGGGATTCCCGGAAGGTTGGCAGGACTATTACGATTCTCCGGGTGCGCTCCAGATGCGTCATTTTAAGAATTTTTTCCAATCCCGGGCGTGGTGGAAGTTAGTTCCAGATCCTTCTCACGAGGTTTTGACTGCGGGGTATGGGACATATGACGTGAATGCGGATCCCTTCTATCTTTGGCACGACAACGACTATGCCACTGTCGCGATGGCATCCGATTCCAGTTTCATGACTGCGTATTTGCCAACCATTCGAACAGTAACGGTGAATATGTCCAAGTTTTCCGCTCCGGTGATCGCACGGTGGTATGACCCCACCAATGGGACCTATTCGACCATTACAGGCTCTCCCTTTTCCAATTCGGGGCCAAGGGAGTTCACGCCAACGGGCAACAACGGTGACGGCGATACTGACTGGGTACTTGTCATTGAGTCCGCGCGGCCACATGACGACTTCAACGGTGACGGGAAGAGCGACATCGTGTGGAAGCATAACGACGGCAGCTCGGCGATATGGTTAATGAATGGCGTGACTGGCAGTAATGGCGCTGGTTTGCTCGGGCCGAACACAGGATGGAGCATCCAACAGGTCGGCGATTTTAATGGGGACGGGAAAAGCGACATTCTCTGGCAGCACACTAATGGAAGCTCGGCGATCTGGCTGATGGACGGACTAACCGCGGTAAATAGCGGTGGCTTGCAGGGGCCCGGTACGGGATGGACCGCGCAGTTCATTGGTGATTTCAACGGGGACGGGAAAAGCGACATCCTCTGGCAGAAGTCCGATGGGAGTTCAGCGATCTGGCTGATGGACGGTCTGAACATGCAGACTAGCGGAGGTTTGCTAGGTGGCGGCACCGGATGGACTGTGCAGTCCATCGGTGACTTTAACGGAGATGGCAAGAGCGACGTCGTCTGGAAGAAGACCGATGGTAGCTCGGCGATCTGGCTGATGAACGGCGTGAGTGGGATGGATGGTAGTGGGCTGCTGGGTGCGGGCAGCGTATGGAGTGTTGACCACATTGGAGACTTCAACGGGGATGGAAAAAGTGACATCCTCTGGAAGAACACCGATGGAAGTTTTGCAATTTGGTTGATGAATGGCCTGAGCGGAATCGATGGCGGCGGCAGTGGCTTGCTGGACGCGAACACCGGATGGAGTGTCCAGCATATCGGAGATTTCAACGGGGACGGCCGAAGCGATGTCCTTTGGCAGCATACCGACGGCAGAATGGCAATATGGCTGATGAACGGTCTGAGCGGAATCGATGGCAGTGGCTTGCTGGGGGCGAACACGGGCTGGAGTGTCCAGCTGGTGGGCGATTCTGATGGAGACGGAAAGAGTGATGTCCTCTGGAAGAACACCGATGGCAGCACCGCTATCTGGCTGATGAATGGCTTGAGCGTTACCAATTTCAATGGTTTGCTTGGGACCGGAACCGGATGGAGCCTGGCTCGTTAGGAACCCGCGCCTAGTGTCCTGAGCTATCAATTCCTGAGTTATCAATATTGTATCTAAGTTCGTTGACGGCTCTCGTATGTGTATAGAAGTAGAGCGTCACAAACATTATATGAGAGCGCTGCCGCGGGCACAGGCCCTATCTCTCAGACCGGACAGATCATGTGCTACCGACGGACTTGACACACTTTCAGGCGCGGATTATCCTGCCAAACAGCTCCACAACCGCTACCCTGAACTGGCTTCGCTATTTAATGGTGTGTCCGGTTGGCCGACAGTCATCCTTGGGGCTGACACAGCGGTAGCTCCCTTCAATTACATCTTTAAGCGAGCAATGTGGCCTTATGATCCGGTACTGGCGGGTCAAGGCGCTTGCTTTATGTCCCATCCAACCATGGACTGCCTATAGCGGTTGTGAGTTATGAACACACTTAGTGAGGTTTCATTCATATGTCGAATGCAATAGTTACAGGTTCATCCGGACTAATAGGCTCTGAAGTTGTTGCGTATTTTTGCAAGCTGGGCTGGACCGTCCACGGCATTGACAACAACATGCGTGCGGATTTTTTTGGCCCGGGTGGTGATACACGTTGGAATCAGCATCGACTGGAGTCGATTCATAAGACGTTTCGCCACCACGAGCTGGATATCCGCGACCGGACTAAGGTCGATGAGCAGATTTCGACGTTGCGCCCCACGCTTATTGTTCACACAGCTGCACAACCAAGTCATGATCTTGCCGCATCGCGTCCCTTCGATGATTTTGATGTAAACGCGGTTGGAACTCTCAATCTTTTGGAGGCTACGCGACGACACGTACTAGACGCGGTATTCGCTTATATGAGCACTAGCGGTGGCCAGGATCTGACGTGCATTTACGCTTCAACCCCACCGGAGCGAAACATTCAAGCGATCGAAAGACCCTCTCTTTTTCGACAAAGGGCGCAACATTGTGGGTTTGTACATGAGCCCTCCGGTGTTGGCTCTGGTTCTGTGTGTGGATGAGAAGTCCCAGATTCAGGCGTTGGACGGTACGGCTCCACTGTTGGCCGTGAGACCCGGACAGATCGATCGCCGAACTCACGACTACAATCGGTATGGAACGACATCGTTGTTGGCCCCGCTCGATGTCGCAGGGGGGAAAGTCATCGGCAGTCCCCATCGCCGGCACCGCGCTGTGGAGTTTCGTAACTACCTAGACAAAATCGATGCGGCTGTTCCCCGCGATTTAGATGTGCACCTGGTGCTGGACAATTACGCGACGCACAAAACACCCGTAATCCAGCCCTGGCTTACGAAGCGGCCTCGCTTCCCTCTGCATTTCACTCCGACTGGTGCTTCATGGATCAACATGGTTGAACGCTGGTTTGCCGAACTCACCAACAGGCAGATTCGTCGTGGCGTGCATCGCGGCACATGCGCATTAGAGGGTGCCATTCGAAATCATCTGAGCATCCATAATGAAACACCCTAACCGTTCGTTTGGACAAAGAGCGCCGATGAGACTCTTGCCAGTGGCGCTCGTTTGTGTGAACGAGCTTCTAACACAGGACACTAGCGGGTTTTTCGCATCCAAAATGATGCGCCAGGATTTGCAACCACATCTATAAAAGGCAATACGGCACGGACCTTTTCCGTGTGCCGGCGAGTTAGGTAGCCGTTTGGCATCCAGATTTCAAACGCGTCATTCATTTTCAGAAACGCATATAGCAAGTACTGCTCGTTCCAGTGCCAGCGCCGATTGACGACCCACTCCCTCGGATATTCAAAGGGCAGGAAGATGTCGTGGAAATGAACGACTACCCCGGCAGGCAGGTTTGGCAGGATCTCGAATATCTCAAAGTTCACATCGCTTCCCAGACACGACACATGGCTGGAATCGATGAATAAGATGTCGCCCGACACCAGGGAAGTGAATGACTCTGCCGGCGCTTGCTGAATCCTGCTCTGGACGAATTCGATCCTGTCCGAAAGCTCGAGCAGTTTGGCAGTCGGGTTGGGTTCCACACAGGTCAGATGCCCTCGGCCGTTCCGATCAAGAGCTCGGAGCGCAATATGAGTCGAGAATCCCGAACCGATCTCGACAATGCGTCGTGGACGAATGGTACGAACCATCGTGTACAGCGCGGCCGCATCCAGCCCGGCAAAGAACGGGTTGTTCCAATAGAAGCCCCTGTCTGTCGATGCTGCTGCCGGAAACTCCCGCGCCAATTCTTCAGAACATTCGGCAATGGATTCCAGAAACTTCAGCGAAGCCGTTTCGTCGAATCTCAAATCGCGAAGAGGGTACAACTCCTTGTCGAAGTCGATACCCTCCGCCGTCTTAGGATCTGCGACTGGACTGTGAAAGTGGCGTGGAAGTAAATGATATCCACCCGCCTCAAATGCTGCAGCAATCTCCGGCTTGATCCACCAGTACTCCCTGCCGTGTTCGTCAATTTGTTTACATAGCTGCAGGACTTCTTCGCTCAAATGCAATAAAGACGGATCTGGTGGCATTCCTGGACTCCTGTACGTTGGATATCCAACTGAAGAGAAAGTATATCCTCGATAAACTTCGACTGGGATACAGTCAGCGCTAATGGAAAGAACGACTAAAAATCATCTGAGCCTCGTTCCCTCATCCATATCACCGCAGAATTCAGCTCGACCAGGTACACGTAGCGATGAAGCGGATGAAGCGTTGCTTCTGCACAATCTCGCTCTTCAATTTCGCGGCAAGCCTGGACTTGAAATCGGCTGCCGGAGAGGCTGGTCCACCGAGATTGCATCGGCCGGAGTGCTCCTGGATGTCATCGACCCCATACTCTCCGAACAGAAGCACCTTGAAAGCGTCCAAGATTCGCTGGCCGCCGCAGGAGTTTTGGCAAACGTCAGACTTTTCGCCGCCGCGAGCCCCGATGGAATTCGAGATCTTGCAAAGCTGTCTCCCGTGAAATGGAATTTCTTCGTCATTGATGGAGATGCCGCGGAGTGCCTCGAGCACGCGGCCTCCGATGCAATGATCGTGTTCCATTCCCTCACATCACCCGATGTCGAAAAAGGGCTGCAATTACTCTGGCGCAATGGATGGAATGTTGTTGTCTATCCAACCATGCAAATGATGGGAGTGGCGTGGCGCGGAGCAGTTCAACCTGTAGCTCACCAGGCGGATCCATCGATTCATTGGGCCCTTCCGCTGCATCTGGCGAAGTATCCCGTCATTGGGGAGTCGACTGAGGAGGCCGCGCACCGACTGTATCGGGGCATGGCATGGATTCACCAGGAGAATAGCCGCGTACACGACGAATGCGTATCTCTACGTGCGGAGATTGAAGCGCTCCGGTTGGAAATGGCCGCGCGCGACGCATCGCCAACACCATACGAAAAAGATCGGTCCTTCCATCCCGTCCGAATCGGCGAAAAGGAACGCCAGATTCAGCGTTTGTTTTTCGAGGTGGAGAAATTCATGGACGAAATCGGGCGATTGTCTCCGGTGCTTGGAGATGTTCTGCCGGATTTCCAATCGGTAGTGAGTTCCAGTCTATGGAGAATGGCTCAGCCCCTTCGCCGTTTGAGAGCGTCGAGATTCGGGCCCAGGATAAACATGCTGATGCTGGGTCTGGCTTTCCGCATTCTCCAGTCGGTTCGACAGGGGAAACACATTGGCGGTCCGGTGTCCGCAACTTTCAATCAGGAGCAGCCGGCCCTGTTCGATGCGGACTACTACTGTGAAATGAACCCCGACGTTGCTCAAAGCGGTATGGATCCCTTTCTTCATTACTTGAATTACGGAGCTGCAGAAGGCCGGGACCCGCATCCATTGTTTGATACCTCCTTTTACATCGATCAGAATCCTCACATTCGCGGCCTTGAAATCAACCCTCTGGTCCATTTTCTTAAGGAAGGGCCGACGGCCGAATTTGACCCTTTTACAACAGCGCCGGAACTACCGGATTCAGGTATCTGTATCGTGACTCCCGACATCGTCGGACCTGTAAAGAACGGCGGCATTGGCGCGGCTTGTTATCGATTCGCTCGTGTACTCGCCGAAGCGGGCCATTTCGTGACGATATTGTTCTCAGGAGACCTTACCGACTGTCAGAAAGCGCATTGGAGAAATACATTCGCGAGAATCCAAATCAAATTCGTCGCGTTATCGGACACAGCGCCTGCGGAGAAGCCTGTCTACGGCTCATCGTGGTTCTACGAACGCTCCTGGCGGATATTTGATTATCTGCGCAAGGCACATTACTCGGTGATTCACTTTCAGGACTGGCATGCCAATGGATTCTGGTCCTTCAAAGCGAAGCGTGTCGGGCTGGCGTTTGAAAATACCTCGCTGACGCTGATGACCCATTCCTGCACAAAATGGATCAACGAAGGAATGGAACAGTTCAGCGCCGATCCGATGGAAACCGCCAAGCTGGTCTGGGCCGAATCATATTGCATGGAACACTGTGACGCGCTTCTTAGCCCCAGTCGCTACATGATCCAATGGATACGTCAGCAGGGAATTCGGCTGCCTGATAAGACACTTCACACACCGTCTGTCTGGCATGAGAAAAGCGAAAATGCAATTCAGTCGAACGTGCACGTCGACAACGACCATCTCATATTCTTTGGGCGGTTGGAGACACGCAAAGGACTACACGTCTTTTGTGATGCCATTCGCGAATTGAAGGCAAAAGGAGGTCCACTTCCCAAGAAGATTACTTTCCTCGGCAAATACGCCTCTGTGCGGGGAGTAGATGCGGCAGATTATCTTGAGACTTTCAGACTTGAGCTTCCTGCAATCGAGATTCAAGTTATCCATAATTTCGACCACCTGCAGGCATTGACCTATATTCGGGATTCCAAAGGCCTGACTGTGATCTGTCCGATCAAAGACAATCATCCAATGACCGTTGTGGAGTCCATCCAGAACAAATTGCCTTTCGTTGCTGCCGCTACGGGGGGAATTCTTGAATTGGTCAACGAAGTGGTTTCATTTGAGCCGACGGTCGATGGGCTTGCTGCGTGTCTCGGAAGGCGATCCACCATCCATCACGAAGGTATTCAGCACAAATATTCCGCCCACGATGCAGAGAAGACCTGGTGTGATCTGAATACCGAACTCGCTTCAGGTTCATTCCAGACCCCGGCAATGGGAATGGAAGATGTTCCATTGGTCTCTGTATGCATTCCGTATTTCAATCACTCGCAATTTCTGGAAACCCTGGTGAGGGCAATTGGGAGCCAGGACTATGCTGCGCTTGAGGTCATTATCGTAAACGATGGCAGCAGTTCTGAAGCTTCTGATGAATTCCGTAGAGTGAGCGGGAATAGCCGTGATCCGCGCTTTAGATTTCTGAGTACGGAAAACCAGGGGCCGGGCGCTGCCCGGAACCATGCCGTCAAATCATCGGCCGGCGACCTTCTTTTGTTTTTTGATGCAGACAATTTGCCCAGGAACTTCAAGTTTGTCAGCACGCTGGTGCGGGCCATTCAGCGGTCTGGAGCGGATTGTGTCACCGTTCCATATGACATTGTGGGATCTGAGAAATTGCAAGTTACGGACAGGGATATTATTGCGACATTTCGGCCCACCGGACCCTGTCTTGAAGCTGGATTCTTCGAGAATGTATTCGGCGATGCAACCATGATCATCAAACGGACCACTTTCGAGTTGATTGGAGGATTCTCAACAAAGCGTGCGGCCTGGGAGGATCATGAGTTTCTCCTCGATTTGTGCTTCTCCGGCTTCAAGCTGGAAACGCTTCCGGTATCCGCCTTCTTCTATAGGCAAAGCCCCACAGGCCGGAATCAGAGCGCAAATGAGTTTCAAAACTACAAAAGTTTGTTTGAACGGCTTCAGTCGGCGAAATCGGAAGATCTGGCCCGAATAATCGCCGCCGTTAGTGGTCCGATGCTGCTGGCGCGTCAAGGTACTGCGGACAACAAGCTACTCGGCAGATGGTAAGGAGCTGACAAGATGGAAGTGAAGGATATCCCGCAGTTGGCGCTCCGAGAGCCTTCAATAGTGGTGCGAGCTGTGACTTTTAGGTCGCATGTCGGTCCTGATAGAAAAGCCAGCAGTGAATCGCCCCGTATTTACCGGAGACTCCAATTCTTGAGAGGATGGAGTCATGAGCAGAGTATCGAGGTATTCACCGGAAGTCCGAGAACGAGCGGTGCGGTTGGTGTTGGAGCAGCAGGGAGAGCATGGATCGCAATGGGCGGCGATGGCTTCGATTGCGAGCAAAATGGGATGCACCGCGGAGACGTTGCGAAAATGGGTGCGTCAGACCGAGCGTGATGCAGGGAAACGCAGCGGACTCACGACAGCGGATCAGGACAGACTCAAGGCGTTAGAACGGGAAAACTTTGAGTTAAAGAGGGCGAATGAAATTCTGCGCAAGGCTGCGGCTTTTTTCGCCCAGGCGGAACTCGACCGCCGACCAAAGTGATGGTGTCGTTTATCGACGAACACCGTGGCAAGTACGGGGTCGAGTCGATCTGCACGCAGCTGCCGATCGCCCCATCGGTCTACTACGAGCAGAAAGCACGAGAATCGAATGCCGGACGGGTTCCACCGCGAATCCAGCGCGACATTGCCATGTCCGGACAGATTCGGCGCGTTTATGAGGCGAACTTCCAGGTCTACGGTGCACGCAAAGTGTGGCGGCAGCTGAAACGAGACGATGTCCAGGTTGCGCGTTGTACAGTCGAGCGCCTGATGCGATCGCTCGGATTGCAGGGAGTCCGGCGCGGTAAGCGGTGCCGGACGACAATTCCCGATACGCGCGCGGATAGGCCCGCAGATCTCGTTCAACGGCAGTTCAAGGCAACCAGGCCCAACCAGCTCTGGGTTGCGGATTTTACATACGTCGCGACATGGACCGGGTTTGTCTAAGTGGCTTTCGTCATTGATGTTTATGCTCGACGCGTGATTGGCTGGAGAGTTTCGCGATCGATGCAAACGGATCTTGTCTTAGATGCGTTGGAACAGGCGCTTTGGTCCCGATCCGAAGTCGAAGGAGTCGTCCATCACAGTGATCGTGGAAGCCAATACCTGTCGATTCGCTATTCTGAACGCATGACCGATGCCGGCGTCGAGCCATCGGTCGGCACGACGGGCGACTCTTACGACAATGCCTTGGCCGAAACCATCATCGGACTGTACAAAACAGAAGTCATTTATCATCGGGGGCCATGGCGAAATATCGACGCGGTCGAATATGCGACTTTGGAGTGGGTGGACTGGTTCAATAACCGCAGGCTGCTGGAACCTATCGGCAACATGCCGCCTGTAGAATTTGAAACGGCGTATTATCGCCAAACTGAAGAGTCGGTCATGGTGGCCGGACTCAACTTAATCAGTCTCCGGTGAACCCGGGGCGATTCAGCAGAGTCTGTTCGGTTGTCTGGTATTCACTGGATTTATGGTTCAAGCTTTCTCACCGATTCAAATTCGGATATCTTCGTTAAAAGGAACTTAAGCTGGAAATGGCCGGTATTGCGGGCATTATTGGGGTCATGATGCCGAAAGAAGTGGAAGAGGCGGTTGGCGAAATGCTTGGGACAGTGAGTTATGAGCCCTTGAATAATAGAAGGCTCTACGCCAACATTGAAAAGCAGGAATCTGCTGCGAGTTTCTTGACTAACAACATATGGACCCACTAGTTTCTATTCTCATCCCAGCTTACAACGCCGAGGAATGGATTGTGGACACGATAGAGTCCGCGCTAGCTCAGACATGGCCGCGCAAGGAAATCATCATTGTAAATGATGGTTCAACGGATCAAACGTTGGCTGTTCTGCGCCGGTATGAGTCCAGTCACATTGCCGTCGTTACCCAGGAGAATCAAGGTGCCGCTGCCACAAGAAACGCAGCTTTTTCAATCAGCCAGGGTGACTATATCCAGTGGCTTGATGCGGACGATCTTCTGGTACCCAACAAGATCGCGAGTCAAATGGAAGCGGCAAAACAGTGTGGCAATATCAGGACTCTGTTATCTGGGCCGTGGGGAGCTTTCCGGTACCGTGCAAAGAAAGCAAGGTTTTCATCCAGCCCACTGTGGGCAGATCTTTCTCCTGTGGAATGGCTGCTTCGAAAAATGGGACAAAATCTCCACATGCAAACTGCAACCTGGCTTACAAGTCGTCAACTTGCGGAGGCCGCTGGTCCATGGAACACTAAGCTTTTAGGAGACGATGACGGCGAATATTTCTGCCGAGTTCTTCTCGCAAGCAATGGTGTGCGATTTGTGCCCAGCGCGCGTGTGCTCTACCGAATCACTGGGACAAGCCGACTCAGTTACATCGGTTTCTCGCAGCGTAAGGTCGAAGCGCAGTTTCTGTCGATGCAGATGCATATTCGCTATCTGAGGTCACTCGAGGACAGCGAGCGCGTTCATTCCGCATGCGTTCAGTATCTGCAGAATTGGCTGATTCATTTCTACCCTGAAAGGCCCGACATAGTTCGCCACGCAAAGGAACTAGCGGAAGAATTGGGCGGTAAGCTGCAAGATCCGAAGCTGCGCTGGAAATACTCTTGGATTGGAAAGGTATTTGGCCTTGAAACGGGAAAACGTGCGCAAATATTGCTTCCAGGGGCTAAAGCATCCTTGTTGAATTTCTGGGACAAGGAAATGCATCGTTTAGGAATCTTCCGATAGAGATTTGTCATTCATCGATGAAAGTTGCGCTGCTGACCGCCGCTATGGATCCTCATTATTCTTTGGGTTTGGCACCGACTCTGGTCGAAGCTGCTGTTGACGTTGAACTCGTTGGAAATTCCGAGATGGAGGAATTCCACGGAATTCGACATCAAAACATGAAGTTCTTCAATCTCATGGGTGATCAGCGTGCCGAATCCGCACTGTTTGATAAGATTCGCCGTGTCGTGGTCTATTATCCACGCATCCTAGACTTCAGTCGGCACAGTAGGTCGGATTTGTTTCACATTATCTGACTGAGCAAGTTTGTTTATTTCGGAAGTGTTCGGTACTAATTGTGTTGACAATCGGGGGGCGAAGTAGCGTCCACTACTCGGGGTTGTTGACACTGCTTCTCAGGCGGTTTGCTTTTCGATCACCAGAGCCCTCAATGCATCCGCATCCATCACATTCAGATTCGGAAGTACTACATCGACTCGTGTTGTGCGACACACAGTGCATCGATCTACGGACAACTCTGGTCTCTATTGAGGCAACTGTTACACCGACACCTCTGGCGAATGCGTGCGCTGTGGTCTGCGCCAATCTATACCTTCCAGCATCATGGAAAGTTGCGCTCGTGTCAGCAATGCTGTGCCGTCGGTAGCCTGAGGCCAGATGAATCGTCCGCGTTCCAATCGTTTCGAAAACAGGCATAATCCATCTCCGTCCCACCAGAGCATCTTAATCAGATCGCCGCGTCGTCCGCGGAAGACAAAGACGTGACCGGAAAACGGATTCTCTTTCAACGCCGTCTGTATCGTCGCGCTCAATCCGGTGAAACCACGACGCAGATCCGTGACACCAGCAGCGATCCAGATCTGCGTCCCAGTTGGTAGCGCAATCATCGAAGCAGGCTTTGCAGCGCCGCGCGCACGCACTTTAGATCGGCGGCGCCTTCGATGCGAACCCGAGCATGGCCCAAGTCGATATCGATCACACCTCGTCGCATGGGTTTGGATTTCTGCTGGGACTCCGCAGGAATTGCATCCGAGATCTGAACTGGCAGTAAGGATGCTGAGGTGCCGCTTTCTAATTGACCGTCGCGATACATCCGACGCCACGCAAAAAGCTGGTTGGCATTCACACCGTGAGTTCGCGCTACCACCGCTACCGAGGCACCAGGCTTCAAGGTCTCTTCAACGATCTGGCGCCGCTCTTGCTTGGAACGGAACACTCGCGTCCGCCCACTCTTCAACGTCACCAATTTCTCGGCAGACTGCGCTGCTCCGTAAGCGTACTGTGAGTCACGTATAGCGAATTGGGATCTGCCCGTTCATCCTTCACAGTTGGCGAATCTATGCCGAGTGGAGGATCGATGGGAGCAGCGAAGTCTGCCGAGAAATTGGTGAC
>Ga0184628_10000009_pt1 | contig 96178 bp, 81 predicted proteins | sample PLM4_5_b1_FD_133149 | JGI IMG/M metagenome (GOLD analysis project Ga0184628, IMG submission 133149) | Groundwater sediment microbial communities from an aquifer in East River, Colorado, USA - PLM4_5_b1 | ecosystem: Environmental > Terrestrial > Soil > Riparian zone | place: USA: East River...
AGGGTGCCGCGAAGCGGCGGGTGAGGGGTGAAGAGAAGCATCTTTTCACCCCTCACCCGGGCCCGCCATTTCTTGATGTCCCACCCTCTCCCTTCAGGAGAGGGACGCGCGAATACAGGCCTCAATTATTTCAAATCGGCTGAAACCCGCAGTCTGCATGGTGTCTCGCTGAACTGTTCTTTCTGTCTTGGACAGCTCTGGTCTATGACCGCCCCTGCAGGTCTGAGTATGCTAATGCCCTGACTCAGGACGGCCTTCCCTTCAACCCACATCACGCTGTGACATTTCGTCCGCAGATTTTCAATGCGATCCTGGATTCCCGCTGAATTGTCAGACCGCACTGGGATGCAGATCACTGAATCCGTTGAATCTCAAGCGTATCGAGATCGGCACGCGACATGCATTAGTGCAGCGGAGGAATTACGGTAACCATGGCATCCGCAGAACCGGCCGAACGAAGACGATCCCTTCAGGACGACTACGACAGGATTCCGGGCACGGTGGTTTTCGATTCACGAGCCGCCATGAAGGGATACGCGTTGAACAAGATGTGTTACTCCTTCAACTCCCAGGAAAATCGCGAAGCATACCGACAGAATGAAGACGCGTACTGCGATGCCTATCACCTCACTCCGGAGCAGCGTCTCGCGCTGAAGCACCGCAACGTCACCGAACTGATTGAAGCCGGCGGCAACATGTATTACCTGGCCAAGTGGGCCGGCATCTTCGGCATGACCGTACAACAACTCGGAGCGCAGCAACGCGGCATCACCGAAGAAGCGTTCAAGGAAATGCTTCTGCGCTCGGGGGACGAATAGCCATGGCACGCATCATCGGCGGAATCGCAACGTCTCACATTCCGGCAATCGGAAAAGCGATCGCGCAGGGAATCCAGCAACAGCCGTACTGGAAGGCGTTCTTCGACGGCTACAATCCGGTGCACGCCTGGCTGGAGCGGGAACAGCCCGACGTCGCCGTCGTGATCTACAACGATCACGGGCTGAACTTCTTTCTGGATAAAATGCCGACATTTGCAGTCGGGGCTGCAAACGAATACCGTAACGCCGACGAGGGCTGGGGACTCCCGGTTTCACTGCCGTTCACAGGATTTCCGGAACTGTCCTGGCACGTGATCGAGTCGCTGGTTCAAGAGGAATTCGATCTCACCACGTGTCAGGAGATGCTTGTCGATCACGCGTTTGTCGTACCCATGACGCTACTGTGGCCGGACTGCAGGCCCATGCGCACCATTCCAATCGCCGTCAACACCGTTCAATTCCCGCTGCCAACACCGGCACGATGTTTCAAGCTTGGACAGGCGATTGGACGTGCCCTTGAATCCTTCGATGAAGACCTGCGCGTCGTCGTTATCGGCAGCGGCGGACTTTCGCATCAGCTCGACGGCGAACGCGCGGGATTCATCAACAAGAAATTCGACGTTTCGTGCCTGGATCGAATCGTCAACGATGCCGCCGCTCTGTCGCGAATGTCCGTGGCTGAACTGGTGCTGATGGCAGGCGTTCAGGGCGTGGAATTGCTGAACTGGCTGGTCATGCGCGGTGCAATGACCGGGAGCGTTCTCGAAAAGCACCGCAATTATCACGTCCCTATTTCCAACACCGCGGCGGCCGTCATGATTCTTGAAAACGAAACCGCCGGCCAGCTGACCCAAAGATAGGAATGAAAGGAAGGTCCACGATGTCTGTAGAAGTTGCCGCGGCTCCGGTTCGATTGAAGGAAGCGGCTCCGGGATCCGGCCCGCGAAAGAAGATCATCGGCCTCATAGCCGGGGGCATTATTACCGTTCTGGTTTCTGCGCTCGTCTGGTTGATGGCGTTCGTGTTGCCCAGCAAGACCGACGGCCCATTTACGTTCCTGGAAAAGATCTGCGGGTGGCTGTACCAGACTCCGGTCAGTGTGGGTATCCGCGAATCGTCGCTTCTGTTTCCTGTAATCGAAGGGTTTCATCTGCTGGGAATCGGCCTCTCGGTCGGCATGCTTTGCTGGTTCGATCTGCGTCTGCTTGGCCTGACGATGAAAGACGAGCCCGTCTCCAAAGTCTGGACTCGCGTGATGCCCGCCGCTTTTACCGGTTTTGTCCTGATGTTCATTACCGGTGGACTTCTCTTCTGGGCCGAGGCGGCCACCGCGTATCACAGCGTGCATTTCTGGATCAAGATCGGACTGATTGTGCTGGCGGGAGTCAACGCCGGCTACTTTGAAATGACGACGCACAAACACGTGGCGGCATGGGATACCGCGGCGGTTCTGCCTCTTCGTGCGCGAATGGCGGGATTGTTTTCGCTGCTTCTTTGGACTGCTGTGATTATCACAGGTCGTACCATGGCGTATTCCTTCTGAACGATCACACGAAAGGATGCCGGCAATGACTTCATTACTTCCTATATTTCAGTGGGCCAACAATCTCTCGGTCGCCGATTGGGTCCGCGATTCGACGTGGATTTTTCCCGCAGCGGAGACCGTGCACATTGTGGCTCTGGCGGTGCTGTTTGGAGCCATTCTGTTTGTCGATCTGCAGATGCTGGGCCTGGTTCGCCGAGACACAACGGCCTCCCATCTCGAAAAGGAACTTCGACCCTGGACCTTCAGCAGCCTTGTCGTCATCCTGGTCACGGGATTCCTGCTCTTCACTTCGGAGGCCATGAAGCTCTACATCAGTGCCCCCTTCCAAATCAAAATCGTGGCGCTGTTCCTCGCAATTGCGTTCAACTACACCATCCATCGAAAGGTCACAGGAACGGAGCCTGTCCGGCTCGGTCCGGTGTGGGGCAAAGTGACCGCAGTCGTATCGATTGCCCTCTGGCTGAGCGTCGGCTTTGCCGGTCGCGCCATCGGCTTCTTTTAATAAATGAGGGAATGAGGGGACAGTCCCTCATTCCCTCATTACACTCAGCAGCATGATTTTCACATCCGATGGGTTATCCGACGCGGAAGCGGCGAGACGGTTGATCGAAGAAGGCCCGAACGATCTTCCGGCGTCGCGGTCGAAAGGCACTCTGGCAATCGTGCTCCATGTCCTGCGGGAACCCATGTTTCTCCTGCTTCTTGCGACGGGTGTGGTTTACCTCGTACTGGGCAGCTTCGAAGAAGCCATTGCACTCTCCGGCGCAATTCTTCTTGTCATTGGCATCACGGCTTATCAGGAACGGAAGACGGAACGGACACTGCAGGCATTGCGCGATTTGTCCAGTCCTCGCGCACTCGTCATACGAAATGGAATTCGGAAAAGAATTTCCGGCCGCGAAGTGGTCCGCGGCGACGTGCTGGCCCTATCGGAAGGAGATCGCGTACCAGCGGATTCCCAGGTTCTTTCATCGGTAGGTCTCACTGTCGACGAATCGCTTCTCACCGGAGAATCGGCCTCAGTACACAAGACCGTATGGGATGGAAGCTCGCAGGCCGTTCGTCCAGGCGGAGAAAATTCGTCAACCATATTTTCCGGAACGCTGGTAGTTCGGGGTCACGGGACGGCTCTGGTTTCATCGACCGGAGAGCGCACCGAGATGGGAAAACTGGGCCTGGCGCTCCAGAGAATCGAAACGCAAACCACGAGGATCGAACAGGAAACGCGAAGCATCATCCGTACCTTTGCAACCGCGAGCATTGTCCTGTGCCTTGGTGTAACCGTCATATACGGTTTGACTCGGGGAAACTGGTTGCAAGGCATCCTGTCCGGACTGGCTCTGGCGATTTCACTGGTGCCAGAAGAATTCCCCGTGGTGCTGACCGTTTTTCTGGCACTGGGCGCCTGGAGGATTTCAAAGAAGAACGTCCTGACCCGTCGGGTCGCCGCAATTGAAATGCTGGGATCGACCACGGTCCTCTGTGTGGACAAGACCGGAACGTTGACAATGAATCGCATGTCGGTCCACGAAGTGGCTCCGGCAACCGGGCACGATCACCGTGAGGTGCTCGAAGCAGCCATGATGGCGAGTCCGGAAACTCCGACCGATCCCATGGAGATCGCGTTTCACGAGGCCGCTGCAAAGCACGGTGAAATTCCCGGCCCCGATGGTACGGCTTTTGTGCGCGAGTACCCGATCTCGAACGATCTGCTTGCAATGTCTCGAGTCGTTACCGGCGATACAGGCGGATATAAAGTGTTTGCCAAGGGCGCGCCGGAGGCTATTGCGAAGCTCTGCCGGATTCCCGTCGCGGAAGCCGCCGGAATTACGGCAGAAACTCAGACGATGGCGGGACGCGGGCTGCGCGTGCTTGGTGTCGCGGGGGTTGAGATTCCCGCTCAGCATCTTCCGGAATCTCAGACGGACTTCCAGTTCCGGTTTCTTGGCCTGGTGGGACTTGAGGATCCGGTTCGGCCGTCGGCAAAACCCGCAGTCAGCGAATGCCTCACCGCGGGAATTCGTGTCGTCATGATCACCGGAGATTTTCCAGCGACGGCGCAAAGCATCGCCCGGCAAATTGGATTACCGAATCCGGGTTCCATAGTGACCGGAGCCGAATTGGAAGCGCTTACGAGGGAACAGCTGACGGACCGCGTTCGAACCGTCAACGTGTTTGCGCGGGTACTTCCCGAACAGAAGCTCCGTCTGGTTGAAGCCTTCAAAGCCGCCGGTGAGATCGTCGCCATGACCGGAGATGGGGTCAATGACGCGCCGGCGTTGAAGTCCGCTCACATCGGAATTGCGATGGGCGGACGCGGCACGGATGTGGCACGTGAAGCGGCTGCGCTTGTGCTGCTTGATGATGACTTCTCCTCCATCGTCGAGGCCATTCGATTGGGACGCAGGATTTACGACAATTTGAAAGATGCAATGACCTATATTTTTGCGATCCATCTCCCCATCGCCGGAATGGCACTGCTTCCCGTGCTCTTCGGATTGCCACTGGTATTGATGCCTCTCCATATCGTATTTCTTGAACTCGTGATCGATCCGGCATGTTCCATTGTTTTCGAATCGGAACCCGAACATCCCGGAATCATGAAGCGTCCTCCGCGCAAGACCAACTCCCGCATCTTCGATGGACGGACGATCGGTCTTGCCGTATTTCAGGGGCTGGGTCTTCTCGCAGTGACAATTGGTGCATTCCTGGTCAGTCTCTATCGCGGTCTGGGCGAACTCGATGCCCGAACCATCAGTTTCACGGCACTGATCCTTGGAAACCTGGCTCTCATCTGGACCGACCGGTCCCAATCACGGACATTATCAGTCCTGCTCGGAGCTCGCAATGCTCCGCTCTGGATACTGACTTCGGCGACATTGCTGCTTCTGGTCCTTGTGCTTTACGTTCCGGCGATGCGGGAAATTCTGCAGTTCTCCACTTTGCATGCCATCGATGTCGCAGCATGCCTGGGTCTTGCGATACTGAGCGTTGCATGGTTCGCACTGGTGAAACGCGCTTCTGCAACCGTCAACTCAGCGGAACCCGAACCGTGATTGCCGTACCCTTTCGCGGCGCGGAAATGATGGATAAGGTTCCGTGAATCAGCCGGACTCTCTCTCCCATTCGCACCAAACCCAGCCCGCCCTTAAGCCGCACCTTGTCGAGGTCAAAGCCCGCTCCGATGTCTTTAATCGTCATGACGAGATTCCCTCGACTGACAGTCAACAGCACCTGAACCTCGACCGCACTGTTGTGCGTGTGCTTTCGAATGTTTTGAAGCGCTTCCTCCGCAACGCGGAAGAGACACAAAGCCACGTTTTCCGGGAGCGTCTCCGGAACCGACTTTGACTTGAACGCCACAGGGATACCGGTTTGCTCGACCAACCTGTTGCATTCGGCTCGCAGGGCTGTCGGCAATCCGAGGTCCGTAAGTATGGAAGGGTGCAGCCGGCGGGCAACGCGATGCATGTCCTCGGCGAGCTTTCGAAGCAGCATCATCATGGTCTGGGCCTTATGCCGGTTCTCGCCGGTTGCCGACGATGCGAAATTTCCGGTCTCGATGATCAATGCCGCAATCTCCTGGCTGAAGCCATCGTGGATTTCACGAGACAGGTTCCTGCGCTCTTCTTCCAGTTCATTGATCAGTTGCTCATTCAATGCCTGATGCTCGCTGCGACTCCGAATCAACTCTTTCTCCGCCAGCCGGGCCGCCGTGATATCCCGGCCTGCCCCATGCATCGCGGTTAACACGCCGTCCTTGTCGAACACCGGCCGTGCGATGGTATCGATCCAGATAAAGCCTCCGGATTTCCGCACAAGCCGGAATACTCCTCGCCGAAGGCGTTGATCCTTCAGAAATGGTTCGTGCAGGCTGCTGCGAACGAACTCGCGATCCTCGGGATGTATGAGTTCATACCCGTTTACGCCAACGAGTTCTTCCGGTCGGTATCCAAGCAGCTGCATCGATGAGGGACTGACATATGAAAATCTGCCGCTCGTGTCGGAAATCGTGATCAGGTCGCTTGAATTTTCCGCGATCAGCCGGAGATGCTCTTCGCTGTTTCTCAGCTTCTCGATGGCTTCCAATCGTCGGGTGACATCGTTGATGGCGATCAGGATCGACTCCACGCGAACTCCATCCGACGGCACTCTCTGGGCATTCAGCAGCAGGCGTCGATATCCATTTCCCTGAAGGGGATAGTCGACTTCAAAATCGACGACACGCTGATTGTCGGGGAGAACGCCTTTGAGAAGTTTCTTAAGTGCGGGAATGTCCCACTGCCGGTTGCCAAGTTCGAAAAACGAATGCTGTTCGGCTTCGGTGCGGCGCACGGATGGAAACATTTCATAGAAGGCCGCATTGGCCGTGACCAACCTGAACCTTCGATCAAGGACTACAAGCGCTTCGTGAATGGTTTCAACAATGGCCGTCGCGTAATCCGTGGGTGCGCTGAATTGAATTCGAGTGGTTCGGCTCTTTGTGTTGCCGGATTTTCGGTCCCTGCGCTTTTTTGGGGGCAACGGGGTTCAACCTCTTTAGGCACCTTCTGCATCGTTCGCGAAGCGCCCGCAGAAGACTAGCGCTTTTCCCGTAACTGGGACAACCCCAGTATCCTTCGTCGCCAGTTTGGGAACCGGCGCTGCCGCACTGGCAGACGCCGGTCCGTTTGCGGTTCTTGGACGGCGGGTTAGTGAATCGTCATGGCCGCGATGACCCCGGCATGATCGGAAAACCATCGGGGAGCCTGCGGCCCGATGATGGGATCAATGACTTCGGCTGCGGCGGCTTTAAATCCTCTCCCACGATAAAGAATGAGATCCAGGCGATAGACGAAGGGGACGGTCTGGTCCGCCAGCAACCCATCGTGCCCCCATGTCAATCCCAGCGAGTGAGGCTCTGCGATAGTCCACGCATCAGTGAAGTGGCCGTCGCCGGTCAACAGGGCATAGGTTTCCGGACTGTAGGTTCCATAGGCGTCCGAGTTGAAGTCGCCGGCAAGAATGACCGGCAGGACCGTGTTGGCGGGATCCGTCAACAGTTCGTATGCCTGAGCCAGCTGAATGTTTGGCAACCCGGGTGGCAGCCGGTCTTCAAGATGAGCGTTGATGAAGCGGAACGAACGGTCGTGAAACTGAACGTCGATGGAACACCATCCTCTCAACGCGTACACACCAATCGGAAGCGGCAGGGCAACGGAGAAGTTTTTACCCTGCGGATTCGAGATATGAAAATGTCCTGGAGGCAGATTCGTGCGGACAAGGATGACATCCCGGTCTGTCAGGCGCACATCATCGAAAGATTCACCGGTAAAAAGCGGCACTTCGACATCGGTTTCCTGGATCTGTGACGCAACCTCATAGTGACCGCCATGCTTTTTGATGGCTTTCAGCAGAATGGAAAGATAGTCCAGTTCGACGGCAGTGGCGAGCGTCGTACCGCCGACAACCAGGTCGCCTGGAGACTGACGACGAATCAGAGATACCTCCTGAAGCGCCACCAGATCCGGATCCCGTCTGACGATTTGCTCGGCCAGCGCGTCTGCTCGCGCCTCGAAATCCGATTGCAGTATCTGGCCATGAATGGCCGCTATGCCGGCAACGAGTTTGCTGAAATAATCCGGGTCCGACGGATCCAGCGCGAGGACAGGCCCGAATTCTCCGCCGACATATAGATTGAACGTCGCAATATCGAGATCCCGATTCCTGCCGATTTTATTCGGCCCACGGCCATGGTCGTCGTTCCAATCCTGAGACCAGGCATTGGCATTCAGACCGAAAACACTCACCATCAAAAACATCGCTGTTGCCGAAGCTGCAATTCGCTTCCAGGCTGAAGTTCTACTTCTTCGCATGTTGTCCATGGGTTCTACCTCTCCTCCAATACGCTCGCTGTGTGGGTTTAGACTCGCGAGACTTTGGCATAGGGCGCGGCACCCCTCAATGAGCAACGCGTGAGTTATGGATGAGTTGTGGGGTGTCCGACTGATGGAAATTCAGTACAGTATAGTTGTCGGCAAGACATTATGGGAATACTTAGAGCATCACTTCGGCGTTTCAGCAGCGCGATTATTCTTCTCCTGCTGATGCCACATTCCGGGTGGTCTGAGGAACCCGCGCACTCATTTGCAGAATTGAAATCGCGAGTCCGGAATGGCGATAAGGTTCGACTCGTCGATAAACACGGAAAGGAATCCCCAGGACGAATCACGGGTATTTCTGTGGCGACGCTGGACCTGATGGTCAACGGTACCATCTGGTCCTTTCCCGAAGCAGACGTCCAGAGGATCACCCATCCACATCATGCCTCTCTGCTGAAGGGCGCCATTTTCGGGGCCCTGGCTGGAGGCGTCGCGTTTATGGCCATCTGTGAAATGAAGAACAATTCGGATGCTGGAAGATGCACAGTCGATCCTGCCGCCAGCTTTGCCGCAAGTGCCGGGCTTGGTGCACTTTCAGGAATGGGCGTCACCATGATGATCCGTCGTCCCGAATCCATTTTCGAATCGACCGAACGCGTGAAGATCAAAGCCGTGTCGACATTCAACAAAAGCCAGAGGTCGGTCGCACTTGCAATATCGTTCTAAGGCTGGGCGGGCCGGATTACTCCGCTCCTGCGACCCGAATACGCGCATCCACGGCGGAGCATCCCTGTCCGGGAGGCAGCGCAATGAGAGGATTCAAGTCCATCTCGGCGAGTTCGGGAATATCCTCGGCCATCCGTGAGAGTCGCAGGAGAACTTCTTCGATGGCGCTGACGTCGGCGGGAGGATGTCCGCGATATCCCTTGAGCAATCGGAACCCACGAATATCGCGAACCATGTTCCTGGCATCGATATCGGTTAATGGCGATACTCGAAACTGAACGTCGTTCACAATCTCCACATTCACGCCGCCGATTCCGAAAGCAAGCAGAGGACCGAAAAGGGGATCGTTGGTGATTCCCGACATCAGTTCGATGCCGCCCTTTATCATTCTCTGCACGAGTACGCCTTCGGCAGGAGACGACGATGCCTTTTGACTCGCCTTCAGCATCTGATCGAATGCCTGGCGTACTTCCTCCGCCGTGGTTACGTTCAGTCGAATACCGCCCGCTTCGGTCTTGTGAACGATTGTGGAAGACACAAGTTTCACGGCTACGGGGAAACCGACGCGTTCGGCAATTTGCACCGCTTCGTCGGAGGTTCGGGCAAGCGCCCCGGCAGGCTGAGGGATTCCGTACGCTTTCAGAACTGCGCGTATCTCTTCGGGATTCAACCAGCCGTTTCCTCTCTGTCGAAGCGCTTCGCGAACGATGTAGCGTGCAGCCTTGGCATCGGTATCGACAAATCCCGGGACAGTGCCCGCCGGTTCTGCTCGCCACTCGGCATAGGCAGCGCATCTGGACAAAGCCATTGCCGGAGCTTCAGGAAACGAATAAACAGGAATCACTTCATCGCGAGTTTTCAGAGGCTCCTGGCGCATTGCACTCGTCATCAGACACGCCAGCACGGGCTTTCCTTCACCGCCGGAGGCCCGGCCTTCTTCGATTCCCGCGCGGATCGCATCGGAAAATGGATGGGTATTGCCCCGATCCACGGGAATGTAGATCACGATCAGGGAATCCACATCCGGGGACGCCAGTACTGTCGCAATCGTCTGGCGATAACTGTCCGGTCCCGCAGAAGCCACCATGTCGACGGGATTGGCGACTGAGGCTGCGGAGGGAAGAAATGATTGCAACTTATTCCGGACTGCCTCCGAGAACTCGAAAACGGAAAGCCCTCCCGCTTCGCAGGCATCGGCGCAGAGAATTCCAGGACCTCCGGCGTTGGTGACGATTGCGACGCGTCGGCTGGTCGGCAGCGGCTGGCTGCCCAGCACCGACGCGATATCGAACATTCCGTCGATGGTTTCCGCGCGGATGACACCGGTTTGTCGGAAGAGCGCATCGACAGCAACGTCGTTTGCGGCAAGGGCCGCCGTATGTGATCCAGCCGCGCGCCTGCCGGAGCGGGTTCGGCCCGCCTTCATCGCCACAATCGGCTTGCTGCGACCGACGCGGCGGGCGATCCGCGCAAAGCGCCTCGGATTGCCGAACGATTCCAGATATAAAAGGATGACCCCGGTGTGCCTGTCGCCTTCCCAGTACTGCATCAGGTCATTGCCCGATACGTCCGCCTTGTTGCCGACACTGATAAAAGTCGAAAAGCCGAGCTGGCGTTCCGCCGCCAGCGCCAGAACAGCCAGACCGAGAGCACCACTCTGCGAAGACATGGCAAGATTTCCGGCGGCTGGAAAAACCGGAGAGAACGACGCATTCAGACGGACTTCCGGATCCGCGTTCAGCAGCCCCAGGCAGTTGGGACCAACCATCCGCATGCCGTATCCGCGCACCTTTCGAAGCAATTCTTCCTGCAGTTCCCTTCCGGGTACACCCGCTTCCGCAAATCCAGCAGTGATCACGACAAGCGCCCGAACGCCTCGCGTGGCACAATCGTCAACAACGCCGAGCACCGCGTCGCGCGGAACCGCAATGATTGCAAGGTCGACCCGACCGGGAATGTCCCGGATCGAAGCATATGTTTTGACGGAATGGATTTCGGCGGCGTTTGGATTCACGACATGAACCGGGCCTTTGAATCCAGCGCGAAGAAATTCATCGAGGATGCGATATCCGATGCTGGAAGGATCTCGCGATGCGCCGGCTATGACGACGGCGTTTGGCTTGAAAAATGGACGAATCGAAGCGGCAGCCGACAGGCGGTCCCGCATTTCCGAAAGCAGAATGCTGGATTCGGTCCGTGTGACGTCAAAATCGATTTCCACCATTCCAGCTTCCATCCGTTCGCGAATGGGAAAGCCCGACCGCCGAAAAACCTCGATCATCCGGTGATTTTCTTTTTCTGCGATGGCCTGAAATCTCCTGAAACCGTTTTGAATTGCGATTGCAGCAAGCCGCTCGAGCAGATGCGTTCCCAATCCCATACCGAGAAGCCGGTCATCCACCCCCACGGATATTTCCGCGGTGCCTTCTTCTCGAGACTCGTATGAACCCACGGCAACGATGCGTTCCAGCCCTTCCAGATATCTCTTCACTAAAAAGGTCCATCGCTCTTCGGGAGAGGAACTGCCGCAGAGCACTTCAACGAGGTGGAGATCCGGAATGTCTTTAGACAGAAAACGGCGCATGCCGGAATCTGAGAAAAGTTTTCGAAAGAACGCTTCCAGTGCAGGAACATCACTGGAAGCGGCGTTGCTGATTGTCGCGACCGAACCATCTCGAAGAATCACCCGGCCGGAGTCGGGCAAGACTCCCCTCTCGTGCCTCATCATTTTCGCCTGGGTGATTTACTCTTCACCTGCCGAACCGCAGGCGGAATCAAAAGAACCGGACATGCCGCTGCGCGTACGACGCGCTCCGCGGTGCTGCCCAGCAGCGCACGATCGATCAGACTCTTGCCATGGACGTTCATGATCAGCAGATCCGCTTTTTCGGATTTCTGTGTTGCGAGAACAGTGCTGTACGGGACACCAACCTCGACCCGGGTCTTCACCTCACACCACGGTCGCACTTCGTCCGGCACCAGTTTCTCCAGCTGACGGCGTATGGCATCGATCGTCGGCAACGAGGATTTTACCGAGGACTCGACGGTCACCTGATCCACCACATGCAATAGTGTCAGGCGCGCCTGACACTCCTGTGCAAAGGAGAAGGCGTATTTCAGCGCCTCGGTGGTGCCCTCTGAAAAGTCCGTCGTGACCAGGATGCTTCGAATCGCGGGCGGCGCTGTGCGAGCCCCCTTCGCCACACCCATCGTCAACAATGGAACCGGACAACTTCGCAGCATACGATCGGCTTCCGATCCCAGGACCCAGCGCTCGAGTCCCCTTCTGCCGTGTGTCCCCATCACGACAAAATCCGCCTTTGTCTTCTTTAATGCCTTATGGATTTCAACGTCGATCGATCCAACCACCACTCCGGAACGAAAGGGTATTCGCGCCTTCTCCGCCTTTTTCCCCAGCTTGGCAAGTTCCTGGATGGACCTCTTTTGCAGCGCGCCAGTGTATTCCGACAGGTTCAGAGGGAAATCGTACGCAGTCGGTACGATGGGAGAGACGACGTGGAGCACATAGACTCCTGCATCATAGTTGGACGCAAGCTTGAGGGCATACTCGTATGCCTTGAGCGAAGCTGGAAAGAAATCGACAGGACAAAGAATGTTTTTGATCTGAATCATGAGAACCTCCGCACGGTACTTAGCATCTGACATACCGTTCAGATTGCACAAAAGAAATCTCTTTGAGGTGATATCCCGAAAAAAAACGCAGAAGTGTCATCCATCGAGAGGATTCAACGACGCGCTGTCCCGATATTGAAGTGACATTGAAGCGATTATTGACATTTCGTCCGAATTGCAATCTTTCTGCAGCTGAAAATTGCACATTCCTTCAAGCCCGGGAACCTTCGTAGCTGTCTTTAAGGAGTTCCAGCTTCCGAACAACCTCATCACCAGCGCCGAACTTACGTGCTGAATCTGCCAGGTATCCGATATGTCCGGGCGCCATCGTGGCAATTTTCCGATGCCAGAGGTAAGGCGCATCGTGAGTCGTGGACGTCAGGTGGCTGTAGATATCGTTTACTTCCGACGATTCGATTTCCATCGCGATCTGGAACGCTGCCGGAATGCCCAGTTCCGGATCTGCCGCTCGCGATTCGAAGGATCCAAATTGCCTGTCGATTTTCTGAATTTTGGTTTCGTCGGGCAACTCGCCTGCAAACAGCTTTTCCGACAACAGGAACTGTAGAAGGCCGGCATGCTGCTTTTCCTGCATACCCATTTCCAGCCAGAACCAACTCAGTTCGGGGACTTTTGAGAAGCGGGAAGCAAGCCGTAGATACACAACAGCAGCACGCTCCTCAAATTCGATGAACTTCTTGTATATCTGTTCAGGAGTCTTCATGATCGATGCCTCAATTCACTTTAGCACTGAACATGCACTCATGAAGTTCAGGACCTCATCGTCGGTCACCTGAGGGAAATCGTCATAATAAGCTCCAATCGCATAGAAACCCTCATACAGAGTGTGCAAGACGACGACTTCGTCAACCAATGCTCGGAGTTCCTCGATTGCATCCGATGGACCGACAGGGACTGCGACCACGACCTTCGATGGATGCCGGTGCCGGACTTCGCGAATCGCAAGCGCCATGGTTAGCCCTGTCGCAAGTCCGTCATCGACGATAATTGCGACCTTCCCATCCGCTCTCGTCGGATCGCGTCCGTCCAAATAGAGATCCCGTCTTCGACAAGCCTCCGCTTGTTGCGTCCTGCGAGCGTCTTCGAACCATTCGCTGTCGATCATCCGGGTCACGGCACTGTTTCTTTCGATATGGCCATCTTCGGCGACTGCGGCTATCGCAAATTCGGGGTTATCCGGATGGCCAATCTTCCGGACTACGATCAAATCCAATGGCGCCGCCAGCGACCTCGCAACGTGAACACCAAGCGCGACGCCTCCCCTCGGCAGCGCATAAACGACAACGTTCTGATCTCGGTACTTTTTCAGCGCGTCGGCAAGTTTCATCCCGGCATCCGCACGATCTCGAAACATCATCTCCCACCTCCGATTCCATCTCCTGCATTCCGAATGCCGAATGGCCCCACTCGTGCAGTAGTCCCTTCGCAACGACATCAAAGGAGACCACGATGAGCAGCACGAACGTTCTTGCCCGATCGATTCAAAAAACAGATATCTGGCTGAAGGAGGCGGCAAAGGAACTGAAATGGCGTGACCAGCACAAAGCCTACATCGCAATGAAAGCGGTTCTTCATGCGCTGCGCGACCGTGTCACGAACAGGGAGGCCGTGCAACTGGGTGCACAGCTGCCGACCTTTATACGCGGCATCTACTATGAGGGCTGGACTCTGCCGGCCACGCCCGTACGCGACCGTACCAAATACAGTTTCCTTTCCGAAATCCAGAAGAGTTTCGGCAAGATCAGTGTACCGGACGTCGACACCGCTCACGTCGCTCAAGGAATCCTGCGGCTGCTCGCCAGGAAGATCTCGGAAGGGGAAATCGACGATGTCCGGGCCGTATTGCCGCGGACGCTTGCTGAATTCTGGCCGGATAACGGCACGCAATCGAAGCCGGCGAAAACGCGAGCTGCAAAGACTCCTCGATCCCGAGAAAAGGCGCTGCACACGGTCGATGAACTGCTGACGGCCTCCGAAAAGGAAGGTCGGGCGGTCACAGGCCTTGTCCTCACACTCCGCGGCCTGAATGAAAGCCGCGTCTGGAGAGTGATGATTGGGGAACGCGTTCGGCTGAAAGGATATGAATGTACGGCATGCGCGGCCCTGTTTGCTGCAGACCGTGAAAGCTGCTCCTACTGTGGATCCCGGCTACAGTTTCTTGAGAACATGACATACAAGATTATCCAGTTCGCACGTGAGCACGGCATTGAGGTGCAGGTCGTCCAGGGAACGGAATCCACGATCATATCGGCTCGAGCCGGAGGCATCGGCGCGTTCCTGAAGACCTGAACCGGGAGGTGAAAGCGAACCTGCAACGGCGATGAGGCAACGTTCGGTTGGAATCGCGCGTGCAAAAGGAAATCATAATGGCTGTTCTGAAACCATCCGAAATTGAGCGCTACTTGAAATCCATTGCCGGACCATCGGCGCGCTTGCATAGTTCCAGAACCCTCGGCGAGGAACCCGGGGAACACGACCTCAAGGGGCATGGCTACGGAACTCCGATACAGCTCGCCTTCGAAGTCGATGGACAACAGCGACGTGCAGTGCTGCACACCGTCAGCCCGGGGCCATTCGGACATGAGCACATGTCCGATCGTGCACAGGCTCTGCTTTGGGATCACAGCTGTTTCAACGCATTGCCACGGCATGTCCGTTCGATAGACGTTGGTGCATGGCGGCACGATGGAACCGCCGTGTCTCTGGGGGATGCGGAAGAGTTCTTCACGTTGACCGAATACGTGGAAGGACGCGGCTATTTTGAGGATTTCATGCGAATGCTTGCCGACGGAGAACTCACAGCACTGGACAGCGCCCGATCGGATGCGCTCTGCGATTATCTCGTCGACATCCATCGTACGAAAAGCCTCGAAGCAGGTTTGTACGTCCGGCGCATTCGGGAGCTAATCGGACACTCCGAATGCATCATGGGGTTGATCGACAGCTATCCCAACAGTCCCGATCTATGGGAATTTGGACTTCAGGACGTCGAACGCCAGTGCGTGGATTGGCGGTGGACATTGAAAGGGCGTGTGCATCGGTTGAGCCAGGTTCATGGAGACTTTCATCCCTGGAACATCCTGTTTCGCGAAGGCGCGGACTTTCAGGTCATCGACCGGTCGCGCGGCGAATGGGGTGAACCTGCCGACGACGTCACCTGTCTGACGATGAACTTTCTGTTCTTTTCGCTGCAGCGGTCGGGCCGGCTCGAAGGAAACTTCGAAACCCTGTTCATGCGCTTCTGGGACCGCTACCTCGAAAAAACCGGGGACACCGAAATGCTTCAGGTGGCAGCCCCATTCTTTGCCTTTCGCGGCCTGGTGATGGCGCATCCGGTCTGGTATCCCACACTGTCAATGAGCGTGCGAAGGCAACTGTTCCGGTTCATGCGTACTGTCATGAGCGAAGACCGATTCAACCCTCGCGAGGTAAACCGATACTGTGAAGCATGAAGTTCATCCGGCCTTTGCCATCTGGATCACGGGACTTCCGGCCTCCGGGAAGTCGACAGTGACATCTGCGCTGTCGGAACGGATTCGCGAAACCGGTGTGGATTTCACCGTCCTGGAATCCGATCGGATGCGGAAGGAGTTCTCGGATACCCCTCAGTACGATGAGCGCGAACGCGAGTTGTTTTATCGTTCGCTCGCCTTCATCGGACGCGTGCTGGTCGAGCACGGCATTTCGGTAATCTTCGACGCGACCGCAAACCGGCGTTCGTACCGAAATCAGGCGCGAGAGCATATTTCACGGTTCATGGAAGTATTCGTGGACTGTCCGCTGGAAATCTGTGCCAGACGCGATCCCAAAGGCATTTATCGCATGGCGCGGGAAGGAAGAGCCAGCAACGTGCCCGGACTTCAGGCCAGCTATGAACCGCCAGAGCATCCGGATGTCGTGATTCAAGCCGAGCACGAGGAACCGCAGGCCGGAGCGCGGCGGATTATGGATATGCTAAAGGCGAGAGGCTTTCTCGCCAGCTAGGTGAATTCCGGAAAGTCGTTTCTGTCACGGACGATTGCGAAAGTTGAACTCCTCCGTCAAGGCCGGCCGGGCTTTGAACGCGGTCATTAGAACATCGTGTTTTTTTTGAAGTTCAAGCGGTGGTTTTCGGCCGGACCACTCCGCCAGTGCGGTCATATAAGTCTGCAGGTCATGAATTTCGCCCATGGCCTTCAGGAGTTTCCTCATCTTCTGCATCTGCAGGTTCGTGAACCCTCCAATGATGGGCTTCGCCACTTCCGCAGCGTACCGAAGGCGCTTGAATTGGACACGCATCCGGTGAAGATCCTCATTACTCGAGGTTCGGCGAAAGCGGGCGTCCGCTAGAAGCACGGAGGTGATTTTTTTGTCGATATTCGCCTGGATTGCGGCTCGAAGAACGGGACGCGAGATGCCTTCTTCGATCGATTTCAACTTTCGGTTCGTGTTCCAAACGTCCCGGCGAAAACCCTTTCGCGTTTCTTCCTGCATTCTCTTCCGAAGGCGCCGAATTTCTTCCGCTTCCCGTTGTTTCAGGAACGCGGAAAACGTACTGGTCCATACAGATGTCCCGCGTCTGGAATTCAGCAGATGAACCTGAACGTCCCTCAGAGGGCCGAGCCGCTCCAGCACCTTCTTGAACTTTCGATTCAGGCGGTACGCTTTCCTGCTGCCGGTTACCGCAGTGGCAACTTCGAGGTCCGCGATCATGCGGCGTGTGGCAACACGGAGATCGTGGATGGTGCGTTCCGAGAAATCGCGGCGCAGCTTCTTCCATTCAGCTGAGACGTCTTTCCAGCTTCTGATGAGGCTCAACGAGGGCGCGGAATTGAACATTCGTCAGATCCTCTGCATCGGCTTCAGAACGACCGGTCGTTCTGTCAACAGGAGCGTGCGTTGTGCTTTCCGACGTGACACATTGGCAACGCCTCGCATTCCCGAACGACTTCCATTGCCTTTCTTCTCACCTGAACGATCCAAAGTCATGCGGAATCAAGGAATCTTGCTGTGCACCTTTGAAATCGTTTGGCCCAGGACGTGCAATTCACATGGGCATGAGCACCGAACGAAAACTTACTGAACTTGTAGAGTACGATCAGACGGCCGGCAAGGTACTGACAATCGTCGTCGATGTCGACCAGTCGCTGATGGCAAACCGAAACCGGAATTTCGAGATTCGGGTAAACGCAAAACTGCGTGAAATTGAAACCGAACTCAAAGATAAAGTCGAAATGGAACAATTCAGCCGCTGCGCCGACCTGGGACGACGGCTGATTCAGGCGTATCGGCCACACACGAAATCTCTGGTGTTGTTTCTTCAGGCAAACGGTAACGCGACTTCACGGGAATTGAACGTGACGCTGAATACGGAAGCCTGCTGGGCAGACACTCCCCATATCCAACCGCTGATTGAAGCCGGAGATGAATTTGAAGAGATTCTGATTGTGCTGCTGGATGGAAGAGAATCACGATTCCTCACCAGCAAGCTGGGAGAACTCACAGAGCATCCGGAAGTGCGGAACCCGTACCCCACGTCTCACACCCAGGCGCCTGGCAATGATCGGCAAATGTCTCAACCGACGTTTCACCGAAAAGCCGACGAACGGGAACACCGTTACCTGAAGTCCGTTTCCGAAATGGCGGAGACCATCGCCGCCAGGGAATCCATCAACAGGGTTGTTCTCGCCGGAAGCGATGGCATCTGTAAGGAACTGTATGCCCTGCTTTCCAGGGAAGTGCGCAAGCAAGTGATCTCGATATCGGCACTACCGGTGCGGGCAACATTTCAGCAGGTCTCCGACATCGTCGTCAGGGCGCAGTTCCGCGCAGAGCGGGAAAACGAAGTTGCGAAAGTGGCTTCACTGCTGGATAGCGCTCACGCCCGAAACAAAGCCGTAACCGGGCTGGCAGCGACAATGGCCGCGCTTGCCGAAGGCCGTGTTCACGAACTGGTTTACGCTCAGGGTATTGAGCCTCGTGGCGCGCTTTGCGCGCAATGCGGCAGCATCGTCGTGGATCAACCGTCTTGTCAGAAATGCCAGGCCGTTGCAGGTCCAGCGGGAGAAGCCATGGATTTGATCATTGGCGCTGCCCTCAGCACCGACGCCGCAATCGAGCAGGTGCGTGGCGAAGCTGCGGAGAATCTAAAGGCGTCCGGGGGCATTGGCGCTTTCCTCAGGTATTGAAGAACAGGGGAGGTTTGTCATGAAAAAGTCTCATGTCCTATTGGCTGGAGCGGTCATCGGTGCGGTAGGCTATGCCGCGTTTCTTCGGCCGCGAAGCATGCGATGGGGAGCCACGTGGCGCGAGCGTTCGCGCATCTGGGCGGGAGATGAGTTCATGCCGGAACCGTTGACGCGTTCGGTACGCGTGATCACCATCCATGCTCCAGCCGAACACGTCTGGCCCTGGGTAGCCCAGATCGGACAGGATCGTGGTGGGTTCTACAGCTACACGTCACTGGAAAATCTCGCGGGTGCGGAGATGAAAAACGCGGAAGCGATTCATCCGGAATGGCAGCACCGCAACATTGGAGACAAAGTGTGGCTGGGTGCGCCTTCGAAGTTCGATGGCAAGGCCCATCTGGTCGTGGCGCGGTGGGTTCCCGGGAAGAACATGGTGCTGGTCGCGCCGCCGGACTGGGAGCGAATTACGTCGGGAAAGACTGCGGAGAACTCGGTGTGGTCACTCATTGTGGAGCCCATCAGCCCGAAATCCTGCCGGCTGATTGCGAGAACTCTGGGCGGTCATGATCATACCGCCACGGAGAAACTGGCAAATTACATGTTCTGGGAACCGGCACACTTCATCATGGAGCGCGGCATGATGCTCGGCATCAAGACACGCGTCGAAGAGCGCGAACAGAAACCGTTGCCGATCCGCATCATCGAAACCGCCGCCGCGTTTGCAGACTCCGCACAGAAGCTGCGAGCGATTCGCGGCCACTGAGTGAGGACCATAGGGAAATGGTCAATGTTCAATTCTCAATTTTCATCCGAAGCAGGGATCGACAATTCTGCTCCCCTCGGATGAGAATTGGGAATTGAACATTGACCATTCCCTACTTCTTCTCGGTGCTCTTCCCCTGCATCATCATTCCCTGCATCATCATCCCTTGCATCATGGAGCAGTCGCCTTTCTTCATCTGCTCGACGTGGGAACGCACTTGTTGACGGAACTCCTTCAGCTTCGATGCATCATTGGGCTTGAGAGTCAGGCGGGCGCCAGTGGGAAGCGCTTCATACTTTACGGTTCCGGCAATCATGTTCTGACCCATCGGCATATTACCCATCGCGGCATGCATATTGGCCATACGTTCAACACGCTGCTGCAGGTCAGCAACATTGGCAGGCTTTGCCGTAAATGTCACAGCAACACCGTCCGTTGTATCCGCCGCCTCAACTGTGGTTCCTTCCACTTTTACCGGGCACGCCTGCATCATCTGGGCCTGGTTCATGTTCATCGTCCCAGCGGCGGGACTATTCTGTGCGCTGATGGTGACGACTACCAACGCACAAACGAAAACCAATCCGAAAACGAATCTCTTCATACTGCCTCCTTTTGAACTTCTCAATTTCACTCAACCGATTCTCTCTTACAAAGCGGGTAGACCGCCCGGCCCGGTCGCCCGTTCGGACCGCCGTTTTCCGCAACCCGCTGTTCGTCATCGCACTGCCGCGGCGCTTTTGGATTCCGCCTTTGAAACCAACAATGCTGTCTTGATCGCCACATCCGGATTGAGGGAAATGGATGTGATGCCCCGTTCCACCAGCCATGCCGCAAACTCGGGATAGTCCGATGGCGCCTGACCGCAAATTCCTATCGGCTTGCCCGCGAGGTGTGCCGCCGAGATAGCCTGGTCGATCAATCGCAGGACGGCGTCGTTTCGTTCATCAAACAAGTGAGCGACCGTACCGGAATCCCGATCGATGCCGAGAGTTAACTGAGTCAGGTCGTTGGAGCCGATCGAGAACCCGTCAAACACGGCCAGAAATTCCTTTGCGAGAACTACGTTTGAAGGAATCTCACACATTGCATAAATCTCCAGGCCGTTCTCACCCTGGCGCAGGCCATGCGACGCCATTTCGGAAATGACGCGACGCCCTTCTTCGACCGTGCGGCAAAATGGAATCATCACTTTCAGATTGGTCAATCCCATTTCGGAACGCACGCGAAGCAACGCCGCGCATTCCAGTGCAAAGCCCTCTCGGTAACGCGGATCGTAATATCGTGAAGCGCCGCGGAATCCGAGCATCGGGTTTTCTTCCGCAGGTTCGAATTCACGCCCACCCAGCAACTGCGCGTATTCGTTGGTCTTGAAGTCACTGGTGCGAATGATCACCGGCTTCGGATAAAACGCCGCGGCAATCCGGCCAACACCTTCGCTGAAGCGGCGGATGAAATACTCCCGTGGATCTTCGACGCCGATCCGTTCGGCGATCTTCCGGACCGCTTCGGGATCTTTCAGCTTTGGGAAATGACATAACGCCATCGGATGAATCCCGATGTGATTGTTGATAATGAATTCCGCTCGAGCCAGGCCGACTCCGGAGTTGGGTATTGCGGAAAGCGTAAACGCCTGCCCGGGATCGCCGACAATGAGCATAATCGCAGTCTTCGTTAAGGGAACATGCGATGCGTCGATTCGATCCACTTCGAAAGGGATTCGGCCGGCGTAAACATGGCCCTCCGCGCCTTCCGAACAACAGACCGTCACATCTTTTCCAGTCTGGAGAAGACTTGTCGCGTTCCCGGATCCGACAATGCAGGGGACGCCAAACTCCCTGGACACAATGGCGGCGTGTGCGGTTCTCCCGCCCTGGTCCGTCACGATGGCCGAAACCCGCCGCATCACGGGCTCCCAGTCCGGATCGGTATTCTTCGCCACAAGCACTTCACCGGCCTGAACACTGGCAAGTTCGGATGTGTCGACCACGACATGAACCGTTCCTGCTCCAATCCTTTCTCCGACGGCCTGGCCACGGACGAGCGGTTCACCCGCCTTGCCGCGAAGCCGATACGTCTCGGCGGTGGCCGAGCGTAATTTCGACGAGAAAACCGTTTCCGGACGAGCCTGAACGATATACAGCTCTCCGGTCACGCCATCCTTTGCCCATTCGATATCCATGGCCTGTGCGCGCCCGGCAAGTCCGGAGTAGTACGACTCGATAATGCACGCCCATTTCGCCAGCTTCAGAACCTCGTCGTCGTTGAGTGAGAAGCTGACGCGGTCCGCTGGCGGCGTCACTTCGCTTCGAGTGGTCCGGCTTCCGTCGCCATACACCAGGCGAACTTCCTTGGTACCAGGACGGCGGCCGATGATCGCGCGGTGACCTTTCAGCAGTGTGGGCTTGAATACCGTCCACTCATCCGGAGTCACGACTCCCTGAACGATGAACTCGCCAAGACCATACGAGCTCGACACCACAACGGCATCCCGGAAGCCGGTTTCCGTATCCAACGTGAAGATGACGCCTGAACTCGCCTTGTCCGATCGGATCATCGGCATGACCCCGACCGACAACGCGACCTTGAGCTGGTCGTACCCGAGCCGTGCGCGATAACTGATGGCTCTATCCGTGAAAAGGGAGGCGAAGCAATTGTGGACGGCTTGAATCAAGGCCTCCCTGCCGCGCACATTTAGAAATGTCTCGGCCTGGCCGGCGAACGACGCTTCCGGCAGGTCTTCCGCGGTTGCCGAAGATCGAACGGCCACCTCGCATTCCCGGCCCACACGCGCGCAAAGACGCCCGTAGGCCTCGGCGATCGCACTGCTGAACGCGGCAGGAAATGGCGTTGCAAGGACGGCGGCGCGGGCGGCATGTCCGGCGGCAGCAAGTTGCTCGACGTTCTCGACATTCAGATCCGTGAACGCGGAACGAAGCCGGGATTCGAGACCGTTTTGCGACAACAACTGCCGATACGCGGAAGCCGTGGTGGCAAAACCATCCAGAACGCCAACGCCCTGGGGCTTGAGGGCACGGAACATTTCTCCGAGAGATGAGTTCTTCCCTCCCACACTTGAAAGATCCGCCATTCCGATTTCTGAGAAGTCCAGTGTGAACGTATTCGCATCCGTCATATGGCGCTCAATACCTGTTCGGTCCCATGATGAACCGGCCGGCGTTGCGCAACGTGCTGCACCGCAGGCCTCGAAAATGGGGTTGTGCCGATGACGACAACACCGTTGGCCGTCACAATATGGTCTCGACGATCACGGACCGAGTCGTAGCCGGCTCGATATCCGGACGGAATGTGAACGCCTTCCTCCACGATGGTGCGGTGCAGCTGGACACCTTTGCCGATTCGGACTCCAGGCATGAGAATCGAATCGGTGACAAGAGAGCCTTCACCCAATTGGACGTCCCTTGATGCAACAGTTCCGGAGAGACCGCTGCCCGAATCCATGCGCGAATTTGCAGGGGACATCGACCGGCGTCCGGAACCGGGATGCCGAGTGGGCTGCGAAGGACAAATGTCATTCGCATAGGGATCGAATGGAGAGTCCGGTCGCACCAGATCCATACTGGCCTGATAAAAGCCGTCGAGTGTCCCGATGTCGCGCCAGTACCTCGGGCAGTCCCGCACCTTGTCGCGAAATTCATAGGCAAATGTGCGAGCAGAGTGAATCAATGATGGAATGATATGGCGGCCGAAGTCGTGCCCCAGATCCGCCCCGCAGTATTCCTGAAGCGATTTCAGAAGAACCGTCTTCTTGAAGATATACACGCCCATACTGACCAGGGCGGAGGGTCGCATCGGCAGAGAGCGCGGATTCGCGGGCTTTTCCTCGAAACCGGTCACGCGGAGGCTTTGATCCACTTCGACGACGCCAAACTGAGACGCTTCTCTCAGCGAATGTTCCACCGTTGCAATGGTCAGGTCCGCATCGGTAGCCACGTGCTGGCGCAGTAAATCGCGATAGTCCATGTGGTAGACGTGATCGCCGGAGAGAACAAGAACATAATCCACTTCATCGTCGTGCAGCAGATGCCTGTTCTGGAAGACGGCGTCCGCCGTTCCGCGATACATTTTTCCCTTGGAGGGAGGCACTAGATTCAAAGGCCTTCGCTCTCGCGTTCCGTCCATCCAGAACCCGCTCCATCCCTTCCGAATGTATTGGCGCATTTCTTCATGTCCGCACTGCGTCAGCAACGATGCCCGGGAGATCTGTGAATGGAAACAATTGGACAATGTGAAATCAATGATCCGGAAGGCATCACCAAACGCGACTGCCGGCTTTGGCCTGGAAATTGTCAATGGACGCAGGCGTTCTCCCTGACCGCCAGCCAATATGAACGCCTGGGTTCGTGAGATCTCTGCCATCGCCCTGTCTCCCATAAGAATCTCCTCAGTGAAATCGAATCGACGCTGTAGTTGAATCCTCTAGAGCAAGGGTAGGGCCATTCATAACTCGACAAGGTTTGAGCGAAAACTCAGGGTTTATCGGAAGAAGAATCGACTGAAGAGTCTCAATATGCTCGGCGCTAGAAAGGAGACTCGCCAATTTGTCGAAAAGAACTAAAGTCCCGCTTTATCGGCCTGACAATGCGGCAATACCGCGGAATCCGGTAGTCAATTTATACGCGCAGTTTCAGACCACTGCTATCCAAAATAGATTCTGCGCAGAGGAATTTAGGCAAAGGGGACTGAAGTCGAATTGCCCTCCTGAGTCAGGAGGGCATTCCGCTATTTTTCGACACTTCCAGAGTTCTGTAATGCCTCAGACGAGCGCAAAGCCTGGGTTCCAGTGAGATCGCGCCTACAATTCAGACGCCTTCGAGGGGCGGCTGCCGCTCCGTTTTCGGCTCTTCGACCTCCGTCATTGTCGCTTCGGCCAGCAGGAGAGTGCCTGCGACGGAAGCGGCATTTTCCAGGGCCACACGGACGACCTTTGTCGGATCGATGATGCCGGCCTGCACGAGGTCCACGTATTCACCGGAAGAAGCATCGAATCCGAAGTTCCCGGTTCCGGTTCTCATGCGATCCACCACGACGCCCGGATCCGCGGAAGAGTTCTCTGCAACCTGGCGCGCGGGAGCTTCCAGAGCCTTTCGAAGAATCATGGCTCCGGTATGAACATCGCCGGAATGTTTGGCCGCTTCCCTTTCCACGGCTGGTATGGATTTCAACAAAGCCAGGCCACCACCGGGAACGATGCCTTCCGCCATCGCCGCTTTCGTTGCGCTGATGGCGTCGTCGAACGCTTCCTTTCGACTCTTCATTTCTGCTTCGGATGGCGCACCGACTCGAATGATGGCAACGCCTCCGGTGAGTTTGGCCAGACGCTCCTGAAGCTTTTCCCTGTCGTAGTCGGAAGTCGTGACCGAGATCATCTTCCGGATCTCTGCCGCCCTGCCATCGATCTGCTGCTTGTCGCCGCCTCCACCGATGATGGTCGTGTTGTCTTTATCCACGATGACACGTTTGGCTTTTCCGAGGGCTTCGACGCCGATGTTTTCCAGTTTCAACCCCAGTTCATCTGCAATGAACTGGCCTCCGGTCAGAATGGCGATGTCCTGCATCATGGCCTTTCGGCGATCCCCAAATCCCGGCGCCTTGACTGCAACACAATGCAATGCACCACGGATCCGATTCACGACCAGCGTTGCAAGCGCATCCTGCTCGACATCTTCTGCCACGATGACCAGGGGCTGCTGCATCTTCACCGTCGACTCCAGGAGCGGCAACAGGTCTTTCAGGCTGCTGATCTTTCGTTCGTAGAGCAGGAGCAGTGGATTATCGAGGACAACCTCCATCTTCTGCGAATCCGTGACGAAATACGGTGAAAGGAAGCCGCGGTCAAACTGCATTCCTTCGACGATTTCCAGAGTCGTCTCCATTCCTTTGGCTTCCTCAACGGATGTTGCGCCCTCCGGCCCAACCTTTTCCATGGCTTCCGCCACAAGTTCACCGATGGTCGAGTCGTTGTGAGCGGAAATGGTCGCGACTTGCGCACGCTCCTTCCGGCTCTCGACGGGCCGCGAAATCGCGCGTACGGCTTCCACCGCGGCTTTGACGCCCGCGTCGATTCCCCGTTTCAGATCGATCGCGCTTGCGCCGGCGGCAACGTTCCGCACGCCCTCGGCCAGAATGGCGTATGCCAGTATCGTCGAAGTCGTTGTTCCGTCTCCGACGACATCGCCCGTTCGTTCTGCAGCTTCCCGCAGCATTTGCGCGCCAAGATTTTCATCGGCATCCTTCAGCTCGACTTCCTTGGCTATGGTCACTCCGTCATTGCAAACCAGAGGCCGTCCCCACTTCTTGCCGATCAGGACACATTTTGATTTTGGTCCGAGCGTGACACGAACGGCATCGGCCAGTGCTGCAGCGCCTCGAACAACTTTTTCTCGGGCTTCGGATCGAAAAAATATCTGTTTGTATGGCATATCAAGTCCTCTCTGAATGCTTTCTCTTTTGTATAAGCAACTTTCAGACCACTCCGGACTTCTACCTGGAAGCGTCGAGCACCCGCTTTGCTGCGGCGACTGCATGGTTGTGGAGGACGCCATTGCTTGCAATGAGTCCATGGAGATTTTGCGGTTTGGACGTGTTGTATTCGAGCGGCCTGTTCCTGACATCCGTCATTCTTCCGTGCGCCTCACGAAGAATGATTTCCGGAGCACAGGTGTCCCACTGATTTGTGCCGGGACCCGCATGAATATACAGATGGGCTCGGCCCTCGCAGATCATGGCCACTTTCAGGCCTACGCCTCCCGCACGAACAACGGCGCCTACGCCCAACGCCTCTCGTATTCGTTGAGACGTCACGGAATCATGCGATCGGCTGGCGGCGATCGTCGCTCGGACCGGGTCGTCTTCCGATGACACCCGAAGCTGCCGCTTCGCTGGCCCCTCTTCCACAAATGCGCCTCGACCCGATTCGGCGAAGTAGAGTTTCTTCACAGTCGGGAGGTAGACGACTCCGGTATCGGGCCTTCCGTCCAGAGCCAATCCGATCATTACCGTGAATTCCGTTCGCCCGGCGACGAACTCCGAAGTTCCATCCATGGGATCGACGATCCACACTCGCGATTTCTTCAGCCGATCCGTGTTGTCCACTTCCTCTTCCGAAAGAATTCCATCCAGCGGAAACCGCCGATGAAGGGACTCGACGATAAATCGGCTGGCCTGCTGATCTGCATCGGTGACCGGATTGTCCTTCCCTTTCCACCGCACTGCAGTCTTTTGCGCGAAGTGCTTCAGTAGTATCTCTCCGGCACCAACGGCCAGCTCTTTCGCGATTTCCAATTCTTCACTCATCGAACAGGAGCCTGCACCAGGACTTCATGGAAATGCTACTGCAATCGGACAGTCACATATTGATGCGTGCCTTTCCGTTCGATCAGCAGGAGTAGTGGAGCGTTCCCGGCCGCAGCCAGACGCTGGAACTGAGCCACATCGGCGGATAACCTTATTCAGCAAAATCGTAAATGCGATGATGGGGCAGACGACTGCACTCCTGTCTTTGTAACTGCCACGCTGACAGGGAACGCGCTAGACGCAGACGAGATCCTCCACCGGAGACTCAATCAGCTCCGCCTCGCTCGCATCCATTTCGATTTCATAGGAACAAGTCGGATCGAGACAGATGAAGCTGTGGGAAAGAACCGAATACGCCATTTCCTGATTGTTTCTGCAAGCTGGACAGATCATTGGAGTCCCCTTTCCTGTTTCGTCGACAATCCCACAAGCACTCCGATTGCCATCCGTCTTTTGGGCACATTCTCTTCGATTGCGCCACTTGCCGTTCAACCGCGGACGAAGACACACGGTCGGAGGGAGACCTTGTTGTCAAATCGGCAGAAACATCAAATTGAATGACGCGTTTGTGTGCGATTGTGGCGAATTCCAGCTCGGAGCCATGGGCAACTATTCGGTGCGAAGCTTGAGAACAAGGCCGTCCCGGACGTCATTGGAGGGATGGAGAACGACGGTTTCGCCTTCCATCAGCCCGCTCTTGACTTCAGCTTCGAGCGCATTCCTGTGGTCGATTTCGACGCGGCGCGCATGAGCCAGGCCGGATTCCAGGACGAAGACATTCCAGTCCTGTCCCGCTCGAAACAAAGCGCTGGAGGGAACTTTCAGGACGCCCGCGCTCTCCCAGTAGGTAATACGCACATCCACACGATATCCATCCCCAAGATTGGCCGGCGGATCCAGAAAGTCCGCGACGATGTTGACGCGCTGTTCTTCAATTCCCAGAGCAGAGACTTTCGTAAACCCGAAAGGTTCTATCGTGCGAACGCGGGCGCGCAGAGGATTGTCGCCACCCCAGTTTTCAATCGAGACAGCCGCACCCGGGCTGATTTTGACAGCGTCGGTCGAGAGCAGATCGGCCACAATTTCCAGTTTGTTCGTGTTACTAAGCGTGGCGATCGCCGTCCCGGCCGTTAGAACATGTTCACTCTGTTCAAGGATCCGCAGAATTCGTCCTCGCACCGGTGCGCGAATCGGTGCTGCCTGACTCTTCCTGCTCAGTTCAGATCCAAGAGAAATCAAGCCCGCCTCGGCGCGAGTGACCTCTGCAGCCGCAGCGTTCGCGTGCTGGCGTGCGGCCTCGAGATCGTGACTCAACGTTGTTTCCTTCGCTTGTGCTGACTCAAATTGCTCTCTCGAGATCATCCCCGCATCAAAGAGCATCTGAGCCCGGGCAAGATCCCGAAGGGACTGTTGATGTGCCGCTTCGGCGCGGCCAGTCTGTTGCTCGGCTTCACGGTTTAATGCCTGCGCGGTTGCAATCTGCGCGCGGATTTCCTTCTCTTCTCTTGTGTCTGCCGGCAGTGGATGAACCCAGGCGATGATGGTGTCTTTTGCCACTTCGTCGCCTTCATGGAGTGTCGTACGCGACAGCAGTCCGGCAACGGGCGCCGTCAATGTGAATCGATCGTGCGCACGAGTTTGCCCGTCTTCATCGATGGTGAGTTGCAGCGCACCTCGGGTGACTTTTCCCACATCCACAAGGACGGGGCCTGGTCGGAATGCGTAGATCAACAGTACCCCCAGGGAGACAACGACGACTGCAGTTGAGATCCGCCTGATCACTCGCTTCATAGGATCCTTATTCCCTCGATTTCAACGCTTCGGTCAGATCCATCCGCCCCAATCGCCGGGCCACGACCAAACCGGAGAACAGAGCCGCAATCAATACTCCAGCGCCTGCAAAGACGCATGTCCTGGTGCTCACCACAAATGGCAACCGCAGTATGTCCTGAGAATGTGACCTCGACACCCAGAATGACAGTAAGTAACCCAATCCAAGCCCTATGGGAACTGCCAGCATAGTCAGGATGGCCTGTTCACCGAGTAACACACCACGGATTTCCGCGCGGGTGAAGCCAAGCACTCGAAGGGCAGCCAATTCGTGGCCGCGCTCCGATAACGCGATGCGCGTCCCGTTGTAAACGATGCCAAACGCAATCACGCATGCAAATCCGACAATTATCAGAGTTGTGGACGATAACGATTCGCCGACGTTCTTCCAGAAACTCGCCCTTGTGGCTTCGCGCACCGCGACCCCGCTTACTTCCGGAGTTCTTTTAAGGCGCGAATAGAGCGCCGGAGCATACAAGGGGTCCACTTTCAGAAATGCACCCGAAAACAGGGGGCCTTCCCTCATCAGACGATGCAGTGCGCCGACTTCCATGTAAGCGCCGAGCCCAACAGGTTCGTCGGCAAGAGACGCAACGACCACCTGTCTGGAAAGGCGCTCACCTTCAAGAAGCTCAACGGTCACGGCATCTCCCTGCCGGACACCGAGAATTTCCGCGAGTTGGCTGTTCAGCAACAGGCCTTCCGGAGGTAAATCTACTGGCAGCATATCGGCGCCCAGGGGACGCCGAAGTTCGCTCTTATACTGCAGGCCGGAAACCATAATCCGCCTGGATCTGTTTTGAAACCGGATCCGTACAGCGGCATCCCGGTATCCCTCCACCTGCGTCACTCCCGGAAGGTGCCGCAGTTCCTGAATTACGACATCCGGTCTTGGTTGTCGGAAAATGACGGAACTGTCTTCCCTTTGCAGTTTATTGAATTGAATGTCGGCCAGCAGGTTGATGGCATCGAATTCGTACGATCCAACAACCAGGATTGCGACGGCAAAGCCAATAGCGAGAGACGAGAGAAGTGCGCGCAATCGCCGGCGATCCAGATTTCGGATAATCATGCGGGAGGCTGGGGAAAGAAATGCACGCAACCCGAGCCGTTCAATGATCCCCGCTTGAAAGCGAGGAGGCGGTTCCGGGCGCATGGCTTCGGCGGGCGCCAACGACAATACTTTCCAAACAGCCGACAGTGCACCCAGACAAGCGGCTGCTCCGCTGATTCCGGCTGCGATCAGCATCACGCGCAAATCCGGCCGGAGGCGCAACGACGGGAAATGGAAGTACTGGGTGAACAAGTCTGTCGTTTTGGATCCCAGCCACAGTCCAATACCAATCCCGAGAATTGTGCCCACGGAGACGGCAACCAGTGCCAGCTTGAGATAGTGCCATCCCACCTCGCTATCGCGATAGCCAAACGCCTTCAGTACGGCAACCTGGCTTCGTTGTGTGCTGACGAGGCGCGACATCAACGTATGGAGAAGAAAGGCGACAATCGCGAGAAAAATCGAGGGAAGGATGACGCCGGAAGTGCGAATCTGTTCGATATGATCGTTTACAATCCGCCACGACATATGATCGCTGCGTCCGTAGGCGCCAAGGCTTCCATAACGGTCGAGCAACTGATCGAGCCGGGCTATAACATCCTGTTCATTGGCCCCTCGCACCAGAGACAGGGATACATCGTTGAAAGCCCCGTCCATATTGAAGGCCGGTCCAATTGCGTCGCGCGACATCCATAGAATTCCAAACCGCCGGTTATCCGGGAACAAATCGGGAGGACTCACTTCGTAAACGTATTCGGGCGACAATGCGATGCCGGTAATACGAAGCCGCTCCCACGTGCCATTCATGACGGCGCTTATGGAATCCCCCACTCCCAGGCGATTCGCCGCTGCGAATGCTTCACTGATGACAACTTCCTCGCGGCGGCCGGGTTCGACATATCGTCCTTCCCTCAGGTCCAGGCCGTTCAGGATCAGGTTGCCGCGAGCAGGTACGGAAACGAGTCTTCCGGTTGCCGGTTCATCCAGCCCCGGGACGTCCAAAGAAACGTCCATCACGATTCGAGTCTGGACTGAATCCACTCCGGGAATGGCCGCAATTGAGGAAACCAGCGACTCGGGAGCACGCTCGGCATGCGCAAATACGTCGGCCAGCCGAAAAGCAGAATAGTAATCCGCTTGCGCCAGGGACAATGAAACGAAGGCGGACTGCATCGCAACATAGGTTGCGATCCCACAGGCCAGGATGAGGGTGACGGCAATGACCTGTCCGCGCATGTGCCGGAGGTCCCGAATCAATTTGCGGTTGAGCATGCTCATGAGTTCTTTACCAACTGAGCTCTGCGGTCGAAATTCGCTTTTCGTTGCGGTGAATTTCAGCGATAGTTCCACTGCTCATACGAATCACTCGGTCGCCCATCCCGGCTATGGCGGCGTTGTGTGTGATGATTACCGTGATCGTATGCGTCCGCCGATTCACCTCTTCCAAAACGTCCAAAACAAGCTTGCCTGTCGGGTAATCGAGGGCGCCGGTTGGCTCGTCACAAAGAAGGACTTCGGGGCGTTTCGCTACAGCCCGGGCAATGGCGACACGCTGCTGTTCTCCTCCGGAAAGCTGGGAAGGAAAGTGATGGAGCCGATCTCCAAGGCCGACCAGACGCAGAGCCTCTTCCGGGTCCATTGGATTCTGGGAGATTTCCGTCACCAACGCTACGTTCTCAAGCGCGGTCAGACTTGGAATCAGGTTGTAGAACTGAAACACGAAACCGACATGTTCCCGGCGAAACTGCGTCAGCGCGGCATCTCCCGCCGATGTCAGATTGTGATCGCGGTAGACAACCTCTCCCGATGTTGGCGTATCGAGCCCGCCCAGGATATTCAGCAGCGTCGACTTTCCGCTACCCGAAGGACCGAGCACAACCACGAACTCGCCTTCGTCGAGATCGAAATTCACCCCTCGGAGCGCGTTCACATTGACGTCCCCCGCTCGATACACTTTCGTTATCTCGCGAATATGAAAAATCGTGTTACGCGCGTTGGAATCCATTGCACTACCAAAAAAACATTCAAACCGGTTCAGGCCTTCGTCTTTTCCGACACATCACGGCACTGCACGTTGTTGGCCAACATTTCTGCCGATCATCGGCCGCTTTATCGGCATGAAACGCATTGCCCTGTCCCGAACGGACGAAGTTCCCGGACAACCTGACTCTCCGATCACTGGATTCGATCCGCCTATTGTCACACTGTCGCGCGTACCACCGATTCCAGGCCACGTTGTGACAGTACGTGTTCACTTCAGTCTCGGTAAGCTTTTGGATTGCGCGGCATCTGACGTGCAATGACTTTTCTTGAGGAGAACAATCATGGACATCCGAAATGTTTTGGTTCCTGTGGATTTTTCACCGGCCTCGCAATTTGCGGTCGATTTTGCCGTGTCGTTCGCGCGGAAGTTTCGCGCACGGCTGACGTTGCTGCACGTTGTGGAAACTCCATCGGCCTTGACCTATACCTTCCCCACAGAAGGCGACAAAGCTGGAAAGCAACTCTCCGATGACGTGCTTGGCCGCTTGTCAGCGATGCTGTCTCCGGAAGATCAGGATGATCTCGATCTCCAGATCCGAATTCGCTCCGGCAATATCGAGGCCGAGATACGCTCTGCAATTGATGATGAACTTGCCGGCATTGTCGTGATGGGAACACATCATCACAAACTCATCCGAAGGTTGCTGTCCGGGTCGGTGACCGAAGACATGCTGCGCAAACTGCCTGTACCCGTTGTGACGGTATCCAGCGACGCTCAGTCGAAAAAATTGTCCCGCATCCTCTTCGCCACGGACTTGACCGAGTCTTCGCATGATGGGTTCAGGTTTGCGCTGGATCTGGCTCGAACGGTTGGCGCACATTTGATTGTTCTTCATGTCATCGAACCGATTCCCATGTCTTACGGTGGCGTTATGCCGGTCATCGACACTTCAGAAGAAAGAAAGCTGCTTGCAGACCACGCTCGAAGAAAGCTGACCGAACTCGAGTCGGAAGGAGCGCGTCAAAAAGTGGTGGTGGTGACGGAAGTGGTCGAAGGCATCGTAGTCGACAAGATTCTTGCGGCGGTCGAGGACTCGGCTTCGGGATTGATCGTTCTCACGATTCACGATAAGGGTCTGGTCGAGCGCGCTCTGCTGGGTTCTACCGCGGAGCGTGTCGTTCGCGACGCGCGTGTCCCCGTACTCTCGTTTCCGGTTCAGGTCAAAACCGATCGGGTCGATAACACCGAACGCCACCGCACGTCTCTTCCTGATCCTTCCGCGATGCCCTAAAATTGCAGAAGAAACAGAGAAAAGGAATTGAGCCATGACTGTCCAGAAATACGAACCTCATCTTTCCGCCGGAAGTCGGGTTGTCTTCATTGGCAGAGAGCAGCATCCCAAAAATGGTCAGCACTGTACGATTCTTGCCGCGCTGCCGAACCCCTCACGAAGCTCCGAACACCAGTGGTACGATGTCCGCTTCGAAGACTACACGGCCGGTCGATTTCTGGAAAAGTATCTGCAGACCAATGAACAGAGAAGTCATGTTGCGTAATCCGTGCGGAAGCCCGGGAATGATCCAGTGATTCGACCTTGTCCCAGCTGTGGAAAGAAGAACCGGATTTCCGCCGGCCATCTTGCCGACATGGGACGGTGCGGCGCATGTAAATCCCCATTGCCTCCAATCGCCGAACCCATCAATGTTGACATCGATTCCTTCGATGACATTGTTTCCAACGCCCGCGTGCCGGTATTGATCGATTTCTGGGCGGCATGGTGCGGACCCTGCCGAACGGCCGCGCCGGAAGTTCACCGTGCCGCAACAGAAATGGCCGGACGCGCGATTGTTTTGAAGGTGGATACGGAGCAATCGCCGCAGCTGTCGCAGCGCTTCAATGTCATGAGTATTCCGAATTTCGTTGTGATGAAGAGCGGTCGAGTCTTTCTGCAGCAACCCGGGCTGGTCGATCATCGACAGATGGTCGCCTGGCTGACACAGGCCGGCGCGTAAAAAAATGAGCAGGCCGCTGCATCCAGAACGGATGCCAGCAGCTGCTGCTCACAGCAACACGGACAGGGGGCCGTCCGTGTCGATCGAAACTATTTTGCTTTGGCTTTCTCGTCCGCTGCGCGCTTGTCATAGCGCGTGCCGTGGGAAGCCACGACCTGCCACTTGCCGTCCGTCTTCACCCAGGTGTCGGTAAAGTGGTAGTGGCCGCTGGTATTTTTCCCTTCGTAGTTGCTCTTCTCTTCCTGACTCGTGAAGCTGACCGCAGTGTTGCCGTAGACATTGACGGATATCTCATCCAGGTCCATTTTGTCGACGACGTACCTGGAATCCTTGATGTCTCCGATTGCGTCTTCTTTATTGAATGTGTGCGCGGTCGAGCTCGTCCCCACGAAATCCGTAGCGAGTAAGCGATCCAGCGTTGCTATGTCTTTCTTCTCGATTGCAGCAACCCAGTCTTTCTCCAACTGAGTAATCGTTCCTTCGACATCTTCAGCAGCAGCCGGAGCAGTGGCAGCGGCCGCAGTCGCTACGGCCTCCTGCGGTTTTGCAGCATTCGAACAGGACCAAACGCCGAGTGTTAGAACCAAACCGATAAGGGGCAATGCATGTCTTCTCATTTTCGTCTCCTTCGTTGTCGTTCATGCAAGCCACGTGCCGTTTCGTGAAAGTCCGCCGTATATAGGATTACGATCTTTGCATGAGGATCCGAATTGACAGTTCGGCGGTAAGGGCAAGATCGCGCTCGCACGCGATGCCAAAGTGGCGACTCCTTCCGGCTGGAACTTGTGTCGCAATTCATTTCCGGGTAACGCAGTCTTCACGGAGTGTTCACATCCGCGACCTAGATTGTCTCTGCGGTTGTTGGCTTGCGCCAACACCAGATGCCAGCAAACCAAACAATCTAAGGAGAACGCATCATATGAGTTCCAAAGGGACTTTTTCACGCCGAAGTCTATTTAAAGGCGCAGCCGTAGGAGGTGGCGCACTACTGCTGGGCAAGAACGCGCTGGCCCACTCCAATCAAGGCACAATCACATCGGTCCGGCCGTATGCAGTTCCGTCCGCACCGGGAGTGCACATCAAACCCATCCTGACCGCCGGTGAATCGGTTAATGGTTACACGATGGTTGGAATACCCGACGGACTGGGAGCCCTGGATTGCGGCCGGACGTTTGAAGTATTCATGAACCATGAGATAACGGCCGGCAACGGCATCGTTCGCGCGCACGGCAGCAACGGCGCGTTCGTCTCGAAGTGGACCGTCGATAGCCGCACATTGCGGGTGTTGAAAGGCGAGGACCTCACAAAGTCCGGCAACGATGTTCATACGTGGAACGGAACCGGCTACGTGACCGGTACGACGGTCTGGCAGAGATTGTGCTCCGCAGACTTGCCGGACGAGAAGGCGCTGCGGCATGGTCATCTGGGTACCTCGGAGCGTATCTTCCTTGACGGAGAGGAAATCAACTTTGGCCGCGCGTGGGCAAGGATTGCCACCGGACCTAACGCCGGGCATGCCTGGGAGTTGCCGCGTCTTGGAAAAATGTCGTATGAAAATGTCGTCGCGTGCCCCCATGGAAAGGCGAAGACGATTGTCGCACTGACCGACGATGGCTCCATCACGACCTCCGCGCCGGCTGCAAGTAATCCCTGCGAAGTCTATATCTACGTCGGAAGGAAGCAGGCCACCGGCAACGAAATTGAAAGGGCGGGTCTGACAAACGGAAAATTCTACGGCGTCCGCATTGTTCGAGACGGCACGGTCGTCACGGAAGAGAGCAACGATTTTGGACTGGGAACGGCAACGACGGGATTTGTCGGTCACGCCCGGTTTGAACTCGTCGAAATCGGACCCGCAGGCGATGTCTCCGGCATGACCGGGCTTCAAATTGAACAGGAATCGATTTCGAAAAACGTCTCACGCCTATTGCGTCCGGAAGACAGCGCATGGGATCCGAGGATCCGGGGAGCCGAAGACTTGTACTTCGTCACAACCGGCAACATCGCTGCGAATACTGGTGTCGCCATCAACAGCCGCCTGTGGCGCCTCCGATTCGACGATCTCGACAATCCAGAGTGCGGCGGCACCGTCGATATTCTGCTATCCGGCAAAGAACTGCCCGGGCCGGGCTGGAGGATGTTCGACAACATCTGCATTGACCGGCATGGCCGCCTCCTTCTTCAGGAAGATACCGGCAATAATCCCTGGGTCGCGCGAATCTGGCTGTATGGTCTCGATACCGGTACTCTGACGGAAATTGCGCATCACGACCCCGATCTTTTCCAGCCGACAAGCGCCATCGGTGTGACGCCTGTAACGGGAGGACCCTCGTTCATCACTCAGGACGAGGAATCTTCGGGCATCATCGACGTCGAGCACATCCTCGGCAGAGGCTGGTTCCTCTTCGACGTTGAAAATCACAAGCCTGTCGCTCCCGCCGCCGACCCGCTGGGTCTATTCGAGGGAGGCCAGCTGCTGGCCATGTATATCGATCCGAAGATCGGCTCACCAAAAGAACACCACCATTTTGGGCATCATTCGTCGGAAGATCATGACTCCCATCATTCCAATGGACACGAGAGCTAGACAGATCACGGGTGGCGGCTTCGGCCGCCACCTGTTTCTGATGCTCACGTTCTGCGCCTGCCTTATGTTTCAACTGGCGACGCCACAGGTTGTACGGGCCGTGCAGGCGAATGCCTCCTCATCCTCCAGCGACTATGCAGCGGAGCTGATGAACCGGGCGGACACCGCGTGGGACAACGAACGATACGACGAAGCCGCGGACGCCTACCGGCAGGCGTTCATGGTCGACCCTTCGAACAAGCGCGCGGCATACCGGCTGGGCTGGTGCTACAACGAACAGCAAAAATATGGCGACGCGGAGTGGGCGTTGAAGGATGCGGTCCGTCTGGATCCCACCGATGAAAAAGCACGAGCCGAACTGGGATTTGCATACCGGAGTGCCGAACGCTATCAGGAAGCCATCGAAACGTATCAACAACTCCTGAAACTCAATCCGAAGTCCGTCGATGCTCACTACTATATTGGTTGGGTTCACAACGAACGCGGTGAATACCGCGACGCCATCGATTCCCTTCGCGAAGCATTGCGGCTCGACCCCGAACGCGGTGAAGCTTTTGAAGATCTCGGATACGCCTATCGTCAGGCTGGAAAGTTCGACGAAGCGGTGGAAGCCTATTCCAAAGCCGCAGAGCTTGAACCGGATGAAGCAGCGCCCTTGAAAGCATTGGCCGATATCTACTTTTCGGATCTCAAGCAGTATGAAAAGGCCGTACTGTCCTACAGGGAAACGCTCAAGCTCAATTCCGGCGATACACCATCACAATACAACCTCGGCTGGGCTCTGAATGAACTCGGGAAACCCGACGAGGCCATCGATTCGCTCACTCTGGTCACACAAGTCGAACCGCGGAACGTGGATGCCTGGAACGAGTTGGGATTCGCCTTTCGCAAAACGAAAGAGAATGACTCCGCATTCTACGCGTTCAGCCGTTCGCTGAAACTCGCACCCGACAGCGCCGCCGGACACTTCGGGCTGGCCGATCTACTATTCTTCAACGTTAAAGATTACAAAGCGGCCATTGATGAATACACGATCGGCCTGCATCTTGAAGCCGACGGCAAGGCGTTCCGAAACATGGGGGCTGCGTACAACGCACTGAGTCACTATGCCGACGCCATCCCTCCCCTGGAAAAAGCAGTGAAGCTTCGACCAGACGATAGCGGCATTTATCTCGAACTCGGCATCGCATATGAGGGGTTGGATAAGACCGACAAAGCCGTCACCGCATTTCAAAACGCGGTTCGTCTCGCGCCAGAATCCACCGAGGCTCAATCTCGACTGAACAAATACTCCGTGAAGCCTGAGAAGCGGCAATAGCCGACTAAGGTCCGCCGCTGGCTAATTGGAATCCTTAAATGCACTTGTTGCCTGCTGATCTTGCAGTCGCGATGGTGGGCTTCAACACCTAGGCAAACATCGAGTTCCAAAGATGGGGCCGTTTAGAAACGGCTTTCATACTCGCGGCTAATCCGGGCTAGTGCAGCGCCATAGAGATCCTCAGTCTCCTGCAGATTCACCCATTCGAATGCGAAGGGTTCGACGTTGGTGGCTCGAAAGGGAAGAATTAGGAACTCATCAAAGGATGATCGGACGTCACTGTTGAGCCGCCTAATTGTTTCTACACCCTCCTGAATCGGATGCAGATATCCAGACCTACCCGTTGTTGGGTATGAGCGTGATGCCCCTTCGTACGATGTGACAATCTCGGCAAGATTGACCCCGACAATTCCAACACAGATCGGATTTCCGAGCCCGGAATGAAAGTTCTTAGCTTGCTCACGCAGGTCCGTCATGACGCGATCGATCTGTTTGATCATCGCCTTCATAAAAATCTTCATTTCGATACCGACCTCGATCGTGGCTATCTTCCCTCGTGCAACAGCGAACCCGGAATCTACCACGGCCTTAGCATGAGGCAGTAGTTCTCCAAAGGTTCCGTCACCGCGTCTGGCGTCTACACCAGTTCTCGTATTCTGGGAATTCAGAACAGCATCGTGGCCGGCTATTCGCCTGACTAGCTTCGGTGAACGACCGAGTGCGTAGAGGTCTTCGTAGAGATGCATAGCGATTCGATCGCCATGGGTTGAATTCCGGTGAATGTACGCATGCCCTTCAAACGTTGCTCGAAACGCTTCTAATAGCCGGTAGGTCTCGCTGATAATTGGATTCGTCAATATTGTCCAATACGAGATTTGTTGTCGTTGCTCCAGTCAATCTCAGTTGTGCGATCGCCTTCTCTAATCGATCGATCGCGATGCCGAGATACGAAGGATCGATCTCGTTTCCTATGGAATTTCTTCCGCTGTTGATAGCTGCCACGCTCGTCGTGGCTGTTCCGGCGAATGGGTCTAGAACCGTATCGCCAGCGAATGAGAACATTTTTACTAGTCGCTCTGCAAGTTCAACGGGATATGGCGCGGGATGTCCGCCACGAGTCGATGCGCCTCTAATGTCTGTCCAGAAGGAACTGAACCAGGCTTGCATTTCTTCCTTGGTCATCATGGAAAGGGCCTTCTGTACAGGCTGAATCGATCGATAACCGCCCTTGCGAAGGAAGAGAATGTACTCGACATCATTCTTGACAACCGCCCCGGGCTGGTAAGGTTTTCCGTAGAATCCGGCCCCGTTTCCTTCAGCTTCCGTAACGCCATTGGCGATCTTGTGCCAGATTATTGGCGTCAGGCAATCGAGTCCGAGAGATCGCGACCGGCTTTGGATATCGGCATGTAATGGCATTACATAGTGACGCCCAGCCCGCTTTCTTGGTATGCACACATCGCCGACGACACAGCAGACGCGTCCTCCAGGAACAAGGACACGTTCGCATTCACTCCAAACCTTATCTAATTCAGCTAAAAACGCCTCGTAGTCTTCGATGTCGCCCATCTGCCCGCTGATATGGTTGTAATCCTTAAGCGTCCAGTAGGGCGGAGACGTGACGATAAGGTGAACCGATTCATTCGGTATCCAAGATAAGACGCGTGCATCACCTAAGCGCAGTGTGTGCGTGGTCTCGTTGAACGGAGCTGGCCAAGTTTTCGCTCTGTACTCGCGGTTCGCAGCCAGATATGCCGCCAGTCCTTCCGCCGTATTGTCGGCGGCGGGTAGCCAGCTAAGACTTGCCGATCTTCTTGTTGGCGAAGTGGAAGGGAACAGTGATGTTCTGAATACCCGTTTCGACATGATTCTCTGCAACTTTCTCTGGGCCATAACAAGAGAAGATATATGCCGAAAGGGACGGTATAGGACCCGTCTAGGGAATCAGGCTTTGCTGGGAATCGAAGGGAACCTGGTTTTCGGAAATGCAGCGGACATAGGCGCCGTCACAACGCAGCCATCGCATTTTGACAGTGTCTGTAAATGGGAGATCGAGACCATCGCGCCGGATGCGCGATTTGATGTCAGGGTCGCCTATCGGGAACATGATCTCGACACGTCGATCCAGGTTGCGAGACATAAGGTCGGCGCTGCTCAGATAGATCTCTTCCATGCCGCCGTTCAGGAATCGATAAGCCCGGGCATGTTCCAGAAACCGGCCCACAATGCTTCCAACCCGTATGGTTTCGCTCTGGCCCTTCACTCCAGGCCTTAAACAGCAGACGCCTCGAACAAGCAAGTCGATCGGAACACCGGAGCGGGATGCCGCATAGAGCTCTTCAATCAGCACCGTGTCGGTGATCGCATTCATCTTTGCCGTGATGCCGGCGGGCCGGCCGGATCGATGGTGCTCGACCTCTCGTCGAATGAGTTCGACAAAACGATCCCGAAGATTCACCGGTGCGACTACCAGTTTCCGGTAACGGTGCTGGCCCGAATAGCCGGTGAGGTAGTTGAAGAACTCGGAACAATCCGCACCAAAATCGGGATCGGCTGTCATCAGGCCGTAATCGGTATACGCGCGCGCCGTCACGGGATTGTAGTTCCCCGTTCCCAGATGAACATACCGGCGCAGCGTTGTTCCTTCCTGACGAATCACGAGCGCCATCTTCGCGTGGGTTTTCAGGCCAAGTACTCCATAGATGACATGAGCCCCCGCCTGTTCCAGGCGCCGGGCCCAGAGTATGTTGTTCTCTTCATCGAAACGGGCTTTAAGCTCCAGCAGTACGGCAACCTGCTTGCCGCGTTCGGCAGCATCAATGAGCGCTTCCACAATTGGCGAATTCGGGCCGGCGCGATACAGCGTCTGCTTGATCGCCAGCACCTTCGGATCGAGCGCCGCGGCGCGTATGAACTCGACGACGGGTCCGAAAGAATCGTACGGATGATGCAGCAGCGTGTCCCCGTGACGGATCGCATCGTAGATCGAATCGAACTGACGAAGGACCTGCGGAATGTGAGGTTCAAACGGTTTGTCTTTCAGTTCCGGCAGGTCGAGCTTGCACAAGGCAGACAAATCGGGAATGTTTAATGGGCCGGCGACCGAATAAATGTCCTGAGGAATCAGATCCAGCGAACGGCCCAGCAGTTCAACCATCGACGGACTCATCGTCTCTGCAACTTCAAGGCGGACGCCAAATCCGAAGCGGCGCTGGCGCAACTGCTGTTCGACGGAACTGAGCAGGTCGTCGGCTTCGTCTTCTTCAATCTCGATATCCGCGTCTCGAGTGATTCGAAACGGCTGGCATTCGAGAACCTTCCGGAGCGGAAACAGCGAGAGAATATGTGCAGAGACGAGATCCTCGAGCAATACGAAGGTAGAGCTGGAACCAATCGCGATCAGCCGCGGAACACTCGGAGGAAGTTTGACGCGTGCAAACCTCGGCTTCGCTTCACCCTTGTCGCCATCGGGAACAAGACGCACACCAAGATTGAGACTGATATTCGAAATGTATGGAAACGGATGGCTCGGATCCACCGCCAGTGGAGTGAGTACGGGAAATATCTGCTCTTCAAAGTAGTTTTTCAAAGCACAGCGTTCGCTTTCATTGAGACTCGAATGCAGGACGATTCGTACGCCCCTTTGCTCAAGCCCAGGCAGAACTTCTTCGAGAAGGCATCGCGTTTGCGACTGGAGCAGAGGCCGCAGCCGCTCCGAAATCAGACCGAGTTGGGCCGACGGACTAAGGCCATCGGTGGACAGGGAGTCCGGGTTCGAATCCATCTGTTCCTGCAGGCCCGAAACCCGAATCATGAAAAACTCGTCCAGGTTCGTCGAGAAGATCGATAGAAACTTCAGGCGTTCCAGTAAAGGCAGCTTCGGATCCAGAGCCTCTTCAAGAACGCGTTTGTTGAACTCCAGCCAGCTCAGCTCCCGGTTCAGGAATGGACTTACTTCCGTTTGCATGTGTTCCACGCTCATATCCTGACGCGCCGATATTTCAAAAGTGTGAACGCCGGTTGATTACTGTCCCATGGGGCCGGAGATTAAAAAAGCCGGCGCTGGGGAAGCGCCGGCCGGGAAGAACGGAGTCGACATTCTCAGACTGGGATAGTTCGGTAACGCAGAGATGAAGGCGTGTGAAAGTTTCGTGGCGCAGGCCTTCAGAGAGATCGGATTTGAGACTTCAGATTTCGGATCTAAATTGCAGGAATCGTCCGTTTTCGAAATTTCCGATTTCCCCAATTCCCCTTTTGCTAGTGCGTTTCCACTCGTTCCAACTGGATTTCGTTGAGGGTCTGGCGCCAGAAGAGCGACACAATCGGCTGATCATCCAGCGAGATATCTTCCCGAATCTCCAGCCAGAATGGCTGCTGAAGCTTCCGGTAGTGCGCTACCTCTTCCGGGCTCATCCCGGTCTCGTCATAGCCGAATATCCGATATGCAACGGCTTCTTTGTTGATGGTCTGCACCGTTCGCGTCGTTGTGGGAATCGGAATGACTTTCGGATGGCTGGCGACCGTACTGATGGTATCGGTCATGACGCCGTTGACGCCGAACTGAAATTTAGCTCCGATCGCAGTCCCGTAAAATTTATCCACGCACTGGACCGTTAACTCTCCAGTGTTGTCGTAGCAGGAACTCCGGCCGGTGCCGTCGTCAATGCGCAATGGCTCGCCAAGGTATTGCCGAGGCATTTGCGCACGAATGTGTACGGTTTGGCCCGCTGCCTGCACATGGATATCCCGCGGCGCCCCAGGGCTGAGGAGAATGAGTGCCAATGCAATAACGTTCGCAATGTTCATATGACCCCTCCTTCAAAATCTGTTTCGATATTAATGCAGGGTTACCGACAAACATTCGAAATTTAATAATTTTGTAACATCTTTATTGCAGCGCTCCCAACCGGCACAAATTCCAATTGGACCCAAAACGGCCTCTTCCGAACGGACACTTGCAGTGATGTCCTCAACGATTGCAGCGATTGACGTCGGAAGTAACGCCATACGGCTGGCGATCGCCACTGTCGATGCAGGCGGACAATACCAGGTCATACATAACGCTCGAGAGGCCGTGCGGCTTGGCCACGATGTCTTTGCTACCGGGCGGATTTCAGATGCCACCATCAAGGCTGCACTGGAAGCGTTTCGACGATTTCGTGAACAACTCAGCAAGCATTCGGTAACGCGATTCAAGGCAGTCGCCACCAGCGCACTCCGCGAAGCCGAAAACGGAGAAGCCTTCGTGGCAACGGTGTCGAAGCGGTACCGCATCCCAATCTCCATCATCGGCCCGGAAGAGGAGGCCAGGCTCGTTCACCTTGCCGTCAAGGAACATGTCCATCTGAACGGGAAAATAGCCCTTCTTGTGGACATTGGCGGTGGCAGCGTCGAAATCAGCCTGGGGAACAAAAGCGGAATCATCGCTACACAAAGTTATGCGATGGGTAGTGTCCGCTTGCTGCGAATTCTCAGCCAGCGACGGCTCAACAGAAACCGATTCAACCAGCTGGTGAGCCGATATGTCGCAGTGACGAACCGCCGATTGCAGCAGGAGCTTGGCGGCCAGAAAATCGAAATGTGTATCGGTACCGGTGGAAGCATCGAATCCATCGGAGATATCCGCCGCGAACTCTTCAACAAGCGCAGTTCGAACCGGATCACCATCAGCGAACTCGCCTCCGTTTCCAGGAAGCTGCAGGCCCTGACGGTTGAGGAGCGTGTCCATCAATTCAATCTCCGGCCGGACCGGGCAGATGTGATATCGCCGGCGGCGGTGGTCTTGCAGAATATTCTTCGTCAGGCGCGCGTTCGCGAAATCCACATCCCGGGTGTCGGAGTAAAGGATGGCCTTTTATCTGAAATCGTCTGGGAAATTCTGTATCGCGGCAAGCATCTCGATCTGGAACAGGTCATGAGTTCTGCTTTTCAGCTCGGCAGGAAATACGCCTTCGACGAAAAGCATGGGATTGCGGTTTCCCGGGTCGCGCTTCAGATCTTCGATCAGACCCGACATATCCATGGCATGAACGGGGAAAACCGGATGCTCCTGGAAGTCGCCTCTCTCCTCCATGACATTGGCCAATTTGTTGGCCCTTCGAGCCACCACAAGCATACGTTTTATCTCCTGCAGGCCGGGCCGATCATCGGACTGACTCCGGCACAGATCCAGATCGTCGCCAATGTCGCCCGATACCACAGAAAGTCGCCACCCAGGCTGGTCCATGAATCCTTCCGATCACTTTCGCCGAAACAGCGGAAGATCGTTGCCACCTTGGCTTCCATTATCCGAGTCGCTGACGCCATCGACCGTCAGCATGCCGATTGCGTGCAATCGGTGAATCTGACATTCAAGAGACAGCGTGTCACCCTCCGACTTCGAGGCGGAGGCGACTTGCTCCTGGCGAAATGGGCATTGGCCAAGCGCAGCGATCTCTTTGAAGAAATCTTCGGTAAGGTTGTCATTGAAGAACCGCCGGTCAAGCGCCCGCCGCGGAATCGCCCTCCGGCCTGACCCGACCACTCTCCAAATTTACACGCTTTCAGGATCTGGCCGCGGTGTTGTAGCGGTGACGAATGTCTTCTCCAAGAACCATAAAGACAACACTCTCGGCGATGTTGGTGGCGTGATCGGCAATGCGCTCGAGGTTTCGTGAGATCAGAATCAAATCGAGGGCCTGCTGCATGAATCCGGTCTCCGTGCTGACCTCGTCGACAAGTTCCTGAAATACGACATCTCGATACTCATCCACTTCGTGATCCCTCTGCAGAATCGAACGCGCAAGCTTCTCGTCGCGGTACTCAAATGCGGCAACGGAATCGCGGACCATGGATTCCACGGTTTCTGCCATTTTCGGGATTTGGATTACCGATTTTGTACTCGGATTCGTAAGTATGGAAATCGCACGGCGCGCAATGTTCACGGAGCGATCGCTCATTCTTTCAAGGTCGCTGCCGATCCTTGTGGCGGCTGTAACGAACCTCAAATCCACTGCAAGCACCTGTTGCAGAGCATGAAGGTCCAATGCGCGCTGGTCGATTTCGCGATGAAGTTCATTCACTCGTGGCTCGATCCGCTCAATGACTTCATCACTGAGATCCGCAGCGACTCCGGCATTCAGGCCATGCAATGCTGCAACGCTGAGCTGAAGTGCCCGCTTGACGAGACCTCCCATCTCCAGAACGCGTCCCCGAAGTTCTTCGAGTTCGATTTCAAAATGCCGCTGCATGGCCGCTCCTCAACCGAAACGTCCGGTGATGTAATCTTCGGTTTCCTGTTTTGAAGGGTTCTCGAACATGGTCCGGGTTTCGTTGAACTCGATGAGGTTTCCCATCAGGAAGTATCCCGTGTAGTCTGAAGCCCTCGCCGCCTGCTGCATGTTGTGGGTGACGATTACGATCGTGCAGGTGTTTTTCAGATTATAGAGAAGCTCTTCAATTCGTGCAGTCGATATGGGATCGAGTGCGGAGCAGGGCTCGTCCAGGAGCAAAACTTCAGGAGAAACCGCAAGCGCACGCGCGATGCTGAGTCGCTGCTGCTGTCCGCCGGAGAGTTCGAACGCGGAGCGATGCAACTTGTCCTTTACTTCTTCCCAGAGTGCAGCCCGCTTCAGGCTTTGCTCCACCGTCGATTCCAGCTGGCTTCCCTTTCCACCGTGCAGCCTCAGTCCATAGGCGACGTTGTCAAAGATCGATTTTGGAAACGGATTTGCCTTCTGGAAGACCATGCCGACGCGGCGCCGCAGATCGGTCAGTTCCATCTTCAATGTGTCCTGTCCATCCAGGAGCATTTGGCCTTCGACGCGAGCACCAGGAACCACTTCATTCATCCGGTTCAACGCGCGGAGGAATGTGGATTTGCCGCATCCGGATGGCCCGATCAAAGCAGTTGTGCGATGTTCCAATATGCCGAGATTGACATCACGTACAGCCTTGTTGGTGCCGTAGAAGCACGATAAATTCTTCACCACCATTTTCACGATGGCAGCAGGTGATGCGGGCTTTCCAACCGGGATTTCCGGTGTCGCACGGGAATGGAGTGCAGGTTGGGCGCTCATAATCATTTGAATGATCCTCAGTATGAATGACCTTACGACCATTAAATTGTGAAGAATGTGTGACATTTTCGCGGGGCACCAAAGGTCACACCAATGACTTACCAGAGCGATTAAGGGGTTTGACAGGGCTTCGCGGGAATGGTGAAAGGATTCTGCAATGATCTATTCATTCTGCTATCACGTTGACCCTCTATCCTCTTTTCACGGTGCCCAGTTCCTGACCATCGCTGTTGAGTATCGAAGAGGGTCTGAATAGCAGGTGGAAGGATGCCGGGCAGCGGACGAAGCTCCAGCTCCCCCGGCTGGATTTCTCCGATCCCGCGGCCGGCGTCTCTCCCCCGGGATGCCGGTCGTTCTCTTTTTCTGGAGCTACTGTCCGGTTTGCATTCGTTCCAGGCGTCGCGTCGCAAATCTCGCCATGATGGAACAAAACAGGACCATGCAAATCAATACCAAAGCCCCAGCCCACGCCTGGCGGTGCCAGTCATCGTAGGGTCCGGTGGCATAGGCGAAAACCTGGGTGGGGAGTGTGGAAATCGGCTGAACAAGATTAGTAGACCAGTAGCGGCTGTTGGATGCGGTGAACAAGAGAGGCGCCGTTTCGCCGGCAATGCGCGCCAGCGCCAGGACAACGCCCGTCACGATACCGGGCAACGCGCTCGGGAGCACGACCGTAACCATCGCGTATGATCGCGTTGCCCCGAGGGCTAACGCCCCTTCCAGCATTGTTCCAGGCACCATGCGAACCATTTCCTCAGTCGTCCGTGCTATCAGAGGAATCATCATGATGCCGAGGGCGATTCCTCCGGCCAGCGCGGTGAACTGTTTAAATGGGCTAACGGCAACGGCATAGACAAATACGCCAATGACGATCGATGGGATCCCATTGAGTATGTCCGCCGCAAATCGGACGGTGTTGGCCCGCTGGGATCCGGCCGATTGCGCAACGTAAATTCCAGACATGATGCCGATCGGAATAGCAAACAATGCGCCGAGACCACAGACAATCAGAGTTCCGACAATGGCATTCGCCATACCGCCGCCGGCCTCACCGACAGGCTTCGGCGTGTGAGTAAAGAATTCCAGATTGATCGAACCGATCCCCTGGGATACGACAAAGAACAAAATAAATGCCAATGGGACCAGAGCCACAAGCACGGCCAAAACACACAGAAAGCCCATGACTTGCGATGTAATCCTTCGGCGCAGTGAACGCAAATTCATGCAGCGGTCTCCACGGGTTCCTTTACCACCGGGACGGCCTGTTTTTTCTGATGCGTCATGCCCCAGATCAGCATTCGCGATCCCGCATTGATGACGAATGTCACAATGAACAGGACGAAACCGATTTCAATCAGTGCACTGATGTGCAGGTCATTGGCGGCTTCCACGAACTCATTGGCAACGACACCTGCCATTGTGTACTGAGGCGCAAACAACGACAGCGAAATCTGTGGAGTATTACCAATAACCATGATGACGGCCATCGTCTCGCCGAACGCGCGGCCGAGACCGAGCATGATGGACCCGACGATTCCAACCCGAGCGTAATGCAACACGACTTTGGTAACTTCCCACCGTGTTGCTCCCAGGGCGTATGCCGTTTCACGTTGCGCCAGGGGAACCGCCTTGAGAACCTCGCGCGCGACAGACGACGTGAATGGAATCACCATGACCGCAAGAATCAAAGACGCGGAAAGCATACTGACGCCGACCCGGGGGCCGCTGAAGAGAGGGAAAGACCGCAACCACTCCGGAGTCCATCCTTCCATGGTGCGCACTGCCGGAACGAGTACAAATATTCCCCACATTCCGTAGACAATCGAGGGAACCGCAGCGAGCAGTTCCGTCAGAAAAACCAGGAAGTGTTTCAACTTCGGGGGGCAGAGTTCTGAAATGAAAATGGCCACTCCGATGCTAACGGGGGTTGCAATCAATAGCGCGAGCAGCGACGAATACAGGGTTCCCCAAATGAAAGGAAGTGCACCAAACTCTCCCAGGACAGGATCCCATGTTCGTGTGCGCCAGAAATTGAGACCAAATTCACGAATCGTCGACCATGACTGGTAACACAGAACGATTCCGATAGCTGCAACCAGAAATACAAGGACCAGCGCAAACGAAGTTGTTCCCCATCGGAAAAGAAAATCACCTGCGCTGGTCCTTCTACGACTCATGACAGCCAGTTTACTGTACCTTGATCTTCTTCAGAGCTTCCTTCTCCATCGTCACCACTTGCTGTGGCAACGGTGCATAGCCAAGTCCTGAAGCGAACTTCTGTCCGTCCACGAGCATCCAGTTCATGAAATCCACGAACGTCTTCGCCATCGCTTTGTCCTTCGGATTCTCATAGAGCAGTATCCAGGTAAACGACGAGATCGGGTAGACACCCTTTCCTGAAGCATTCGTAATCGACACACGAAAATCCGCCGGCATCTTGGCCGCTGCCTCCGCCGCACACGCCGTCACGGACTCCACACTCGCAGTCACGAACTCGCCATTCGCGTTCTGTACCGACCCATATGCAATCTTGTTCTGCAGTGCGTAGATCAGTTCGACGTAACCAATGGCGCCAGGAGTCTGCTTGACCAGACTGGTAACACCTTCATTGCCTCTGCCACCCAGACCTACCGGCCAGTTCACTGCCGTCGCCACACCAACTTTGGATTTCCATTCCGGCGACACCTTCGCCAGATAGTCGACCCAGATGTACGTCGTACCGCTGCCGTCGGAACGATGAGCAACGGTGATGTCGGAATTGGGAAGAGTCACGCCGGCATTCACCTTGGCAATTGCAGGATCATTCCATTTGGTGATCTTGCCGAGGAATATGTCCGCCAGTAATGGTCCTGTGAACTTCAATGTCGCAGTGACACCGGGAATATTGTAGACGGGGACATCCGCGCCAAGCACGGTGGGGAAATGTAAAACCTTTCCTGGGGCTCCCAGAAGTTGATCCGGAGTCATCGGACCATCCGTCGCGCCGAAGAACACAGTCTGCTTCTGGATCTGCTGAATTCCAAAGCCGGAGCCTTGCGACACATAGTTGATCTCCACGTCGGGGTGGAGTTTGTTGTATTCACTGAACCACTTGGAATAAATCGGATACGGAAACGTCGCGCCTCCGCCATTGATTGACACTTTTGCGAGGGCTACGGTTGCCAATACCAATGCCAGCGACACGGCCAGCGTAACCTGCAACCAACGCATTTTTTTGTTTTTCATAATTTTTACTTCCTTTCGTTGTCCAGTTTCGTAACTGAGCCTAGAAATTGAGATAACCATGTAAGGCATATCTCCGCTGTGCCGGAAGGGACGTGCCCGGAAATGTGACGTTCTCCACATCCGCGAGAAGCGATGTGGCTACTGTGCCCACGTGGGGAAACCAGTACGCAGGTCCCACAATCCAGGTGTTTTGCTTTATCGTTTTTCCCGTGGAATCCACAGCGCCACGGCTCGGCGTGTAGGAATCCCATCGAAGAAGCAATTCCCACCCATGTCCTTTTTCCTGAAGTATCGGTGTTGCCCAGATGGAATAACCGCGTCCGTGAACAGTTGGAGCTGCAGCGTTGACTTGATCCAAAGCATCGAGATAGTCGTAGCCGGCAACGATGTGGGGATGCTCGAACAACGCCATGAAGACAAAGCGTTCCCTTGGGTCGTTCTTGGCGTAGCTGTCCCAGTCATAGAATCCGGTCAAACGCAACCCACGCATTGTCATTCCGCCCTTTGGCAGCGGCCGGAGTGTAAATCGAGTCTGTATCGCCTTCCGATAGTTTGTGCCAGGAGTCTCTGCCTGGCTGTAGCCTTCTCCGTTATAGACGCCCGTATGAATTTCACCGTAGTTGTCCGGCAGGTTCGTATGGAAGGAGAGGCCGAAGTCCGAAGAGGTCAGTCTTCCAACCCGTTCAGAGAATACCGTTCCCTGGAAACGATAGCGATAGACGCCTTCTTCCCAATCGACGAAAGGAGTCTGATTGGCGCCGAGACGCACCCACGTTTGTTTCCACTTGCCGGTCCAGTCATCGAGATTAAACTGCCCAAACGCATACTTGACCCGGTAGACGAGGCTATTGTTGTTGCTTAACCCTGTCGCCGTCGCTCTTGAGATGTCCGGCGTGAACCGGAACGAGACGATATGGCTGATTTGGCCAGTAATATTGATATAGGTGCGGGTCACATCGAACGTGTTTGCGTTTACCGTATTGCCATCCACGTCGAGAACCTGAGGCTTCGCCGTGTACGTATAGCCTCCGTAGAACACTCCACCAAGTTTGACAGAAGGCGTATCGTCCGGAGGCGTGTAGCCCGCGGCCGGCGTCACCTGAGAGAATGCAGTTCCAACCTGAAAAACACCGAGGACTGCAATGAAGAGTACCGAACGAAGCATCGACTTATTGAAACGGCCCCCCGCTTGAAACAATTGGACCTCCTTATTTCATTTCTCCAGTCGCGTCGTGCACCTGGAGAGTGACCAGTATATGAGCAAATGAAATCTCCCGCCGTTGCGTGAGAGCAGCTTCAGGGTAGGTTTGGCCTGTATATAACTGGTCTCAAAATTGTTACAAAATTGTGAATTGGCAGGAATCACACATTGGTCGAACTGATTGAAACTCGCTGAGGCAGCTAATCCAAATCCGAATTGTTCGAGTTCGGCTGACCATCCACCTCGTGAGATTCCTTAATAATCCGTTCATATTTCGTTCATAAGAGGATGAAGGGCGAAAAAGGCCGACGCATTCTCCTGCGTCGGCCTTGAAGGAAGAAAGTCGATCTAGAAATTGAGTCGCAAGCCAAATTGAATCTGCCGGCTAGTACCCAGCCCGACGGTACGTTCCACGGTTGACCGAAGCAGACCAAAAGTGGACCCCGCTGCGGATTGCGTGAAAGCTTTCCCAGGCTGGGTTCCAGATCCGAGCACGAAAGCGCCAGCGGTTGTATTGAAGGTCATCGAAGGCAGCCCGCTGCTGAGAGTGGATCCGGGGTTGGCAAAATTCGTATGGTTGAGGACATTGAAAACTTCCGAACGAAATTCAATATTTGTGTGTTCGCTAATGGTGAAGTGTTTCGACAAAAAGAAGTCAAATTGCCGAAAGTCTGGCCCTATTAAGGCGTTCCGCCCCAGGGTTCCGTATGTTCCCGCCACCGGAATGGCAAACGCAGCGGGATTTAGGAAGTTGCGATCGGCATTGAGATAAGGATCGACACCCGCAATCAAATCAGGTCGGCGGGTTTGTCGGGATGAACCGCCACCTGGCGCATTGACGACCGCGGCAAATCCTGCCGGCATAGGTTGAGAGGCGCTGACCGACGGGAGCGATGTTGTAAAACCCTGAGAAACTGTCGTTGTCGTCGTGGCACTGTCATTGATGATGCACGAAGCGGCGACGCACTGGGCAACAACATCGGCACGGGTCAACGTCACATCGACCGGCACACCGCTCCGAAGATTGGCGATACCCCCTATCTCCAGGTTGCCCAAAATCGCATTTCCAATTTTACCTATGTCGCGCCTGCTTTTCCCAAAGGGCAGATCGTATACCGCGCTGAAGTTGGCGCTATGTCGAATGTCAAAGCTGTTATAGCCACGATCCGCCTCATAGTTGTTTGTGTCTCCGCTCTTTCCTTTGGGTGGTGCGCCAGTGGGCTGGGCAGCAGTTCTCGACTCGTTGGATCCCGAAGTTATGCCGTAGCTCTTGCCAAGGGTGTACTGCGAGTTGAGCGTTAGCCCGTTGGCGAGGCGGCGTACAAGTGTGACTTGCAACGAATTATAACTATCCGTACCGCCACTGCTCTTGGTATCGATCTCCGCAAAGGGATTTTGAACGGTGGTTCCCGAAATGATTGAGAACTGGCGCACGGTTGTCACCCCGATAACCTGACCTGCGGCATTCGTACGGTTGACAATTCCTGCATCCGCCGGTATTGGCGTGCCATCGAGGATCGTTGTTGCTCCGGGACGGAAAACATTCGAAAGACCGCGAAGGAACAGATTCCTTCCCTGACTGCCAACGTACGCGACGGTGGCGACCATCTTGTATGGAAGTTCACGCTGCATCGACACAGTGTAGCTATATATCTGCTCCGGAATCTTATAATCAATTTGATAGGCGCGAGGCTGATAGGAACGGTTATTGGGATTAGCCGCAAAGTTCGCGCGAACAGCACTGACGAAAGCAGCTTGATTGGGGTCAAAGACAAGCAGAGAGCCGCTGGAAACAGTGGAACTTACACGATCACTTTCGATTGGCTGAAGCTGATCTTCCACTTGCCCCGGCCCGTAAAGAATGCCAAAACCAGTGCGGAACACGGTCTTCCCCGAATCTGTCGCCCACGTCAGACCAATGCGAGGAGCAAAGGCACCCTTATTGTTTACAGTGAATGCTCTGTCGGACGGGTCTATAACCCCTGTAGTGGGGTTAAACAGCACATCGAGGTTATTTGCTTCCCGGATAGGTGTGTAATATTCGTAACGCAGTCCATAGCTCAACGTCACATTTCGGCGAAGCTTCCACTCGTCCTGCGCATAGCCAATATAGAACTCAAGCTTACCCAACCGGTTGCCAGTCGCCCCATTGTTAAAGGGGCTCGCCTCGCTGACATCACCGAGGTACTGAATTGATGCTGGCTTGTTAGCCAGGAAGTCGGTCAGATTATTGAATACGTAAGTGCTTCCTCCCAATCGATCCGTATAGAACCGGTTCAGCCGGGCCTCACCGCCAAATTTGAAGTTGTGCTGGCCCTTAATCCAACTAATATCGTCCATGAAGTTCAACGAATAGGTAGTGTAAGGCTGGCCACGTCCATTGGTTGCGGAGTTGGCGCGAACCAACCCCCCAGGATTGGCCGTTCCTGCTGAAGTTCCCTGCCCGGCGATACTATAGTTGGCGGTGTTCCCAGAAATGTTGATGGCAAGCTTGCTAAGGTCAACACCGTTGATTGTCGGAGCCTGTCCGTTCGTTCGTGTGAAGGTTCCGTTGTAACCGAACTTAAAATTATTGAGAATATTCGCTGCCAGTGTCGATTGCAGACCGATGACGCCGTTTTGCGGATTGGCAATGAAAACAACACGGCGGCCTGTAACTCCTTCCGGTTGGTCAAGATTCCCATCATCACGAAAGAAACGGACAAAGAGTTTATTGCTCTGATTTAGCGTGTGATCGATGCGCAGAGAAACCGATCTCTCATTAAGAATCCCCTTTGCTTGAAGCTGCGCAACATCAAATAGATTGGTGCCGGTACCCACAGAAATGATCTGCGCCTGCGGATCCCTGAAACCGGGCAACAATGTCAACGTGCGGGAGGGACTTCCGTCGGATTCAACGCATGGGACTCCGCCGACTGCAGGAGCGCAAATTCGGGAAACGTCGCCCGGAACTGCCTCAATGGAGTTGAGACCTGCGCGTAGCCGATAACCTTCATAGCTTGCGAAGAAAAACGTCTTGTTTTTGACAACAGGTCCCCCGACCGAGGCGCCGAACTGGTTCAGCCGCAAAGGTGATTTTTGTCCAATGATGTTATCGAAGAAGTTCGCGGCGTCGAGAGCGTCGTTTCTCAGGAATTCGAATACTGAACCGTGAAATTGATTGCCGCCAGACTTTGTGACAAGGCTAATTTGGCCGCCGGTGCCGGTTCCAAACTCCGCCGTATAGTTGCTGGACTCGACACGGAACTCCTGAACGTTCTCCAAACTTGACTGAAGTCGAAATGGAGAATCAATCTCTGCATTCAAGGTGCCGGGATTTGCATCGATGGTAGCGGTGCCTTCGACACCGTCATATCGGATGATATTTTGCTCAGTGGCGCGTCCAGCGAAGCGAATCGCTCCGAATGTGCCCGAACCAGTATTAGTCGATCCAGGCGCCTGCAAGTAGAGCTGAGACACCTGGCGGCCGTTCAATGGCAGGGACTCAATCTCACGGGTGACAACATTGACACCTATGGCAGCAGAACTTGTATCAATTGCAACATCGTCCAGAGTCGCAATAACGTCCACGCTCGTATTCCCGCTGGCGGGCCGAAATGTGATGTCGAAATTTGCTTTCTGGCCAACGACGATCTGAATCCCGGATTTCTCTATTGAATTAAACCCAGTAAGGCTCGCCTTAAGGACGTACGCTGATGGCTTTAGCCCGGTAATCAAATATTCTCCAGTCTCATTGGTTAGAGCGGAATTCTCTTCGCCTGTTCGCTCATTCTTCAGAACCACTGAAACGCCCGGAATAAGAGCTCCGGTCGCATCCTTGACCACTCCTCCAATGCGTCCCTGATCGACTTGACCATAAGCGATTGTCGACAACAGAAACATTGCAACGACGACGTGCACATACCGATACAGAATCCTTCTCAAAGGAGCCTCCTTCTTGTTCTTGAGCAACTTGTGATCTATCCGAAGTTAAAGTCAGGTCAGGAACTGAACTTATGAGTAGGTTCTCAATCGAACGTGAATAAGATGTGAATATCTTGTTAAGCAGCGCTGATGTGCACCAGCCAGAAAGAGCCGGGGAGCAGTGGCTGGCCTTTTTCTATTTCGCCGCCCTTCACAGTTCTGTAACGTCCGCTTCACTTCCGGTTAAACCAGCGCGCCTACCTTAAGAGTGCTTCACAGGATCGAATCAACACCAAACAATTGGAGACAGTTCAATGATGAGCAACAACACCAGACCGGTTCACAATCCATGGCTCACACGAGCACGGAAGATATTCTTTTCAACATTCTTAGCGCTGGTATTTATCGCGATTTCGGTGGCCCTTGCCCATGAAGGGAAGGACGGAAGAGACGATGACGATAGAGAAAATGATCGTGACGAAGCAAACAGCGCCTATGCGATCGGACTTTGGGGCGATCTTCCCTACTCCGACCTTCAGGCCACCGTTGGCGTTCCCAATCTCATCGCGGATATGAACAGCCAGAAGCTCGCGTTCACCGTGCATGACGGCGACCTGAAGCAGGGATCGGGCAGTCCATGTAACGACGCACTCTACGAAAACGCTCTCAAGAATCTGAATTCGCTGAATGCTCCCGCGATGTTCACGCCGGGAGACAACGACTGGACCGATTGTGATCGCGCAAACAATGGCGGGTTCTCCTCTCTCGAGCGGCTTTCACACGAGCGCCAGGTCATGTTCAATACTCATGAGTCCTTTGGAAAACGTCGTATCCGACTGGAAGTGCAATCTACTCCGACTTGTCTGGGAGAGAAGCCGGATCACACTCGATTCGTCGAAGCGTGTTCGGAAAATCGCCGCTGGATTCGCGGACGCGTGGTCTACGCCACGGTGAATATTCAGGGCTCGTGCAATAACCTCTGCGACACAAATCCCGACCCGGCAGAGTTCGCCGCACGAAACCCCGCGAGCATCGCATGGATTCGGGAAACGTTTGCCGTTGCGAAGTCCACTGGGGCAGTGGCAGTCATGATCATCGGCCAGGCCGATCCAGGCTGGGATCAATCGGATGTCACGAGGGCGCCCCTTCGAAATCCCGTCACCCTCGCACAAACCGATGGCGCACCCGATGGATACCAGGCGTTCCTTGCAGCGTTTCGCGAAGAGGTCGTCGCGTTTCGGAAACCTGTCGCGTATGTCCATGGAGACTCGCACTATTTCAGGATCGACCGTCCATTTCTGGATTCGGTCGGCACCGGCCGGAGGCTTGAAAACTTCACTCGAGTGGAAACATTCGGCGACAACCAGGCTAACGGCAACAATGATGTGAACTGGCTGAAAGTCTACGTGGATCCAAAGAGCCGAGAGGTGTTCTCCTACCAGGCTCAGATCGTTCCCGGCAACCGCACCGCCGTCCCCGCCCCGTAGAAAATGGGGCCAGACGGGTCATTCCCCTTTTTTTCTGAAGAAAAAAAGGGGAATGACCCGTCTGGCCTCATTTTTCCCCCGCTTGACTCACCGGAAGAGGATGGCTTACTGTGCAGGCATGAAAAAAGCTGCATTGTTTCTCGCGGTGATTTGTCTACTGTCGATCGTTGCGCTGGGTCAGCAAACCGCCTCGCCGATCACGAATTTCCTTCGCATCAATACGGAGATCTGCACCGGCGGGCAACCGACTGTGGAACAGCTCTCGGCATTAAAGGCCGATGGCGTGAAAACCATCATCAACCTCCGCACGCCGACGGAATACGATCCAGCGCCGGAGGTTGCAAAAGCGAAAGAACTGGGTCTCCGCTATTTCAATATTCCTGTTGCGTCGTCGGGCCCGAAGGATGAACAAGTCGTCGAGTTTTTGAAACTCACGGATGATCCTGCGAACCGGCCGGCATTTATCCACTGCGCGTCTGCGAATCGAGTGGGAGCATTCTGGATGATCCGCCGAGTCCTGCGCGACAACTGGACAATGGAAGCCGCGAAAGCCGAGGCGGACAAGATCGGATTGCGCGCACCGAACCTCGTGGAATTCGCGACGCAATATATTCAGAAGAACAAGAAGTAGCGGACAGCACGCACCAACCGTTTAGCGTTTGGAGTAGTAGACGCTGTCGACGGGAAGTTTCTCGGTCTGATAATCCAGCTGCTTGAACGGATACACCGGCCGAGGTTTTGAATTGATGAATGCTGCCACTTGCTGAGCCTCTTCATCGGTGAGCTTGCCTGGATCCAGGTATGGCATGGCATATCGGATGATTCCCGCAAGCGTATAAACCCTTGCAGCTCCCGCGCCGTCGTTCCACGAATTGGGCCCCCACAGCGGCCCTGCTTTCCTGTCGCCGATGGCCACTCCCTGTCCGTCTTCGCCGTGACAGTTGATGCAGTGTTGCTTGAAAAGAGCTTCGCCTTTCGCCGGGTCGAGTTTCTCAACCGGAATCAAACTGGCCGCTGCGATCGTGTTCTGTCCCCGCCACACCGGATTCTTCCCGACTTCTGATCCCCGCGCGAGCCATGTGATGTATGCCGAGACGGCGAGCACTTCCTTTGAAGTTGTTGTCGGCAACGAATCCTTTCCAGGCTGTATCAATCCCGCGGCATTCTCGCTTCGAACAAAGCAGTCGACAATACGATCGCCGAGACTGTAAAGACGCCCGGAGCGTTTGTTGTACTCCGGAAACATTCCTGCGATGCCTACCAGAGGCAGAGAGCGCTCGCGTTGTCCTGCATTCAGATGGCAGTTGCTGCACGACACTTTGCCGGGCGCGAAGCGCGGAGCTTCGACCGGTGTATTCGTGAAAATCCGGAAGCCCCATTGAATCTGCTTCGACAATTTTGAATCGTCCAGTGAGGCATCCGTCAGCGGATTTTGGGGCAGTTCCCATGCCGTGACCATCGTCGTGCTGGACGACACCAGCGGGCCACTCATCTTGTAGCGAGGCGCAGCGGGAGTTCCGGATTCTTCACCGGTGCGAGAGCATGCGGACGCCGCTGCCACCAGAATCAATATCAGTGTAAGAGCATAGCGATTCATAAGAGACTCTACAGCGTGCGCTAGTTTAGCGCGGGCATTCGTCCGGCGAGAGAATTCTTTACGAGATGCGTGGGATAATCCCGTGCATGGACAGACCGGACGATGATCTCCTGAAAGCGCTGCAACGCGGCGACGACAGCGCTGTTGAAGAACTCCTTCGCCGTTATCAGTCGCGAATCTACGGATACGGAATGAAGATGTGCAGGAATCCTGAAGATGCCAGGGATGTGCTGCAGGACACCATGCTGACGATGACGCGCTCTCTGAAAAGCTTCCGCGGAGCTTCGTCGCTCTCAACGTGGCTGTATGCGATTGCTCGAAGCTTCTGCATCAAGAAGCGGCGGAAGAGCAAGTTTGCACCTGCCGAAGAGTTGTCGTTGAGCGGGATGGAAACCGATCGTACGGGACCCGCAATTGCACCGTCAGAACAGCCGGACCATATCGTTTCCGCAAAGGAACTGAGCAACTATCTGAATCGGGCCGTTCAATCGCTCGAACCCATGTATCGAGACGTATTGCTTCTGCGAGACGGCGAAGGATTAAGCGCACCTGAAGTTGCCGAAGTGCTGGGAATCCGCGTCGACGCGGTGAAGAGCCGCCTGCATCGCGCCCGGCTGGCAGTCCGCGAACAGATGGCCCCGCTCATCGGAGTCCCGTCGAAACCGGCGGCGGTTGCGTCTGGAAATTGCCCGGATGTTCTCGCGTTGTTCTCCCGCCATCTGGAAAATGAAATCGATCCGGAAGTTTGCAGAACTATGGAAAGCCATCTTGCCGGCTGCAGCGAATGCCGCGGCAACTGCGAATCGTTGAAGCAAACTCTCGCATTGTGCCGAAATTCGGACGTTTCCGTTCCTGCGAAGGTCCAGGATTCGGTTCGCAAGGCGATTCGAGCCTTTCTTGATCAACGCCATGTTTCCGGCGAGATTTGACGTGGTGCCGTAGCTTCCCGGTTCTTCATCAAGCCTCTCCCATCAAACCTTGAACCCTTTGCCGGCGAATTGGCTCCAACCAAGTGAAGGAGGATCGACAATGAACATCGAAAGATACATCCGGCTGATTGGAGGCGCCTTTGTTCTCATCAGCTTGGCCCTGGGCTATGCGGTCAGCCCGTACTGGTTTCTGTTGACTGCTTTTGTAGCTCTGAATCTCATTCAGTCGGCGTTCACCAACTGGTGTCCGATGATGACATTCTTGAAACGGTTCGGGGTTCGCCAATGAACTATGCAACCCTTTCCGTGCTGATCCTGGCCGCACAAATATCAACGGTAGGGCAGCCCGTGACCCTGGACCAGGCTGTCGCAGCCGCCCTCAGCACTCATCCCCAGATTCTTCAGTCGAAAGCGGGGATCGAGACTGCCGCTTCCAGGATTCAGCAACAGACTTCGAGCCGATTGCCCAAGGTTCAGATTTCGGAACTGATCACACATGGAAACAATCCAGCATATGTGTTTGGTTCCCTTCTGGAACAAGGACGCTTTGGGTCCGATAGTTTTGCGATCCCTGCATTGAACAACCCTGCGGCTCTCACCAATCTCCGCTCCGCGATCACGACGTCTGTGTCGATATTCGACGGACACCGGACCGCGGCACAAATTGATGCCGCGCGCGAATCCAGAAATCAAGCCGAACTGTCTCTTCATTTGACGGAACAGAGCGTGAGATTCGAAGTCATTCGTGCCTACTATGGACTGCTCGTCGCTCGTTCAGCCAGGTCTGTCACCGATCAGGCAGTCCGAACGGCCGAATCCAATGTTCAGCGTGTTCAGGACCGGTTGCGCGTGGGCCTTGTCGTCGACTCAGATCTTCTTTCGGCGCAGGTCGAACTTGCAAATCTCAGGCGCCAGCAGATTCAGGCACAAGGCGACATCGTCACTGTAGAAGCCGCGTTGAATACCTGGATGAACGTCTCCGTCGACGCTTCTCCGCAGATTTCAGGAACCCTCACGGATAAGACATTTCAGATCGACAGTCAGGAAGTCCTGATTCAACGCGCCATGGAACATCGCCCAGACTACGCCGTTGCGTCTTCGATTGTTCGCGCCGCGGAGGATCGTGTCCGCGAGGCCAAAGCGGACGCACTTCCGAACGTGAGGGCGTTCGCAGATATCGGGTTCAGCAGCCCCAACCTTACAAGCGGGAGTTCGGACTACACATTCGGGGCTAACGTCACATTCGATCTCTTCAGTGCCGAACGGAAAGCCCGCTCCAATGAAGCCCGAAGCACGCAATCTTCGGCGAGAGCGCAACAGAGCGAGCGCGAAAACCAGGTTCGCCTCGATGTCGTTCGAGCGGTACAACAGTTTCGGACGGCGGAGCAGCAACTGGATGTCGCACGAAGCAGCGTCGAACAGGCACGGGAGGCTCTCCGCATCATCCAGGATCGGTATGACCTCGGGCTCACGACAATCACCGACCTGTTGCGAGCCCAGACGGAATTCGTTCGCGCACAAATGGGTGTGCTCGAATCGCGCCACGCGTATGTCGTCGGATATGCCGCTGTTCTCCTGGCTACCGGAGAACTGACGGATGTGAGGTCATTCTCATGAAATTCACCGCTGCTCTCAAGATGACCAGAACCATGGCGCTGATGTTGACCCCCATTCTGATGTCGTGCGCGGAGCCCAAGGAGGCCGCTCGAACTACACGCGCTGTCCTTACCGGAGTGAAGACAGCGGTTGTTGAGATGACGGCCATCCCCGATCTCTACGAAGCCGTGGGAACCGTTCGAGCCCGAACCACAACGATGATTTCCGCCCGAACGACGGGGCACGTTACGCGGGTCCTCGTATCGGAAGGAGAACGCATTCATACCGGCCAGACTCTGTTGGAAATCGATAACCGGGACGCTGCCGTTCAAGTCCGGCGAGCGGAGGCTGGTGAATCGGAAGCGCGCGAATCACTTGCGGTTTTGAATCAGGAAATCTCGGCAGCAGAATTTGGCCGCACCGCTGCGGAGGCCAACCGAAAGCTTGCGTCGTCCACATTCGAAAGATACCGCGCCCTGCACGAGCGCCGTTCCGTCAGCGACCAGGAGTTCGATGAAGTCCAGGCAAAGTTGAACGCCGCCACTGCCGAGGTGGAACGGGCCAACGCTCAGCTCGAATCCGCAAAGGCGCGGCGAAGCCAGATTCTTGCGAGAGTGGATCAGGCCGCCGCAGAAAGGTCCGGAGCAGATCTCTCCATGGATTACAGCCGAGTAGTTTCGCCGGTCAACGGCATCGTGACCGTTCGAAGCATTGAACCCGGAATGATTGCATCTCCGGGTGTCACTCTCCTCACCATCGAAGACGACAACGCTTATCGGCTGGAAGCGCAGGTCCCCGATTCCATGCTCGGGACGATCCGAAAGGGTGCCGCAGTACGTATAGAGCTGGAAGCCGCGACCCGGGCTGAAATTCAGGGCAGAGTTGCCGAGATCGTTCCCACTGCGGATTCAACCACTCGCAGCACCATTGTGAAAATCGATTTGCCGCCGAATGCTTCCCTTCGCTCGGGACTTTTCGGACGCGCGTTGTTTGCCATCGGTGACCGTTCCGTCATTTCCGTGCCACGCGCGCTGGTCGTGCAGCATGGACAGCTCACGTCCGTTTATGTGCTCGATGAGAAGATCGTGCGCCAGCGGCTGATCAAACCAGGCAGGATGCTGGGAGATCGCATCGAAGTACTGTCAGGTCTGCAAACTGGAGAGCTCCTCATCGTGGAGCCCCGCGAAGGACTGATCGATGGGGCCGAGGTCCGGCAATGAGCAGCAAACCACTGGGCATTGCCGGAACCATTGCCCGCACCTTCATCGACTCGCGTCTCACACCATTGATCGTCATTGCGTCGCTTTTGCTGGGCGTTGGAGCTGTGCTTCTCTTGCCCCGTGAAGAGGAACCCCAGATTGTCGTTCCGATGGTGGACGTCTTCGTACAAATGCCTGGTGCCACGCCGAAAGAAATCGAGCAGCGTGTAACCAGTCCCATGGAAAAACTTATCTGGGAAATTCCCGGCGTCGAGTATCTCTACTCGACGAGCAGTCCGGAAGCGGCCATGGTCGTGGTTCGCTTCAAGGTTGGAGAGAATGAGGAAGATGCCATTGTCCGCCTGAATCAAAAGTTGTCTGCAAATGCCGACCTTATTCCGCAGGGCGCTTCGGCGCCTCTGATCAAGCCCCGCTCGATTGACGACGTGCCGATACTCGCCCTGACTCTCTCGAGCGATCGTTATGACCACTACGATCTGCGGCGCATTGCGGCCCAGATTCACGAAGAGATCAAACAGGTCCCGAATGTCTCGGAGGTCCGCATCATTGGAGGGCTTCGCCGCCAGTTGCGCGTCACGCTGGACGTGACGGAACTTTCAGCCTATGGCATTGACCCTGGCTCCGTGACGGCGATGCTCGATCAAAGTAATCGCAATCTTCAGTCGGGCGCTTACTCTTCTCAGAATCAGGAGTACATCGTCGAAACCGGCGCGTTTCTTGCGAGCGTCGATGAGGTCAATCGAGTCGTAGTCGGTGTACATGACGGCCGCCCTGTTTATCTTCGGGATGTGGCGTCCGTCGAAGACGGAACTGAAGAGCCATCTAACTACGTTCTTTATGGAGACGGTCATAAAGTGCAGCCGGCTGTCACCATCTCCATTGCGAAACGCAAAGGCGCAAATGCCATTGATGTGGCAGACCAGGTTATCCAAAAAGTCGACGGCCTGAAGTCCACCATGATTCCCGGCGAAGTCCAGGTCCATATCACGCGCAACTATGGCGAGACGGCAGCCGAGAAATCCAACGAACTTCTCCTGCATATGCTGCTCGCGATTGTGTCGGTGTCCGTTTTGATCTGGCTGACGCTGGGTCGCCGGGAGTCGGGGATCGTCGCACTGGCAATTCCTGTGACTCTCGCGTTGACACTGATGGTGTTCTACCTTTACGGCTACACGCTCAACCGCGTGACGCTGTTCGCCCTGATTTTTTCGATTGGCATACTTGTGGACGACGCGATTGTCGTTGTAGAAAACATCGTTCGTCACTACCGGCTCCCCGAAAACAAAGACAGATCCGTCTATGATGTCGCGGTCGAAGCCGTTGACGAAGTCGGAAATCCCACCATCCTGGCCACGTTCGCCGTGGTCGCCGCAATTGTGCCAATGGCTTTCGTTCGAGGTCTGATGGGTCCGTACATGCGGCCAATACCAATCGGTGCGTCTGCGGCCATGTTGTTCTCGCTGCTCGTGGCCTTCGTGGTTACCCCCTGGGCCAGCGTGAGACTCCTGAAGCGGGACCGCGGTGGAGCACATGACAAGGAGAGCTTCTCAACCCGCGTATATCGCCGGATCATGTCACCGCTGCTGCATCATGCGCGGCTGCGTTATGGCTTTCTGGCATTGGTTGTTGTCCTCCTCGTCGGAGCGTCCTCTCTCGTAGCCTTCCGAGCCGTGCGGGTGAAGATGCTGCCTTTCGACAACAAGAGCGAGTTCCAGATCATCGTCGATATGCCGGAAGGATCGACACTCGAACAAACCACGGCCGTGACGAGGCGAATCGGCGAATACATTGCGTCCGCCCAGGACGTCGAGAATTATCAGATCTACGCGGGCACGGCTTCTCCTTATAACTTCAACGGCCTCGTGAGGCATTACTTCCTGCGCAGTGGCCCGAACGTCGCCGATATCCAGGTGAATCTGACGCCGAAAGGCGAAAGGTCCGCCCAGAGCCATGACATTGCAAAGAGACTGAGGCCCGGGATACAGGAAATCGCGGCGAAATTCGGTGCAAATGTGAAAGTCGCGGAAGTGCCTCCGGGACCGCCGGTCCTTCAGACACTGGTCGCGGAGATTTACGGTCCGAGCTACGAGCGCCAGATCGAAGTGGCGCATCAAATACTGGACTCCTTCAAACGCGTTGATGGAGTGGTGGATGCAGATTGGTACGTCGAAGACCCGCAGAACAAATTGCGGTTTGTTGTCGACAAGCAGAAGGCGGCGCTGCTCGGAATATCGACCGGCCAGGTTGCATCGACGCTGAAGCTCGCTCTCGGTGGCAATTCCGCCGGCTTGTACCATACGCCCGAAGATCGGGAAGACGTGCCATTTGTCTTGAAACTTCCGGTCGCCGAACGATCCGGCGTACAGGATTTGTCTCAGATCCAGGTGGCTGGCTCCAATCGTCAGCTCGTGCCTGTTTCCGAACTGGTTCGGATCGAACATGGTGAGACCGAACCCAGCATCTATCACAAGAATCTGATGCCGGTAGTCTATGTAACGGCCGATGTGGCAGGACAAGTCGAAAGCCCGGTCTATGCCATCCTGAAGCTCAACGAGGAGATCGACAAGATCCGGCTTCCGGAAGGGTATCGTTTGGATCGTTTCGTCTCCTCGCAGCCGTTCTCCTCGGAGAAGCTGGCCATGAAGTGGGACGGTGAGTGGCACATTACTTATGAAGTTTTTCGGGACCTGGGCCTGGCTTTTGCCGCGGTGCTGGTGCTGATTTACATCCTGGTAACAGGCTGGTTTCAATCCTTCCGCATACCTTTGACGATCATGACCGCAATCCCGTTTTCGCTCGTCGGAATTCTGCCTGCGCATGCGGCGATGGGCGCGTTCTTCACGGCGACATCCATGATCGGTTTCATTGCCGGCGCAGGCATCGTTGTTCGCAATTCCATCATTCTTGTCGACTTCATTCAGCTGCGTTTGAAGCAGGGTATGCCGCTGGAGGAAGCGGTCGTTGACGCCGGAGCGGTGCGATTCCGCCCGATGATGCTCACCGCTGCGGCAGTCATTGTCGGTGCGGGCGTCATTTTGTTCGATCCGATATTCCAGGGTCTCGCCATTTCGCTGATGGCGGGCGAGGTCGCTTCACTGCTTCTGTCACGCATGACAGTACCGATTCTGTTCTTCGTGTCGGAATCGAGGAAGAAATAGAGCAGCAGGAGCATGGCGACCCGGAAGTCGGAAGACGGCAGAATTCAAAAGTTCTGGCATCGAACCGCTGCGATCTTCCCCGAGTCTGGTGCCATTTTCAGTCATTACTCACCTGTCGGCAGTATGGTCAGGCCAGGGAGGCCCGTGTATTCTGCGCGCCGCAGAGGTGAGGTGCTGGAGGATACAAGGCACCCTTGGGGTCCAGCTGCTATACGAAATGAATTGAGGTGGCAGGATGACCCCTTCTCACTCGTCGGAACCCAAAGAATCTCCCTTGAAATGGTCCAGGAATCGCAAACAGATTGCAGCGCTGACTTCGATAATCGCGGTCAGCATTGTTACGTACCTGCCTGCTGTCGGAAATTTTTTCATCTCCGACGACTTCGATCTATTCACCGTCATCGAAGCGGCCGAAAGAAGCCCCCGATGGTTCTTCGAAACGACGCCCGAGTTCTTCCGCCTGACGAGTTTCATTTATTTCGGAGCATGTTACTGGCTGTTTGGATTGAACCCGGAACCGTACTATTGGGCAGGAATAGCGCTCCACGCTATGGTGTCGGTTCTTGTTTACGTTCTGGTAAAGGAGGTATCCGGCTCTGCGTTGAGCGCATGGACTGCAGGCCTGTTCTTTGCTGCATATGAACGGCATCAGGAGGCCGTCATGTGGATTAGCGCAGCCAATGAGACGATTCTTGCCCTTAGTTGTTTGCTTTTCCTTTCTTTCTGGCGCCGGGCCGCCGAACATACGAGTAAACGTTATCTCGTTCTGGCACACATGATGTTTGTCGTGGCCTTGTTCTCGAAGGAAGCTTCCGTCATCCTGGTACCGCTGGCTGCGCTTCAACTTGCTTTGGCCGGTTATTCGTTTCGAGCCATTCTACGCAAATCGATTGCCCTTATCGTGATGGCCGGCCTCTTCCTCCTGTTATGGTACACGGTCGCGCAACGCAACCCATTTGTCACCCGCGGCTACTATGCGTTTGGCTTTCAATTCATGTCCGTCTATGCCCGTAGTGTCGTTCGACTCGCTGCGCAGCTTGCGCCACTTGGAGCCGCGCTGTTCATCGCGCGACACCGTCTAAACCGACGTAATGTTTTCGATGGCCTGGAGTCGAGATTGAAGTCCGGAGTTGTCTCCTGGAGAAATGCCGCCATTTTCTTTGGAGCTATCCTTCTTCTGGCAATCGTGCCGTATTCGTTCCTGACGTACCTGAATCACATACCGAGTCGTCATACCTATCTTCCATCAATAGGTCTCGCGGGACTTTTTGGAATGGCCTTCGCATCCATCTATGGGGGGATGACGACGGATCGGTCCAGGCGCATATGCACACTGTTAGTGTGCGCACTCCTGACCGGAAACATTAGCTACATTTGGCTGAAGAAAGCTCCCCAGTATCGCGAGCGCGCAGCGCCCACACGCGAACTGATCGAAATCCTGAACGCGAGCGACAAACCGCAGCTCCCGCTGCATGTTTGTCGATTTCCGCTGGATCCCTGGGTCTTCAGCGAAACCGTGAAGCGGTTTACCCGATTCGATTCCAGTCAGGTGATTCTTACCGATGCCTGCGACGATGTGCCAGGTGCGGTGATGCTTTGGGATGAAAGCTCCTCGCAATACCGTGTCAATTTCTCGGAATCTCATGCGGATTAGAATTTTTCAGGATGCACGGGAGCACGGTAACAGGAAAGGTTGGGTGTCCTTTTTCTCGGATTTTCACCTGTTGACTGTATAGCCCACCTGGAACCGGCCATATAAGCTGCGTGCCGCAGGTTTGAGAAACTAACGGGCTGCAGCGCGGCCCGCGTTCTTGCCGGGCTGATCCACAAGCTACAGGGAGATAAAAGGAATGAGCCACGCTCGATCATCGAAACACAAAGCCTTGATTTTTTTGTTACTCACTCTCGGTTCGTTCTCCTGCAAACACAAGGCCGCAGCGGCGGCACCGGCCGCACCGCCGCCTGTTGCGGCGGCGGCCGCACCGTCGGTGGCATCTCCGACCGTTACTCTCCGGATAGACCGCCCGGCAATCACCCGCGGGCAATCTGCCACGTTAACCATCACGAGCCAAAACGCTACCAGCGTCACGATTGATCCGGCACTGGGAACTGTCCCCTTGAATGGCGATCGTCAGATTACACCGGCATCGTCTGTTACCTATGTGGCCACGGCAAGAGGGCCTGGAGGCACGGCCAATGACAGCGTTCGTGTCACTGTCAACGATCCGCCGGCTCCGGCCGCGACACCCATACGCGCGACGGCGCCAACTGCAACACCAGCGCCGCTCGCACTGGATGAACAGATTCGGCGGTCCATGCAGACAATTCTCTTTGACTATGACAAGGCGGACATTCGGGCAGACCAGACCACCAGGGTCCAGGCAGCCGCGGCATTCCTGAAACAGAACCCGAGTCTGCGATTTACGATTGAAGGTCATTGCGATGACCGCGGAAGCGAAGAGTACAACCTGGCTCTCGGCGATCGACGCGCGAATGCTGTCAAACAATATCTGGTCGGACAGGGAATAGCGGAATCGAGACTTGCCACCGTCAGTTACGGCGAAGAAAGGTCCGTCTGCCATGACCAGACGGAAGACTGCTACCAGCGCAATCGGCGCGCTGCCTTTGCAAAAGTGCCCTGAACTGTCGCAAATCCTTTACCTGGAAACGCACCAGAAATCGCTTTGCACACATTCGGAAAGCGAATTATCAACTGATCTGTAACCTCATTCCGTCGGCAAGATAGGATGAGCACTGTATTTGCTATCTTGCATCCCGGCAGCATATTGGTTCCAAGGTGAAACATGAATTCTGGTGGGCGTCTGATCATCGTTTCCAACCGGCTACCGGTCACTGCAGAATCAACCGAAACCGGAATGCGGCTGGTCCCAAGCAGCGGCGGACTCGTGACTGCACTCGTTCCTGTTTTGCAGGAACAGGGAGGATGCTGGGTCGGCTCGCCAGGCGCCAACTGTGATGACCTTCCTTCTCAACTGCTGGCAGACTGGACGGCCACCAGCGGCTACTCCATCGAGCCTGTGTTTCTGACATCCGATGAACGGAGCACTTACTATGAAGGCTTCTCGAACGAGATCATCTGGCCTCTGTTTCACGGGCTTCCATCGCGGTGCAAATTCGGATCGAATTACTGGCGCGGGTATATCAAAGCCAACGAGAGATTCGCCTCAGGAGTGGAACGTGTCTGGAACAGGCAGGACTTCATCTGGGTTCATGATTACCATTTGATGCTGGTTGGCGGGGCTCTCCGCGCCAGAGGATGGCGCGGCCGTCTGGGTTACTTTCATCACATTCCCTTTCCGCCGCCGGACATCTTCGAAACTCTGCCCTGGCGGACAGAAGTGCTTGATGCGTTGATGCAATTCAATAGTCTGGGGTTTCAGACTGCCCGTGACCGTCATAACTTCGTCGCTGCTCTTTTTCAGCATCTGCCAGGCTCCCGTATTTCTTCCGTTGGAGACCGAGTCGTGGTAAATGCCGGGGACCGGATTGCTTCCGCCGGTGTCTACCCCATCAGCATCGATTTCGAGGAGTTTGCGGATGGCGCCGTGGACCCACGTGTCGTCAGCGCTTTCGAAACGATCCGGGAACAGGCGGGAGAGACCCAAATCATCATGTCCATCGATCGGCTGGACTACACAAAAGGCATACCCGAACGGATCCTGTCGTTTCAAACTCTGCTTGAGCATCATTCACATTTGCGCGGAAAAGTCACACTGATTCAGGCCGTGATTCCAAGCAGAGAACAGATTCCGGAGTACGGCGACCTGAAGCTTAGAATCGAAACGCTGGTAAGCAAAGTGAACGGCGAATACAGCAGGCCAGGGTGGGTGCCGATCCAGTACTTCCATCGATCTCTTTCACGAATCGAACTCCTGGCCCTGTACCGGGCAGCGCACGTTGCATTCGTGACCCCGCTGAAAGACGGCATGAACCTGGTGGCAAAGGAATTCTGCGCCGCCAGGACGGAGAATCTGGGCGTCTTGATTCTGAGCGAATTTGCCGGCGCAGCCCAGGAGCTGAAGTGTGGCGCCCTGGTTGTAAATCCTTATCACTTTGCACGCACGGCATCCGCTCTTCACTTTGCCCTGTTAATGGATGAAGCGGAACAGTACGAACGCATGAACTTAATGCGGTCACACATCCGGCGTCACGATGTCTTTCACTGGTCCCGCTCTTTTCTCTCGGATGGCGCGTCATCGGAATCTGTGGAATTCACGAAGCTGGCTGTGATGCATCCAGGGCTCTTCCTGCGATCATGACTTAGGTACGTCGCATCAAGCAGTCTGAGCCTGCTCCGGCGCGTCCTATTTCTTTTCGCGAACCTTCTTTAATTCCCAAAGGAATCCATCGATCACGAATCTCGATCCGGCGAGAGCTCCCATTTGAACGTTGGGGCTGTAACTCTCCCACACCGACCGCGGGGTGAATGTTCCGTCCGCCAGTTTCCCTCCTGGTACAAGCACTGTCACTTCTACGGAAACCTCTTCGTCCTGGTCCAGTACCACGGAAAAATTTGCTGGGCGTGGACTATCTGTTCCGGGCACAGAAACCGTGGTTCTCACGAGCACTGCGAAGTCCGCCCTTTCAGGACCGGTGACGACCGAGAGATCCTTGTGAGACTTGAACGCCTCCACTACACTCTTGCGGATGTCCGCCTGCTCCGTGGCGCTGGTAATCTGGCCGAGGCCTGGCTTGTTCAGAACAACATCGACATAGACGCTTCTCTTCGTCCGAAGTTCGCTCAACCTGCCCAGTTCGGCATCTCCGCCGGAAGGAAGCACCCACCAGTTTTGAACCTGCGCCCGCACCATGGGGCTCCAGGCAACAACGATCAAGAAAACGATCAAAAGGAGACCAATTGATTTGAATACTCGTACGGGATTCTTTTCCATTTTGCCAATACGCATAGCCTCGCCCTCCTTAAAGCTGCATCCGAATTTCGAACGCGTACCCCACGTACCGGAAGAATCCATCTCCGACAGCTGTCATTGCTATTCCATGTTGAGGCTGAGCATAGGAAATGCAAGTTGCCCTTGCAAGCGTTGATCGCCGAAGCCTGAATAACGAGTGTCGTTTTTCTCTGAAACTCAGGTGTTGACTGTATATCCGTCGATGGCGGTATCCATTCAGGATTCCAGGAATCGACGCGAAGCGATTTCGTGGAGGTCGCCGCAATCGGGCACGGAACTATTGCCGGTATTCCCAACGAATAACACCGCCAGCATTCGAGACGGTCGCAATAACGCAGTGATCTGATAACGTATGTTTCGAGGAGAACACTCCATGGCGCTACGAACTGCAAATCCGGCCCTGAACTCGGCAACATTCACAAGCCTCCCGGGAACCGCGAATCAAGCGGGGGCAATGACGCTACAGGGAACCGTCAACAAGACCGCGCTTCTGCTGATCTGCGTCCTCATCACTGCGGCATGGACCTGGAACCAGGCAGGATCCGGCCAGTTGGATGAATCCGTGTTTGTTATCGGCGGCATCGGCGGTTTTCTGATGGGAATCGTGACCGTGTTTAAGAAGAACTGGGCTCCGGTAACGGCGCCCATATACGCCCTGCTGGAAGGACTCGTCATTGGAGGGCTTTCGGCAATGCTGGAATTGCGGTTCCCTGGAATCGCAATGCAGGCCGCTGGCCTGACATTCGGCACACTGTTTTGCCTGCTTCTCGCCTACACCTCTGGAATGATCCGCGTCTCCGACAACTTCAAGCTGGGCGTGGTGGCCGCAACCGGCGGTATTGCACTTGTCTATTTTGTCAGCATGATTCTGGGTTTCTTCGGGCGCTCGATCCCGTACATCCATTCGAGTGGCCCAATCGGAATTGGATTCAGTTTGCTGGTCGTTGGGATCGCTGCAATGAATCTGGTTCTGGATTTCGACTTCATTGAATCCGGAGCCCGGCAGGGCGCGCCCAAATACATGGAATGGTATGCCGCATTCGGCCTGGTGGTCACGCTCATCTGGCTTTATATCGAGATGCTTCGGCTGTTATCCAAATTGAGGAGCCGTCGATAGCGAGTTCGGTCTGGGCCGGATGATTTTGCAATGTTGCTGATTTCACGAAAAACATCACTCCTCCTTGCGTTGCTCGTGGCTCTGACCGCGGCAATGGCCTGGTACGCGTCCAGGCACCCGATGGATTTCAGGGTTTATCACGTTAGTGCCCATACGGTTTTTGACGGAGATGTGAATAACGTTTTCGTCGACGGGACTCGTCCCATGTACGGAGTGTGGAGTGGCATGGGCTGGCCGATGCACTATCGCTACCCACCGCTCTTTCTTCTGTTGTTCGCACCTTTCGCCTGGATTCCGATCGGGGCAGCTGCGGCACTATGGGTCTCCCTCAAGGTCGTTGTTCTTGTCCTTTTCATTCGGGCCCTCATCAAACGGCTGCCGCCTGCCCAGGGAGTTTCCACCTGGCTCGTTCCCCTTTTGCTGGCCGGACCCTATGTGATCCAGGATTTTCGTTACGGGAACGCCCAGTTCTTCGTATTCGCACTGACAGCCCTGAGTCTGCTAATGGCACGGGAAAAGCCGGTGCTCTCCGCAGCCAGCCTCGCCCTTGGAATTGTCATTAAAGTATGGCCGTTGTTCTTCATTCCGTATCTTCTCGCGCGCCGGGACTGGAAAGTGGCCGTGGGAACCTTGCTCATCGCGGCGATCCTGATGGCCGTGCCCTCGGCGTATTTCGGGGTGGATGGCAATATCCGTTTAGTCCGGGAATGGTTCAACCAGGAATTCGCCACACAATCGAGCCAGGAAGAAATCTGGTTTCCAAGTCAGTCCCTTCGGGGTGTGATGATGCGCTACCTGACGGCGATCGATTACTCGCACTTGCCCGATTCCAACTACCGCCTGGTGAACGTCGCGACCGTGAATCCGCGATTCGTTCGGATGGCCTGGCTGGCAACATCTGTCATCATCTATGCGGCATTCATATGGTGGGTATCGCGCCGACGTCGTCAGGGCGGCTGGATCGATGTCGGACTGGCATTTTGTCTACTGAGCCTGCTCGAACCATTTACCCAGAAATACGCGATGGTGGTCTTGCTGTGGCCGGCAATCGTCGCGGGCCGTTCGATCGACATTCCTGCGGTGCGAAACCTGTGTTACTTGAGTATCGGGCTGGCTGTGATTCTGCCCCTGATTCCGGGTTCGGAAGCCCAGCGTTTCATGCAAGTCCTGGGTATGGATTTTGCTGCGGCCACCGCGCTGGCCATGGCAATGACGTGCTGCGGCCGCAAACAGCCGAGGCCAATGCCACAGGTAACCGGCACGTCCGCAGGTAAGTCCGCGTAAATGGGATCGGAATTACGAGGTCTCGACATGGTTGCCATGTCGACCGATGAGTTGTTCTTCCCGATAAATGCAGCAAAGGAAACGATTGTCGTTGCGGAATCGTTTGGGTGGGAAGGAGAACTCGACCACATATTCTCGATTGAGCTGCTGGCCGTTGGAATCCAGGACGGACAGTATCTTCGCGAACTCTCCTCCTCGTAACAGGTCTTCTTCACAGATTCGAACCACGTCTCCTACGTTAAATCTCATACATCCTCCTCGCTGATCGCATTGAAGTCGGTGGAAAGTCATTTGTAAATGGTCCGGATGTCGCGCGTTCAGGGCAGGTTGGTTCGATACTGCAATGTCAACCCATCGAAGGTGTGCTTTCAGTCGCTGGAGGAACTTGTTCGAGGCGGGCACGTTTCGACTGGCAACGAAGGTTAGAGCCAATTGCCGCCAGCCGTAGGGTCTTCGCTGTATATCGCTGTCGACCTTCAACAACCATACTCCGAACCGGAGGTAATTCATGAGCTCAGAAGGTCGAACTGTAGTCCTGTCAAACCGTCTTCCATCCCGGGAGGAAACGGACCGCATCAAGCCGTCTTGCCAGCGTCCGCACTACCTCGGGCTGACTCAGACTCTGGATTCCATCCTGAGACACGGGGGCGGAACGTGGATCGGCTGTTCACACACCGCGGAAGAAGATGCCGCGTCCAGAATGGCGAGGAACTGGAACAAAACATCGGAGTATTCCATTGCTCCGGTCCTGCTCGGTACGAACGAGCGAACGGATCATCAGCGGTTTTCAAACACAGTCCTGTGGCCGTTGCTTCAGGGCCTTACTTCCTTAAGCAGAAACGCCGCGGACTGCTGGAGCGGGTATTGCAGAGTAAACGGCCGCTTTGCGGAAGCAACCCGGGATATCGCCGGGGAGAATGACTTTGTCTGGGTCCATGACTATCCGTTGATGATGGTTGCAAGCCTGCTGCGAGCTAATGGCTGGCGCCATCGGATCGGATATTTTCATCACGTCCCATTTCCTCCTCCGGCGGCCTTTCAGGCCTTGCCATGGCGGGTCGAACTGCTCCATGGTCTGCTTCAGTTCGATCTGATCGGCTTTCAACGCGACGAAGACCGGCACAACTTTGCAGCCTGCCTCCAGGAATTCCTTCCGCTGTCGCGTCCGCTCGAAATCGACGGCAGGCTCGCCATCCGAACCCTCGATCGAGAAACCAGGGTGGCGACTTATCCGGTAGGAATCGATTTTCAGACTCTATCGCGAGAGGCTTCACGCACCACCATTCTTGCGGCCGCGAAAGGCGTCGTGAAGTGCGTCCGTGGCGCTCAGGTTATTCTCGGCGTGGGACCACTGGAACCGACGACAGGAATATGTGAAAGCCTGAACGCGTTCCACCACCTGCTGGAACGCAATCCGGAGATGGAAGGCCGGCTCACGATGATTCAAATCGCCGTCCCCTCCAACGAAAGAAATTTAGATCGCCGGACTCTGGAGTTTCAGATTGAAACCACCGTGGAACGGATCAACCTCCGATTCGGCACTCCCGACTGGAAGCCCGTCCAATATTTCCACAGGCGATTGACGGAAGCGCAGATGATCGCCTTCTATCGCTCCGCGAATGTGGCACTGATCGCTCCATGGCGCGATGGCATCAGCCTTGCAGCCAAGCAATTCTGCGCGTGCAGGACGGATATGCAGGGAGTACTTGTACTGAGTGAATTTACCGGTGTGGCGGACGAACTGAGAGAGGGAGCACTGTTTGTGAATCCGTTCGATCCTGACGATGTCGCTCGAGGTCTGCAAAGGGCGCTGTGGATGAGTGTCTCCGAACAGGAAGAGCGCATGGTAACGCTCCGCACGCGGATTCGAGCCAACAGCGTCTTCAATTGGTCACAAACGTTCCTGGCGGACGCCGATCTGTTATCACCTTCTCCGAAGATTCGGCAGACTGCTCCGGAAGCCGTGCGCGCACAGGTTCGAGGTTGAGCAGCGTGGTTATCCGTGATATCGACGTGCGGCATGACAATCAGGGGAGTTCGCTGCGGAGATACGAACTCCCCTTCCTGTCGTCGGTACGGGTGCGATGGGTTGGTATTCGAACCCGCCGAGCACTAGAATAATTTGCGCAGTTGACATGAGCTATACCGTCCAGAGGTGATAAACGTGTTGAAATGCCTGTACGGTAAATCTCGGGGAATGAAAATTCCCCACCTCATCGCCGTCGAAGGGAGCCAGGCATGAACTATAGATCGACGCTGTTCGCACTCGCCATGGGCTTTGGGATATTGATTGCCTTGATCGCGGCGCTTGCGATCGGAACCATCCGAAAGGCCGACACCATGTACCAGGAGATGCAGATCGCGCAGAACGCCTACCTGCGGGCGGAGTCGTTCCGCCGGGGCATCGCGACGGATACCTATCTCGCAGATATCCTGGTCCGCGATTACCTTCTGGATCCGTCGCCGGAAAACGCCCCCCGTCACCGGGAGGAATTGCTCGCAGCTCGTGAGTCCCTTCAAAGCCGCATGGCAGGGTTGTCCGGATTACTGAAGGACAACAATAACCCGGCACTGACCAGACTCAAGCCCGAAGTCGAAGCCTATTGGAACTCGCTGGATCCCATCCTGGAATGGAACGCAGAAGAAAAGGCCAACCGCAGCTGGGTGTTTCTTGCCCGCAATGTTCTACCCCGGCGAGAGGCCGTTGTGAACCTTGCGAGGGAGCTTCTGACGATGAATAACGAGAATCTGGAAAAGGAACGACAACGCCTGAAAGCCAGTCAGGCTGAACTGCGCACGTTTCTTCTACAGATGATGGGTATCGCACTTGGAATCGGAACGCTCGTCGCTTTGCTGACGATGCATCGCGTCGGAGTTCTGGAGAAGAGACACGATACGCAACGAAAGGAAATCGAGGAATCCCAGAATAATCTTCGCCGCCTGTCGCAACGCCTCGTTCAGGCCCAGGAAGGGGAACGAAAAGTTCTCTCCCGGGAACTGCACGATGAAGTGGGCCAGATGATGACTGCACTGGGTATCGAACTGGGCAATCTTGGAAATCTTCACGAAGTCGATGGGGCCGCATTTCGCGCACGCATGGAAGACGCCAAGCGGTTGAATGCGGATGCGATGCGCGCAATTCGAGATCTGGCCATGGGACTTCGGCCATCCATGCTTGACGATCTTGGTCTCGAAGCCGCGCTGGAATGGCAGGGTCGTGAATTTTCCAGACATACGGGCGTCCCTGCCAACGTGGAAGTGAATGGCGCTCTCGACTATCTCTCGGATTCTCAGCGGACGTGTATCTACCGCGTCGTTCAGGAAGCGCTTACCAATTGTGCCCGCCATGCCAACGCCAGCAACGTTGGCGTCTCGGTATCGTCCATGAAGGAAGGAATTGTCGTGTTGATTCGTGATGATGGCGATGGATTCCGACTGGAATCCCGTGTACCACGTGGGCTCGGACTCCTCGGAATCCAGGAACGCGTGCAGGCGTTGGAGGGCGCCGTGGAAATTTCTTCACAACCGAAACTGGGAACGACCATCCGCGTGCAGATTCCACTGGGAGCAACAACTTGAAGAAGACTCGAATCCTCATTGCCGATGACCACGGAATCGTTCGAAAGGGGCTCCGGCTTCAGCTCGAACAGAATGGGTCTTTTGAAGTGGTCGGCGAAGCGACGGACGGGCGAGCCGCCGTGCGGATGGCCGAAGAACTTTCTCCGGAAATTGTGATCATCGATATTGCGATGCCCAACCTGAATGGCATTCAGGCCACAACTCAGATCGTGAAGAAAAACCCTCACACCGGCGTGATCATCCTGAGCATGCACTCGGACGAAACCTACATCACCAGGGCTCTGGCCGCCGGCGCCCGAGGATATCTGCTGAAGGACAATGCGGAAGTCGATCTCTTCCGCGCCGTCCAGGTGGTTGCGCAAGGGAAACCGTTCTTCAGTCCCACCATAGCCAAGACGCTATTGGAAGACTACATGCGCCACATGCAACAGCGGGGCCTCGAGGATTCCTACGATCTGCTGACCGCACGCGAAAAGGAAATCCTGCAGCTTCTGGCAGAAGGCAAGTCGAACAAGGAAGTCGCGACCATTCTGGATCTCAGCACCAATACCGTGGAAACTCATCGCACACGCATCATGCAAAAGCTGGACCTTCACAGCGCCGCAGAAATCGTTTTGTACGCGGTCCGGAAACGCATTATCTGCTGACGCGGTTCCATCAAAATCGAACGCGAGTTCCTGCCCGGAATAGAGTCGGAGCGCCGGGAGCGAGAAAGGTCGCCTGCTGTACCGGGAACTCTCCGCCAACTGCGGGAAATGGTCGTGCGATGAATGTCCCCGTCTCCGTGAATCCGGTCGAACCAAGCTGGGCGGCCGAATAGTAGCGATGGTTCAACACGTTATTCACCTGCGCAAACAGATCCAGCTTGCGCGTCAGATGGTAAGTCGCGCCGACGTTCAGAACCGCGTAGCCAGGAGATTTTCCGGGGCCAAGATAGACGACGCCATCGGATTGATGCATGTTGTTTTCGTTGCCGCGGGCAATGGCTGTCGAAACCGCAACCATATTGGGGCCGATGGAGAAGTCTTTCGTAATCTTGAATTCGGTAAACAGCTTCGCAACATGACGCGGAAGAAGCGGAATTCGATCGCCGGGATTGATTTCAATCACGCCGTCAAGACCCTTTGCTCCCGCTAACGCCACATCATTGCTGCTGTTGCCTGTACCGCCCAGGGTTTCGGAACTTTGGTACGTCGCGTCAAGATAGGTGTAGTTTGCTCCCGCAACCAGAAAACGAATGCCGCCACTCACGGAGAATTCCACACCTTGCCGTCGTGTGCTGCCGAAGTTCCGGAAATGACCAAAACCGGACTGCGCCGATGCCACAAACAGAATGTCGTTGGTGTTGTCCGCCCGGAACCATCCAACATTCCAATTCACGCGGCTGTCGTTGCCGGACCGCACGCCACCTTCCCAGGTTTTCGAAACGACCTGTTCCAGTGGCGGGTCACCCTGCATGGCGTTGGGCAGCTTGCAGGGCTCATCCGGATCCGCGCAGCCGAGTTCAACGGATGTCGGCGCCCGACTTCCCTCGCTGTAACCCAAATAGAGATTGAGCATCGTGGACGGACTGAATGTGACTCCGGCCGCGGGATTAAATCGATCGAAACGATGCTCTCCATCCAGCGATCCGGGTCCACCACCAGGTGTGATGTTGTCTTCGTTGTGAACCGCGGTCCGGTTGTAGCGTCCAGACAGTGTGAATCGCCACGGAGTGCCGACAGCCAGCGTGTCGGTCGCGTACAGACTCCATGTGTGAACCCGCCCATTGAGATCCACACGCGCATCGAGGGGAGCTCCGTCGACTGTCCCCCCGGTCGCGCCATCCGCATAAGCATCGACTCCGGTGACGCTGCGGTCGGGATTCAGATATCCGAGTTGTGTGGATTGGGCGAATGCCACGCGGCTATGGTCGTATCCACCGCCAATCGTAAGTTGATTGTTGTGACCAGACGGCATACCCAGCCATGTCAATTGACCGAACAATCCATAATTGTGCTGAGAACTGTTGGACTGATTGATCAGGCCATTGCATTTCTCTCCAGGTTCATCTTGCTGTAACGCCTGCGCAATGCATCGCCAGAATGGGAATGGGGTGTTGCCGGCGTTGGCACCGCTAGTCGGGAAACCGGTATAGCCGGCTGCCGTGAGCGCCGCCTGATCCGCAGTGCTGGGCTGATACACGGACTGATCCAGTGAGTCGTCGTTTAAATCTGCGTTGAAGGTATGAACACGAATATCCCGATAGTAACCATTGCCCGAAAGCATCAGACTGCTGCTGAACGAATGCTGGAAATTCAGATTGCTGAACGCAGCCTTGTTATACGTGACGTCGGGCTTCGTGTAGAGGCTGGCATAGTCGCGCGGCAGAAACCGTTGCTCCTGCAATCCGTTTCCTGAAAGAGCGTTGTTGGCGTAAGCCAGAGTGAGTTTCAGGTCGGTAGCGCCATGCTGCCATCCGAAACGTCCGAACTGCTGACGCACGTCGGAATGCGAATTGTTGCGCCAGCCATGCTCACCGAACCAGTTTCCGGCGAGATACCAGCTCAGTCCATTTGCACTGGATCCGCCGTACTCCGCCTGCAGGTTCTGACGAGCATGGCTCCCATACGAAGCTTCCATCCGGAATCCCGGATTACGACGGCCATCCTTCGTTTGAAGCGACAGCGCGCCACCCAGCGTATTGAGTCCGAATAAGGGATTCGAACCCGGCATCAGTGTTGTGGAGGAAATTGCAATTTGCGGAATCAAGTCCCAGCTCACCACATCGCCAAAAGGCTGATTCAATCGAACCCCATCCATATATACGGATAGACCCTGAGGCGTTCCCAGAAGCGGCGATGCGGTGTAACCGCGGTAATTCACATCGGCCTGAAACGGATTGCCCTGCATTTCATTGATCTGGACGCCCGTAAAACGCAAATTCAAGAATTCGGAAAGGTCGGCGGCACCGGAGTCGGTGATGTCGCTGCTGGTCGCCGATTGTACCGGCGCCGGAATCTCATTGCGGTCCAGATTCACGCCCGGCAACGGCGTCGTTCCAACCACGTTTACGGTGACGCCCGGATTCTGGACAGGAGCCGCTGATGGCAGCGATGGCGGCGTCTGTGAGACCGCGGCTCGGGAAGAAAGGACAATTCCGATAACCAGACCAATCATTCTTCGGTGCATACTTCAATATTCCCGAAAGCGCTGTTCTGTTCACCCGATGAACTCCAGGGTGAACAAAACGCGGAGAAGAGGAATATTCGAATAGAAAGGTTGAAGATCCTGGCATGTTTCCAAATTCGGCAGAATCCTCAGTAGCGCTCCCATATGTGAAGGGAGAAAGTGCGCGCGAATCGTCCAGACCCGGCCGTCTGGAGGAAGAGGTCGTCCGGCTGTTTGACGAATTCAGAAATCCGCTGCTGCGCTACCTGCTCTCATTCGGACTCACAAGCCACGACGGCGAAGAAGTCGTTCAGGAGGTGTTTCTGGCGTTGTTTCTGCATCTGCGCCGCGGCAAGTCCCGCGCAAACCTGCGAGGATGGATCTTCCGCGTAGGACACAATCTGGCGTTGAAGCAGAGGATTCGGCAATACCGGAGCATGGCACATTTTGCGGCGGCAGATTCGGCCGATCATTGCCTGGATTCCGGCCCCGATCCGGAGGAACAGGTGACCAGCGCACAGAGACAGTTCCGGCTCCAGAATGTCGTTCGAAGTCTGCCCGAACTGGACCGGTGCTGCCTGTACCTGCGCGCCGAAGGTTTGCGCTACCGCGAAATCGCCGAAACTCTGGGAATGTCTTTGGGTGGAATATCGCTGTCACTGGGACGATCCCTGGCGAAGCTGAGGTCCGTCGATCGAGGATAGACATGAGCAAAGATACAGCACGTCACATTACCGATTCCGAACTGCTTCAAGCTGCCGACGGCGAATTGTCCAGCCGGCGTGTGGCCGAGATTCAGACGCATCTGGCTGCGTGCTGGTCGTGCCGCGCGCGTCGCAATGAAATCGAGAGGACGATCGCGGGATTTGTTCAAGGCTACGAATTCGGAAAGGCCGCAGAGCTGCCACCGGTCGAACCGGCACGAATGCGTCTCGAAGCGGAATTGGAACAACTCGCCGCGAAAACGCGTCTTTCGTTCCTGGAACGTGCGTCAGGATTCCTCATAGATCGACATCGATGGGCATATGCCGGTGGTGCGCTGGCTTTGGCACTGATTTACTTCTTTGCCACACGTATTGGCGCGCCTCAGCTTCAGGCAGCGCTCATTCCGGATTCGCGATTGACGCCAGGTGCGGCGCGAAATGTGACGCGGCAGGATATCTGCGACACCGGAAAAATCGATGAATCGCAGACCGTCTCACCTTCGGTGGCCCATCAGGTTTTTGAGGAATATGGGATTCATAACCCTCCGCCGCGGAGTTTTGAAGTGGACTACCTGATCACGCCCGCGCTTGGCGGTTCGACCGATATCCAGAACCTGTGGCCGCAACCCTATGCCGAGGGATCCTGGAACTCTCATGTGAAAGATGCCCTCGAAGATCGCCTGCGCGCGCTCGTTTGCGAAGGAACAATCGACCTGCCTACGGCGCAGCACGAGATTTCGGCGGATTGGATTGCGGCCTATAAGAAATATTTCAGGACCCGCGAACCGCTGGAGATCCACGCCGGCTTTGCGTTGGACCCTCCCTGGGAGTAGCGCCGCTCAGGCGATTCAATCTAACTTCCTTAACAATTCGCAACTCCATCGGCATAATCCCAGAGTCCCAGATGGATTTGAGCCGAGGAGATACGTTTGCGCCACAAAAGTGATTCCAGGACATTGTTCTTCAAAACCTGCATCGCTGCCGGAGTTGCTCTTGGGGTCATACTGCTGGCTCAAACGATCTTGAGCTATGTCTACGTGTCGCAGACACTCACCAGCCAGGAAGTCCAGACGAATGCGCTTGGAAAAGCACGGGAGATCGCATCAACAGCACGCGACCTCGATACCGGAGATTCCATTCTGCTGAATGCCGTTCTCGAGGACCGGCTGGACGACTGGAAGGGTGAGGTTGCCTGGATTCAGATAGTAGACAGCGGCGGTCACTCGCTTGCTGTAGCCGGAACGCCTCCACACGACCAGTCAGCCGAAACACACCTTCGTGACCAATCACGAGGCGGTCGAGGTCGTGGTCCCGGGCCCGACATGGAAAACGCGAACACGGAAAAAGGGCGAGTCATCATCGCACGCGTTCCGTTACCACCGCCAGGCAGCCGAACCCAACAACGGAAATTGAACAATTCGTCAGGGGGACGACCGAACTCAGACAGTGGCCCGCCGCCCCGAGTGGAGGTCGCGGTATATGTCGATAGTATTTCGAGGACGCTGGATTATCTCCTGCGCTATCTGATCGTCGGAGTGACGGCTTCACTTGCACTGATGGGGTCGCTGATCTTCATCGCCGTGCGCTTCAACAGATACGTTCGCGGCCAGCAAATCGAAGGGCAACTCGACCTCGCTCGCCGCGTTCAAACCGACATGCTTCCCGCACGAAGCAAATCGATTGGCCGGATCGAGTTTGCCGCAGACTGCATTCCCGCCTGGGACGTTGGAGGAGATTACTGCGACGTATTTAGTCTCGGCGGAGGAAGCACTGCAGTGGTCATCGGCGATATTTCCGGCAAGGGAATCTCCGCAGCCCTGCTGATGGCCCTGATTCACGGCGCCATTCAATCCATATCGTGGACCCGATCGCCATCGGACCACGAGCAGGCATCGCGCAGTCTCAATACGCTGCTTTGCAAAAAGACTGCGGCAGAACGGTATTCCAGTCTCTTCTGGGGCTACTTCGACCCGGACACGTCGTTGCTCCGATACGTCAATGCAGGACATCCGCCACCCATGCTTTTTCGCCGGAATGGTGGAGAAACTTTTGAACTCCTGCGCCTCGAAAGCGGAGGACCGGTTCTCGGACTGCTATCCGAAGGACAGTACCAGCAGGGCGAACAGCGCATCCTGCCTTCCGATCTTCTGGTCGCTTTTTCCGATGGCATCGTTGAAGCTCCAAACGGAGCCAACGAAGAATTCGGGGAGTCGCGTCTCATCGAAGTCGTACGGAATGCTGGCAACACGTCGCCGGAGAACATCCGCGACGTGGTACTGACCGCCGTTCGAAGTTTTATCAAGAACATGCCGGTTGCCGACGACCAGACTCTCATCGTTGCGCGGTTCAGCTGACCGCAGTGCCGGAGTAAACTCCACGGGAAATCTTCCCCGTTTTTCGGGGATCGCCTGGATTTCAAACGGTATTTGTGCCTTAACTTACTGATTCCACTAATAAATCTCAAATCCGACCGATGGCAGGAGAGGTGCACTGCAGACGGCGGAGGTTTCAATTATGAAAGGCACTTTAATCGGGGTGGCTGGTGGCGTTCTGGCGCTTTTTGGGCTTCAGTTCTACAACGTTCACGCGACAAAAGTGAGCATTGAATCGCGAATGGCAGAGATGCAGAGCCAGATCCAGTCTCTACAGAACGACGAAAATGCTCGAATCGCGGAACTGACAAACAATGTCAACGCCGCCAACGAGAGAATTGGCGCAACGTCGCAGCAAATTATCGATCAGACTCAGAAGACTGCGACGGCCCTCAAGAAGGAACAGAGCAAGACGGTGGCGGACCTGCACAATCAGCTGCAGACCCAGTACCAGGAGCACACCAAGGCAGTGGACTCGCTTCGAGAAGAAGCCGTCGCCAAGATTGAAGAAGTGAAGAAAGACACCAGCACGCAGATTGGTGCGGTCAATGGCGACGTCAAAGCCGTCAACGGCCAGGTGGACGTGGTGAAATCAGATCTCGCTGCAGCGCGGGGTGACCTCGCTGCCAACAAAAAAGAAATCAACGATGTGCGAGATTCACTGGGCAGGCAGATTGCCCACAATCAGGACGAGCTTTCGATTCTGAAACGCCGCGGAGAGCGCAACTACTACGAGTTCAATATCGCCAAATCGAATCAGATGCAACGTGTGGGCGATATCCAGGTCCAGTTGACGAAGGCGGACCCCAAAGGTCAGAAATACGATGTCTCGCTGCTCGTCTCCGACTCCAAACTTGCGAAGAAGGGCCAGATCGCCAACGAGCCCGTTCCACTTCTCGTCGGACAAAGCCATGTTCGGTATGAGCTGGTTGTCAACTCCGTGGAGAAAGATCGCATTCGCGGATACGTCAGCACACCGAAAGATGTCGTCCTGTCGGCGGAAGGACCACGCCCGTAAGCTTCTTTATCGAGGACCGGGGAATTTGGCAATGTCCTTGTTTGAACATTGGCAAATTCCCCAGTCCCTCTCCTGCCTAATGGGGTCTGTGCTATGATCCCGCGCAACTAAACAATTAAACGACGCTACTTCATGCTGCCTCTGAATTCGAAGAACGGCTGAAGCGATTTCACGCGCTGGCCTGGATTGGAGATGTATGCACACCTTCCGGAAACTGTTTGTCGCCATTGATTTCAGCCCGGATTCCGATGAAGCGCTCCGCGAGGCTCACGCCCGCGCTGAATCCACAGGAGCGCAGCTGGCGGTCTGCCACATCATTCCCAATCACCTGCGGAGCGATGTGCTGTTCCCGCATATCAGCCGAGTTGCCGCGCTGAGTGTGCCTTTGGAGCTTTCGGAGTCTGCAGGAATCGTTTCAACCCGCGTTTCAGAAATCACGGGAAGAACAGAAGATCAGTTCGAACTTATTGTCGATGATGGGGCGCCGCAGGCCTTGATTCTCAGCCATGCCGAAGAATGGAAGGCCGATCTCATACTCATGGGCAGTCACGGTGAAACCGACGCCGCCGATGCTCTGCTCGGAAGTATCACCAACAGCGTGCTGCGGCATGCCCATTGCCCGGTACAGGTCGTCCGCCCCTGTAAGATCACACGACAGATCATTGTCGGAACCGACTTTTCCGAGCCCGCCGGAATTGCGGTGAAGGTGGCGGCGAAGGAAGCGGCGAGGATTGGTGCCAAACTGACAGTCATTCACAGCCTGGATCTGATTTGGACGCCTGCATCCTATCCCGCGATGGCCTTCGGGGGATCTCCAATCGAAATATCGGGCGACCAGATAAAGGAACTCGAAGTAATCGCACAAAAGCGTCTGGACGAGTCCTTGAAGGAATTGCACATCACCGCGGAAACGCTCATCACCGTAGGTCCTGCGGGAAGCGCACTCATTGAAATCGCCAATGAAAGAAAGGCTCAGCTGATTGTCGTCAGTACAGTGGGGCGCACCGGGTTACGCCGGGCTTTGCTTGGAAGTGTTGCCGAAGCCGTCGCAAAAGGCGCGCCGTGCTCCGTACTTGTGGTTAGAAACTATCCGGATTAGGTGAAGGAAAAAGAAAATCCGGCGTGGCCAGCACGAAGTTCTGGTCTGCACGCCGGATTCGACGGTTTCGAAGTTAGTCTCGCTTTAGTCTGAAGTCGCCCTTCGTGGTTCCACAGGTATACGTACCCGTGATCGTGCGGTTGTAGCCCACGGGGTTGGTCATCTTGCCATCAAAAACAAAGTGGTCGATTCCGCCCGCCTTGTTTTTGGCATCCGCCTCAAAGTGAACGGTCCACTTGTTCACCGTGGAATCGAGTGTCGCGACTTTAACCTGAACGACGTTGGGACCGGGATTGATAATCCCAGTCGTATTCTTGCCATCCCAGTTCAGAATAACGGTGAGGTCGCTCCGTTTGGTTGCATTGGGTCCAAACTCACCATACCAGGTACCGGTAAATGGATGTCCTTCCTGGGCAACGACGGAAACTGTCACCGCAAGAACCATCAATAAACCGATCAAACATACAGATTTCGATCTCATCCAGCCTCCCTGACATTCCTTCAATTGAAAAAAATCTCTACGGAACAAATCGATTGTCGTTATCGACCTCTGCCTGAGTGCCGAGCATCAACTCCGGACCGTGATTATTGTCCTGGCAAATGTACTCGAACAAGTCCGCGTTGGCAGTCCAACGCAGTTGAAATACGGTGGTCGTCCAGGGCGCCGTGTATGCGCCTGGATCATCAATCGTCACCTGATATCGCAGAGTGTTGGAATCGGTACGGGTAAATCTCTCAACGACGTGAAGCTGTGAGGTATGCGGCGTTCCCCGGGTGTCCATCCAGAACTTCTCGTTGTAACCGACGGAGTCAACGACCAGCGTATTGCCTTCCCAGCTACCGATATTGTGACCGTAATTCGTCAGAGTCAGATCCTTCGGGTGCTGACGTCCATCCATATAGATGATGCGATATGAATTGGGACCACCCTGGTCAAAGATGTATAGACGTTTGAGATCCGGCATATCCAGGAACTCGACTCCGTAGGGAGTTGAGAATTGCCGCGATGCGCCGGACGCTTTGCACCGTGTGTGCGGTTCGAACTGATCGATCTGGCGTTGGTCATAGACCAATCGAGCCCACGGTTGGAACGGAATATCATTCAGAATATTTTGCGGCAGGGTCGTCGGACCACCGCCCCATCGACCTGTTGCAGTCGTCCCGGGCATGGAACCCATAACGGGCTTCCCTGTACTCTCCCAGCATAGAGTCGGCGTCGCGGGAGCACCGCCACCACCACGGCCGCCTCGATTACCGCCACCGCCTGCTGCCGGGGCTGCGGCCGCGGCTCCAGCCGGAGCTGCGGGTAATGCCGGCGCAGTGGCTCCAGCAGCCTGACCAGCGGGCGCTGCTGCACCGCCGCCGCCGCGATTACCTCCACCTCCACGATTGCCACCGCCACCACCCGCGGCGGCACCAGCTGCGGGAGCGCCTTGTGCAGGGGCAGCGGCACCAGCTGCGGCAGCACCGCCGCCTCCGCCGCGATTACCTCCACCTCCACGATTGCCACCGCCACCAGCACCAGCGGCCGGTGCCGCCGGTGCTGCGCCTGGAGGTGGTCCCGTAACGGGCAGCGCCGCTAATACGACCGGAGTCGCACATGGGATTGTCCCGGGCGGAAGGCTGGCCGCCGCCGGCGCAGGAGCCTGACTGATGCCAACGGGCGCCTGAACAATCACCAAAACCAAGCCAGTAAGGACTGCTAAAGAAATTTTAGCGGAGCTGTTTCGCATACAAGAACCTCCAGGGCGAATTACCGAATACACTATTGCGTTGCGGCGTCGCCTTCACTCGAATTGGCGCCATACTTCTTGCCTGTCTTGACGAGAAGAACATCGCCCGACGCGTTCACCCGGTTGCTGCCGTTCTTCGCCCTGCTTCCGGTCAAAGACACTTCATCACCAAGTTTCATTGTTTCCCGCTGCCATCCGCCGGCCTGAAGCCCGTGCGGCGGACCAAGTTCCACGCCCCAATTGGTGGTTCGGCCCGTTGCCGGATCGGTCACGTTGATATAAAACCAGACGTGGGGATTGGTCCATTCGACCTTCGTCACGAAGCCCCGAAGTTCGACTCGTTTATTCCTGTCGAACTCGGCGGAGAACGAATGGTGCGCAACCAACGGCGCAGCCACCGCGATGGCTAATCCCAGGGCCAATAAAGCAATCATGTATCGTTTCACTGTGGTTCCTCCTGTACTGAAATGGTCGATTACGGTCTGTTGTCCTGACATAAGAAGTAGGGAGTTTCCTCCCCTGGAATCCATTGAAGCGTCCAACTGGCCGTCCAGGTCTTCGTATAAGCACCCGGATCGTCTATGGTCACTTCGTATTTCAACGTATTCATATCGGTGCGTGTGTACTTCTCAACCAGATGCAATTTATCCGTGTGTGGAAGTCCACCGTTGTCAAACCAGAACTTTTCATTGAATCCAATGACATCGACAATGAGCGTGTCCTTTTCCCATTTGCCCACCGAGCGGCCATAGTAGAGAGGATTGTCGTCATCCCCGCCCCGCTGGCCCACCTGTTTGCGCCCGTCCATATAGATAATATGTGTATTGCGGTTGCCACCACCCTGCAACAGGATGATCCGTTTGTTGGCGATGTTTTCAACAAACTGAACGCCAAATGGCTGCTCGTACATGCGCGGACCACCGGGAGGTTTGCAGTACAAAAACATCGGATCGTTTGCCAGGAAATTGCGCTGCCGTTCGGAATAGACATCGAGGGCCCATTTTTGCATTGGGGCCACTTTACTGGCATCGGAAACATTTTTCAGTAAGCCATAGGCGTCCATCTGAACGGTGGCACCATCTTGTATGAGAGAGGTTTTGCTGGGATTTCCCCAATATCCCGTCTTTCCTGGCTCTGGTCCCAGCCGGGGATGACCATCCTCCCAGCGAGGCGTGGGGCCACCCAATGGAGCTGGCGGTTTTACCGGAGCTGGTCCCATGCCGATATAGACGCTCTTACCGGTGCTGGTCAGAACGACGTTCTTGCCCGACACCTGCTTGCTTCCATCCCGGGCTGGACTGCCATCGACTTTAACGATATCGCCAGCCTTCAACGCCGAGGGGCTCCAGCCATTTCTTGCCAAAATAATAGGGTTGTCGAGTTCTACCGCCCAAACTACAGGCGAACTCGCAGTGGATCCCGGTACTTTCATTATGATGTGGGCAAAGGGATTCCCCCAATCGACCCTCGTCACCATTCCCGTCACCGATATGGATTTGGTCGTATCGAACTTGGCCGCAAGCGTGTGCTGTGCTGAAGCTGCACCCAGAGCCATCAAAAAAATGGCGGCGCTTGCAGCGAACATTCGGACGAAATGCTTCATCTCTATCCCTCCAGAAGAATGCGGGGATTGTATGTCAAATTTTGGCTAAATCAAACGCATCCTTAACGAATTGTCATAAATCGAAACTCCGGGGCCCAACTCCCCGGGAAACGAAGACTTATACGACTTTCCTCACCACGGCTTCACGACAAACGCCAGAACAAATGCTGCAGCTGCGGCGTACTTTATCCGCTCTGCAACCGTCCGATGTTTCGAGTTCAATTCGTACCAGAACACCGTCAGAGACATGACGACGGCATACACAAGTGCGGTGACTCCGAGTGTCTCAGCCAACGAAAGTTTCGGCCCAATGAAATAGCTCAATCCGGGACCAAGCACCGAGCCATAAACAATCAGCAGATGCACGATATACACAAATAGCGTCTCCCTTCCCATGATCGACGGGATGCGGGACGATGTCTTCAGATACTGCTCTGCGAGAAATATGACGGCAGCCGCGGTGCTCACCGCGAATAGTCGGATGAAAATCATCGAAGGATCCGACTTCCAATAATCGTGGGGAGGGTAAAAGTCAAAAGGCAGACGCTGCAGCAGCAATGCCAGCAAGGCCAATCCCGCGCTGATCGCGACATACCTGGACACCATCGCTACCTCTTGACGGCGGTCCTTTGCACTCCGAAAAAAATATCCAAACAAGACTCCGCACAAAATGTATGCCGCCCATGGAAACAGAGGGAACCAGGATCCGTTTTCCGCATTGAAATATGCAGCCAGCCACATCGGCACCTTCCCCGCGATATGAAGTGACCACAGAATCGGCGAACCAAGGATCACAACCGCAGCACCAAGACCGACAGTCCGAATAAACGTCTTTCGATTCGGCAGCAGAAGGACGGAGATCTGCAGTATCAAAAGGGTGACGCCAATACACTGCAGCGCATCCACCTGAACCATGGATTTCGTTTCCAGCGATGTGGCGGAGTTGATCGTCTTCCAGAGAGAAAAATATGGGAGATGCAGCGCATAGCCGATTGCAATAAGACCGAGAAACTTCCAGATCCGTTGACGCACTCTCTCACCCCATACAACGTGCTGTTCCCAGTTGCCCAGGGTTGCAACCCCATAAGCAACTCCGGAAGCGAACAGGAACATGGGCGCAATAAACCCGTGAAAGAAGTCGTGGATGTAGTACCAGGAGGCCGCTTTTACTTGAGGATTCAGCAATGCATCAAAGACGTGTCCTTGAATCATGAAGAACCCCGCCGTGAAACGAAATAGGTCGATAAATAAGTATCGTTGTTTCGATTGCGCCATGTTCCGAGACGACGTCACTACCCCGTTTGGAATTTTACGCCCTCACGACATCGCTTCTGGCCTGAATCCTGACAAAGAATTCAGAAATTTCGTCAGACAGAATCCAGGGGGCAGGAGCTAAGATTCGCGATCAGGAGGAAACATGTTTGTACGAAACTTCACGGCGGGGGTCGCAGTTACCGCGGTTCTTGCGGCAGCCATCTATGCATCTGCACAGACACCAGCAGCGGTTGCATTTCAAACGTCGGCTCACACCCCTCAATCGAAGGGCTACAAAGTGGACTCCCGCGATATCGTCCTGGCGCCCGGTAAGGGCATCGAGCTGATGTACCACATCGCGAAGGGTGCGACGATGGTCTATTCCTGGAAAGCCGATGGAGTCGTGATTTTCGAGTTTCATGGCGAGCCCGACGTTCCGCCGGCCAATGCACCCAAGGGTTATTACGAAAGCCATGAGAAAGACGACGCGGGAAAGAATCAGTCTCATGGAACATTCATCTCGCCGAGTACGGGAATACACGGATGGTACTGGAAGAATGGAACTCCAAAAGAAGTTACCATCCATCTGACCACCGCCGGTTTTTACGATGGGGCAAAGGAGTTCAGCGCCGCTGGACAGAAAGACCTTTCGCTTCAGGACGCGAGATAACATCTCGGCTCATTCGACGTTCTAAGAATCGTGAAAACGGACGATTCCTGCAATTCAAATCCGAAATCATGAAATCTTAAATTGGACGATCCGATCCTAGGATCGCCCTAACTCAGAAGGAGCGGCTCCCGTCGGATTGTCCAATTAAAGATTTCATGATTTCGGATTTGAATTGCAGGAATCGTCCGTTTTCGAAATTTCCGATTTTACATTTCCCCGATCTCTCCTCACTTCCTTGACATCCAGATAGACGCGTAGTACAACCCGGCGAAGCGACTCCTGGATTCGAACGACTCTCCAAAGAGGTGTGCAATGAATCGAAATACTCTTACTGTCCTGGTGGCAAGCCTTGCATTGTTCGCTGCGGCGATACCGATGTCCGCGCATCACTCGTTTGCAGCGGCATACGACATGACGAATCCGATAACGATCAAGGGCGTGATCGTTCAGGTGCGATTGGAGAACCCGCACTCGTGGTTCTTCCTGGACGTCAAGGGAGCCGACGGAAAAACGGAGAAATGGTCCTTCGAGGCCGGCACTCCCAGTGGAATGATTCGCAACGGATTCAAACCGGGCGAAATCAAGGCCGGCACTGAAGTGACCATAAAGGGGTACCACGCAAGGGACCTCACGCAAAAAGTGGGAATGGTCAACGAAGTCGTGACGGCGGATGGCAAGACTTACACCCGGTTCGGCCCACAGCAAGGGCCCGGCGCACAGTAGCTTTCAATCCGCGAGGCGTTTCAAGAGAGGACGTGAAATTATGAAGCGTGGCTTGATCTCATCCCTGATGTTTGCGGGAATCACTTTGCCATTCATTCTCGGAGCTGCACAGAATCCCCAGAGAGGAGCCGCACCCGCCACTGCTGCGGCAAATACCGCTCCGGCTAAACCGGCGCCCCGCTTGTCGGATGGTCATCCGGATCTGTCGGGTGTGTGGTGGGGTGGTGCGGATGTTGGTGGTCGAGGGTTCACTGCCGGAGCACGAGTCACCGGGCCGTCCTATACCAGCCTGTATCAACCCTGGGCCGCGGAGAAGCTCAAGACTCTGAGCGACAAGGACGACCCGACTCTGAAGTGCATTCCCGTGGCATTCGGAACGCTGAATGTCAGCCTCTACAGCGTTGGAGCGGTGGGACAAATCATCTCAACACCAAAGTTTGTGGTGATGCTGCAGGAAACTTTCCACGGATACCAATTGATCCCGACGGACGGTAGGCCGCATCGCGACGACGTGCCTCCCGCTTATCGCGGCGACTCCGTGGGTCATTGGGAAGGCGATGTGTTTGTCGTCGATACGACAAACTATACGGACAACACCTGGATGTTTGCCGAAGGCCGGGCTTCCTTCCATTCCGACGCTCTACATATTGTCGAGCGCTATCGTCGGGTCGATTTCAATACGCTTGAAATCGACGCGACCATCAACGATCCAAAAGTCCTGACCGCACCATGGATCGCGCCAAAACAGATTCTGAAGCTTGCGCCTTTCGACATGGTCATGTCTCTGGCCTGCTCAGGAACGGAGACTCAGGCCGTCATGGATGGGGCACAGAAACAGAAGTAGGAAATCCTCAGTCAAAACACAATTCCGTGACGGACCCGATTCTGAAGTACTGCGGTCTTACTTCAGCGCCGCCAGCGTCGGTCCGGAGGCGCCGCGCGGCAGGAGACTCGGGCCGGATGCCTTGAACAGCGTCCGGGGCTCCTTCACCTGGGGATCTACGAGAAAACCCATAAAGCAGTTCTGCATTTCGTCCCAGTTCTGTTGTCCCCAGAGAATCGTCTTCGTCGGATCCGGGTTGTACTTGTTGTTTGCGGAGTTGTCGAAGTGCGCGACGGCAACGATGCGAGTTCCCTTTGGAATTGCAAGCGGCGATGCCAGATCGAATCCCAGCTGCCAGTTGAAATCCCACTTCGCCTTGAAGATCGTCTTCGATTCACCCGCTGGAGAAATCAGGCGCACTTCAAAATCTTTCCCGCGAAGGTGCATGTGCGGCTGCATGTAGACCAGCTGGGTATCGGCGAGGGCTGTCATTTCGGAAACCACCTCCGCGTTGCTGTCTCCAGCGGGGATCGCGAGATTGCCGGCAGTGGGCCCGTCACTGACGTAGTACCGCAGCTTCGGCGGCTGCTTTGTGAAAACGAGTCCCAGCTTCGATCGGTCGGTTGTGGGTTTCCCCGTCGACGTGTAGTGCATGCTGAAGACGATGTCCGACCCCTTCGGAACGAACTTCGCGGAATCGAACCGGCTGAAATCCTGCGCGCCCAGACCAGGATTGAATTTGCCCAGCAGATCCGAGCCTTCGCCCTGTCTTCCCACTTCCGGATCACCGGCTTCGTAGGCAACACCGGGAATCGCATCCTTCATCCAAGCCGAACCCGGCGGCCGAACAATCGCGCGCATATGATGCACCGCCGTTGCATTGCCTGGACGCAAATCCGCGGCTACCACCCACATGTCTTCGGTGAAATTCGCTTTCACAAGAATGCTTTTGTAATTGATGGTGCCCGTCGCCGGCAGGTGCACATCCTGCGGCATCTCAATCACCATGTCCGGCTTGATGCTCCAACCTTCGGGAAAATTCACCGGAGGCGGAGCGTCCTTGGCGTTGCCTTCCAGCGAACCGCCATCAGCCCAGGTGACCAGCGTCTTGACGGTGGCGTCGCTCAATGTCCGGTCATTTGCGAAATGGCCATAGGCGGGATCCGCAAACCAGGGCGGCATCTGTCGCGTCAGAACGGCGGTCTTGATTGCTTTCGCCCAGGGCTTCGTCTCTGCATAAGAGAGAAATGACATGGGAGCAATTTCACCGGGGCGGTGACAGCTCTGGCAGTTCTTTTGAAGGATGGGAAGTACGTCTTTGTTGAATGTTACCGGTCCGGACTCTTCGACTGCAGCCCGCATGGAAACGGCAAGCAGCGCCGTTCCGAGGAGCAAACCAGCAAGGGTGAAGCGACTTGTCAGAACAGTCCGCGACATATTCAACCTCCTCAACAAATCGAACCGTATTTCGCGCGTATCTTACTTGATATTGGCGTTCCTGCGGCTCACATTCTCGCACTCAGCGTGGTTTGGTATCGGTCGTATAGCAACAGAACGACTGCCAGGCCAATCACGCTAAGAGAGGACGCCAACGCAGGTAGTTTCAGCATTGGAAATCCGAAAGCCGCGACAACCCATAGCCCGGCAAATATCACCGATAGCCTCCGGCTATGGAGAATCCATACCCGAATGATGAGATACCAGAAAACGATCGTTACGATTAGGCCGTATCCCATTTCTATCTTTACTTTCCCGCCGGCGGCAGCAGCGCAATCTTCGAAGTTTTCGGAACACCCACGATTAAGGTTCCTCGGGGAAGTTGGAGAGGTGTTCTTAGCAAAAACGGATGTGCAAATTTCGCCTTGTACTCGTACAGCCATAGCAGCGGAACGATGCGGCCGTCCGGGAGTGTGGCGATGATTTGCATCGACTGCTGGTCCGGAACCGTGCGCGGCAGGATTCCGTCGACGGTAAAATCTCGCGCGAGCCGGAAGTCGCCGCTGACCTCCAGTTCTCCCGCTGTTGGCAACGGAGGCGGAGATTCAGGAATCTTAGGGTTGGTTTCCAGGTCGGCCGGATCGCCTTCGGGAACGCCGCCACCGACCCATGCGGTAATCCACTCGATCTGTTCGGCGGTGAGCCCCTGATCGTTGCGAAAATCTCCGAAACCTTTCACAGCGCCCCATGGCGGCATCCGTCTCGACAGAACTTCTTCCTTGATGGCGACAGCCCAGGGCCGCGCCTCCGCGTACGTCAGGAGTGAAAATGCGCGCCCGCCGGGGTGATGACACATCGCACATCGCGATGTCACGATGCGAGAGATTTCCCGGTTCCACGTGAGCTTGGTGGTGATGACGTCGTGGGCACGCACTGCAGGGTGCGCGTGGAAGAACAAGAGAAATGCGATGACCGCAGTCAGGCGCTTCATTCAGCCGCATCGTCGTCCCGGCGCTGTGGTGAAGTCAAGAACGATCGCCCTTCCTGGCCGGGAGGGGCGATTGCTCGGACTAAACAGAATCTTGCATGCAGTTGTAGCGCGGAGGATAATGCCCGCAACTACCTATGCGCGCGGCAATCGGCCTCTTCTTAATGTGTCTCGCAGTCGCCGGACTCTCGGCGCAGGATACCGCGCCCGCTGCCGCCGCCAACGTCAAGGATCCGGTTTACATCTGTCCGATGGATCCAAACATGCGATCCAACGTCCCCGGCAAATGCCCCAAGTGCGGAATGCCGATGGTTGCCGGAATACCGGACTCGTCCGAGTTTCATGTTCACGTCTCGGCCACTCCCACTCCGATCAAGGCCGGCAAAAAGGAGCGCATCGCCTTCGAAATTTTCGATCCGTGGAAGGACCTTCCCGTTTCGAATTTCCAGGTCATCCACGAAAAACTTTTTCACGCGTTCTTCATCAGCGACGACCTGCAGTTCTTTGTTCACGACCATCCCATCTGGGACAGTGCCCGCCAGGCATTTTTCTACGACATCGTATTTCCAAAACCCGGAACCTACCGTGTGCTGGGCGATTTCTATCCCGACGGGGCGACGCCGCAGCTGATTGCAAGCACGCTCATCGTGCCGGGAAAGTCGGCCCCCAAAGTGAGTCTCACGCGGGACTATTCCGCGAAGAAGGCAGAGAACCTCCAGGTCGATCTCGTCACGGTCCCTCCTCAGCCGCTTGCCGGCCAGGACACTCAACTGCGATTTCGCGTCAATCCGGGCGACGGGCTTGAGAAGTATCTTGGGGTGTGGGGACACATGCTATCCGCCAGCGACGATCTGATTGACCTCGTCCACCAGCATCCGTTCATCGCGGACGGCGGACCCGATATTCAATTCAACATGGTCTTCGCGCGAGCGCGGACGTATCGCGTGTGGGTGCAGTTTCAGCGTAATGGAGTCGTGAACACGGCGCATTTCGACATTCCTGTAAAGCCGTTGGAGTAACCGTTCAGGTTTGTCGTGCTTTCTTTTTGCAGGTTGGTGAGTCGAAGGTCCGCAATCAGTCCCCCTCATAGCCTGAAACACTTTCAGGAAACAGTCGGCCGAAACAACTTTCCCTGGGGAGCACAGTATGACTCGATATCTGGTTCTCGTCCTGCTGACCGCCATGACGGCGATCGGTGCAGAAGAGGTTTCGCGAACTTCATCCACCGCCAATCCGAACACACTCGTGACCTTCAACAAGGATGTCCTGCCCATACTGGAGAACAACTGTCAAAGTTGCCACCGACCAGGAGGCATCGGGCCGATGTCGCTGCTGACGTACGAAACCACGCGTCCGTGGGCGAAGGCCATCAAAACCGCCGTCGTCAGCAAGAAGATGCCCCCATGGTTTGCGGATTCGCATTACGGAGACTTTCGCAATGCACCGAAGCTGACTGCAACCGACATCAAGACTCTGGTGGCCTGGGCCGACAGCGGATCGAGTGAAGGTGCCGCCGCAGACAAAACGTCGGCAGCACCACAGTGGAAAGATGGCTGGCGGATCAAACCGGATATTGTGGTATCCATGCCGCAGGAATACCGAGTCGGCGCGAAAGGCGAAGGAGAAATTAAGGAATTCTTCATTGAGAGCCCCTTCAGTGAAGACACCTGGGTCTCGTCGATCGAAATTCGACCGGGCGATCCTTCCGTAGTCCATCACGCCATCGTTCAAATACTCGAAGGGACGGTGGTTCGCGCTAATGTGAGCACGCAGGGCCCGAATGGTGCGGTCGTTACATCGACTTCAGGAGTCACAACAGCCGCCGTGGTCAATGAGAAGGCCGCAGCCGTGGCTGCATTGCAGTCCCGGGCCATCGCGGTCAGTGATGCTCGCTTCGCCGTCGTTGGGCAAGGTGGCGGCGCCTACTCCGACATCATCGCGCGAAACTTCGAACGCCAGACCGGAGTTGGCGCGTTCATGGCAATGGAAGCGGTGTATGCACCGGGCACTCAGCCGCTGGACTTCCGCTACACGGATTCCGCAAAATTGATTCCCGGTGGCAAGCCAATCCGACTCGAGGTTCATTACACACCGAATGGCAAAGTCACAATGGACAAGACCATGGTCGGGTTCACCCTGGCGAAAGCTCCAGCAAAGCGCCAGTTCGTCATCATGGCGCCCGAGCATCTGGTCGATATTCGCAAGCCCATTCCTGCCGGAGCAGCAAACTACGAAACCATCGGCGAGTTGACATTCACTCGGGATGCGGATCTGGCCTGGTTCATGCCGCACATGCATCTTCGCGGCAAAGATATGTCGTATCGCCTCATCTTCCCGGACGGTCGGGAACAGACCGTATTGAAGGCCAATTACAATTTTCACTGGCAACTCGGCTACGAATTGGAAAAACCCATCAAGGTGACGAAGGGCACACGCATGGTGGTGACCGCCCACCACGATAATTCCGCAAACAATTCTTTGAACCCTGCGCCCGATCAGACTGTCTCCTGGGGTGAGATGACATCCTCCGAGATGATGCTGCCCTGGTTCGGTGTCATCGTGGATCGCGATGCAAAACCCGAAATGATTGCGCAATACAAACCGGGCGACCTGGATGGTCCGTTCCCGATGCCGCCGGCGCAGATGAAGAAGCTGATAGCTTCTCCTGCGCCGCCTCCGTTGAAGTAACGCTCGGATTTCCGGAGCGGCATCGCGTCAACCACGCGATGCCGCTTGACGTCTGACCCAGTAATGCATTGTTGATGGCCCAAACAACTTTCCCAGGGGAGTACAGCTATGACTCGATATCTGGTTCTCGTCCTGCTGACAGCCATGACGGCGCTGAGTGCTGAAGAAGTTTCCAAGCCCTCAATCACCGCCGATCCAAACACACTCGTCACATTCAACAGGGATGTCCTGCCGATTCTGGAGAACAACTGCCAGACCTGCCATCGACCGGGTGGCATCGGGCCGAGCTCCTTTCTGACATACGAAAGCACGCACCCATGGGCGAAGGCGATCAAGACCGCCGTCCTCACGAAGAAAATGCCTCCATGGTTTGCCGATTCGCACTATGGCGATTACCGCAATGCTCCGAAACTGACAGCGGCCGATATCAAAACACTGGTCGCATGGGCCGATACCGGTTCAAGCAAAGGTGACGCAGCAGTCAAAACATCCGCGGCGCGGGAATGGAAAGACGGTTGGCAGATTCAGCCCGATGTCGTTGTCTCCATGCCATTCGACCAGGCGGTTGTCGCCGTCGGTCCGGGGGAAGTGAAGGAATACTTCATCCCCAGCCCATTCAAAGAAGACACGTGGGTCTCGTCGATTGAGATTCGGCCCGGGGATCCTTCCGTTGTGCATCACGTCATCCTTCAGGTTCTTGGTGGGAGACCGAATACGTTCACCGTATCAGGACAGGGTGTTTCGACAGCAGCCCCAATTGCCGGTCAAAACGTTTTAGACATGCTACAAGTCCTGTCTGCAGCCCGTGTTTCCGGTGTTCAAGGCAGTGGTTCCTATTCCGACGTCATTGCCAGAAACCTCGAACGCCAGACAGGGCAGGGCGCCTTCATGACCATGGAAGCCGTGTACGCGCCGGGCAGCCAGCCGCTGGATTTTCGTTACACGGACTCCGCAAAGTTAATCAAGGGCGGGCAACAAATTCGCCTCGAAGTTCATTA